>Ga0308406_1000648_pt1 | contig 15135 bp, 17 predicted proteins | sample HotsprSampleMSe1_FD_203474 | JGI IMG/M metagenome (GOLD analysis project Ga0308406, IMG submission 203474) | Hot spring phototrophic mat microbial communities from Mushroom Spring, Yellowstone National Park, Wyoming, United States - 20060911_MSe1 ...
CGGGTGGCACAGGAGGCGGGCACAAGCGATACGCGTGTTATTGCTCTTGTGGGCGATAGCACTTGCTCTGAGACTGTTGCTGTTGTGCAAGATGTGATGCGTCAGTGGGGCTTTCCGCACGCGCACTTGCTCATCCTGCATCCTCCATATCACGACATCATTCGTTTTAGTGATTATCCCAGTGATCTTTCGAACGCGCCAAGTGTGGATGCGTTTTTGGAGAGTTTCGGGCAGGTCGTAGAGAACTTTGCGCCGCTTTTAGCGGAAGGGCGCTTTCTTGTGCTGGTGATTGGTGACAAGTATACTCGTGGCGAGTGGGTTCCGCTGGGTTTTCAGACGATGGAAGTGGTCAGGCAGCATGGTTTTCGGCTTAAGAGCATCTGTGTCAAGGATATTCAGGAGAATCGTGGCAAGCGTGGTCAGTATCGTTTATGGCGTTATCGTGCGCTCAGGCACAACTTCTATGTGTTCAAGCACGAGTATGTGATGTTTTTTGAGAAGGTGGGGTAGTCTAGTGTGCTTCAGAGTGGGAGTGTGAGCGTCTCGTTGCTGGTACGGATTTTGATTTTTACTTGTTCGTTGGGAATGGGCGTAGGAAGTTGTGTTTGCCAGCCTGCGTTGATGTAGGGTGCGAGTTGTATGCGTCTGGTTTGTCTTAGTTTTCGTTCCCACTCGATGAGTTCGTGCCATCCGAGCGTCGGATGCGTTCGACGGCGTCTTTGACCGGGTGTGCTTTGCCTTGTGCGATGCGTTCGGCGACTTTTGGTAAAAGTTCGGGTTCCACTTTTGGGAGCGCGGTTTTTGCGTCGGGTACTTTTCCTAATAGGACAGTTTCGGCAGCTTTGGGTTCAACTTCGGCAAGCGCGTCGACGGCTTTGGCAAATTCGGCGGCGTTTTGCACGGTTCTATAACTCACGCCGTGCAATGACGCTACATATCGCGAGGTTGCATGAGACCCCGATTATGGCGAAAATTTTTCGCCATGGCCTGAGAACCGCTGGAGCGTTTTTTGTTTCACTTGATTATAGAGCCGTCCGATGATGAGTGCGCGTTGTTCGTCGGTCAGATTGCGCCGTGCGAGCTGGTTTTGGAGTACCCACTGCACAGCGTCTGTCGCGTCATCAAATTCCATCTCTACAGTAGAGAATTCCAACCCGTGCTTCTGTGCGAGTTCGTATCTGTGATGACCATCGAGCAAAATCAACTCGTCGTCGCGTCTCCAGACAACCAGCGGGTCGCGTATCCCTTCAGCAATTACCGATTGTTCCAGCAGGTGCCGTTCGTCGTCGCGTAGCGGTATCAATGCGCGTCGTATAGTCTCGTTGATAGTCAATCGCATATGTTTTCCTCTCCGCGTTTAGAGTATACCTCGCGCTTTACAAAAGATGTCAAGGGGTATACTGCTTGCGTATGAGCGATACTTTTTATTGGGAGGTTCTGCAGTTGCGAGGTGATGACCTATGGACGAGCGTGATGAGGCGCTGCTTGGCGCCTGGTCGGACGAAGAGCGATTGAAAATCGTTCAGTCGGCTTGGCACATTTTGCTCAAGCGAGACCGTCAGTTGATGAACCGTGTTTTGTCGATATTGCGTCGTTGGTACGATAAAGATGACCTCCGTTCCGATTTGTTCCTGCGTGGTTGGCTGGTTGTGGATTATGCGCGTGGTAGCAAGCGCGACTGTGCGAACTATGTGTATAGCGTGATGGTGAACCGTTTACGGGATATAGCGCGTGCGTTGAAGCGGCGATACGATTGCGGGTTCAGTGAAGAAGACAGTTTGGACGGCTTGGAGATTGGGGTTGGTACAGTAGACGATTGTGTTGACTGGTTGCATGATCGTGAATTGGATGTGTTGCGGTTGCGTGTGAGTTTTCTGGAGCAGTTGTTGCGCGAGCATGCGGAAGGGGCGTATTGGGATTATCGGATGCGTGTGGATGCGATTGTAGACGAGGTGTTAGCGGCGCACACACTGAAAAAAGAAGACTACTTTTTCGCAGGGGACAGTAGCTGGGATGAGGTGAACGAATTTCTGGAAACGATTGGCGATGATGATGAAACGCTTTTGGAAGATTGGGGAGATGAGTGATGGCGAACTATGCAGGCAATCCGGAGAAAGGCGGTGTTCTACTGGTCGGTCCTGAGCAGCAGGAGGCGGCAGGCGCGTTTCAGAAGATGTTGGGCATGGCAGGCGGGAACGGCGCTTTAGGCGCAGGTCAGTTTCTTGCGGGTGGCGCTAATCCGCCTGCGTTGCCTGTAGCGTCCGACCCTCTTATGAGCGCGTTAGCGACGGGTGGCGGTACAGACCCGATGGCTGCGCTTATGGGGCTATTGGGGGGTGGGGGTGTCCCTGCGGGTGATCCTGCGTCGGCGTTGATGGCATTGTTGGGCAGTGCGGGTGCGCCTGCGGATGCAGGCGCTTCTGCTCCCCCTGACCCGCAGATGCAGCTGGAAGATGCTGTAGTAACCGCGCTGTCGAATCCCGACTTTGCGCGGGAGTTAATTCGGCGGGAGCCTGCTGTTCTTCAGAAAGTTGTGAAATATCTTTCTAATGCTGGAGGCGCGGTTGCAGGATGAAGCATATCAGCTGGCGCGATGTAGTTTTTCACAATGTCAAGTTGGTCGGCGCGGACGAAGCGACGATACAGACGATTATTGACCAGCTGATGCATCGCGGGTACACCCAAAAACAGATTGCTCAATTGACGGGGTTATCCCCGCAGGAAGTGGCTTATTATTGGCATGGGAATGCGCGTCCTGTGGTGACGGTCAGCGAGCGGTTAGAGCGTGCGCGTGAACGCGATATTGCACAGATAGAAGAACTGCTTGCAGTTTATCACGAGAAAGCGTTATCGGGTGATGTGCGTGCGGCGAAAGTGGTTATAGATTTGCTTCAACATCGTGCAATGTTGCTTGGACTGGATAAGCCGAATGTGTCCAAGAACCAAGAGAAAGAGTGGCTGACGATGTTCGATAAAGTGGACGGCGGTCTAAAGGAGGAGAGCGCGTAATGCGGAAACCGAATGCGCAGTCGTTAGAAGTGCAGCAGCGGAGCGCGTCGGATATGCAGACGATACGGCAGATCGCGTCGCAGGCGCGTGCGTTCTATTTGAAAGACCAGTCGCGCAGTGCGAAATCGTCTGCGCCGACAGCGGTTTTCAATCAGCTGGACAAGACGCGTGCGTATGAGTATGCCAAGCGTGCGGCGCAGCAGTTGGGGATTGAAGATGAAGATTTGATTCAATCCGCGTCGGCGTTGGTACATCTGGATCCGAAAGAATGGGACGCTCGGTTCCCCAAGCCTAAGCCGCAGCGGAATGTGAGCAATGTTCCGAGTCCGTTCGAGCAGGAATTAGAAAAGACGCGTCGTGAGGCGTCGCCGATATATGGGGTGATGCATTTGCAAAATCCCAAGCCGCGCTTGTTTCAGGGAACAGCGCTGGAGAATGCGCCGGGCATAAAAGATTTGACAGATGTCCCCGATTACAGCGATTTGGTTACTGCGTCGGTATATTGGGGATTGAAGCGTTGGGCGGCGCAGACCTACGGTTCCCAGCACTGGGCTGCGGGTTGGGGTGAAAAAGCGCGTCAGATGAAAGATGACGAGATTCTTCCGTATGTAGAGAATATCGCGTTGAGTGTGACTGGGCGTGAGTTGAGTCCGCGCGAGAAACGCGCGGCGGTAGGTCTATGGCGTGCTATGGCGACTTATAGTCCGAGCGATTGGGACACTCTACTTGGCAAGGATTGGAAAGCGCGTGTGGGAGATACTGTGCGCAAGAGCGAGCAAAAACCTAATAAACAAGGGGGGAGACAATAATGCCGCCGAATGGACAGACTGCGCAAGGGACGAATGATGGGCAGAACCGCCAACAAAAAGATTCGCAAATGAAGCCAAATGATCGGAACGGTCAAATTTCTGGTTATCCGATTGCCAATGTCTTTCGCGATTTCTACGGCGGCAATGTAAACGAGGCGTACCAGTGGTCTGCTTCTGACGAAAAAGTAGACGACAATAAGACGGTACGCCGTGTGCGTGTTTTCAGGAACCCAGATGATAAACAAACACATTTCTACTTTGAGCCTGATCCCGATGGTGGTTGGGCACTCAAGCATATCAGCGGGCAGACAATTGCTACTGGGTTGATCTATAATCCCAAAGAGCGTCGCTTTTATGCGACAAACGATGTACCGCCAGAGCAGATGCTACAGGCGTTGCGTCGTTTTCAGTCAGGTGGAACAACAGAGACAAATGGCAATGCAAGTGCAAACGGTGCGGGTGCTGTTCGCGGCGCGGTTCAGTTTCTGGACTTGGGTCAGAACCAATATATTTGGGTCGGGTTGGACGGTAAACTCCACTATGGGAGACGCGCTGAGAATGGCACGATGATTTCTGAGCGGAGTATACCGTTGCAACAGCTGTTTGAGTCGCCGTCTGCTCAGCAGACGACGCCAGAGTCTTCTATGAATTGGTTGATGACGGTGCTACCGTTACTACTGCTGATTTTAGCGAGGCGATAACGATGCGAATAAGTTCAACGACACGCGGAATGAACCCGCCGCGAACACGGTTGTCAGGGGGCGGGCAACGGCAGCAACGGCAGCAACAGCAACAACAGCAGCAACAGCAGCAACAGCAACAGCAGCAACAGCAACAGCAGCAGCAACAACAACAGCAACAACAACAGCAACAGCAACAGCAACAGCAACAGCAACAGCAACAACAGCAACAGCAGCAACAACAACAGCAGCAGCAACAGCAGCAGCAGGCTGGCGGACAAACGGCTTCTAATAAACAACTGCAACAAAGAAAGGCAAAAGAAGGGCTTGCTTCTGGGCGTGCTATAAAAACCACATTAGTTCTTGGGGGCGGTGCAGCGGCAGCGGCGGGGGGGATTGCGCTTTTGAGTGGTGGCGGCGGTCAAGACGATGATCGCTTGCGAGCGCGAAGCCAAAAAGAAGCCGCAGAAACTGCGCCTAACCCGAATGGTAGTGCGCCGCCACCTACAGGTGGTGGGGCATCGCCTGCTCCGAATGGTGGCGCTGGTGGTGGCGGCGGCGAAACATTGACTAAAACAGATGGTGATGGTGGTGATACCCCCCCTGCACCAACTGTTGTTGATACCTCACCACTTGCTGATGAACAACGATCTGAAACGGCTGCTGCTGAAAACAAAGATAAACGGGAGCCGTCGCGTGATTTGAAATATCCTGACAAGCTGGAAGTAACCGATGTGCGTAGAGACAATAACGGGCAAGTTATACACGGACGGGTTGGGAACCAAGAAGCGCGGTTAGAAATCACACCAACGCGCACGCGACTGGTTGTTGACGATCAACCGCGCGGTGAGTTCTCTACGCTTGCGCTGATGGATGCTGCACAGCGCGTGCAAGACGGCGATACGCTGCGCCAAGCACGGAACAATAATCTCTGGGGCGATTTACTGAAGAACCCATGGTTCTTTGTTGCTTTGGCATTAGCAGTCTACGCATTTACGAGGAGGCGATAACGATGGCTGGAAGAAGAAACGATGTGTTTACTGGGCTGCGTGTATCCACGAAAGATGGCATGGAAATACCATATCCGTCTGCGCCGTCGTCTGCTGAGACTAATCGCACAGTTGAACCTGAGCGTCCGTTTTTTATATCGTCCGACGCTTTTGTGCAGCGTGTGCTACCCATCGCAGAAGAACATCTACGCCGATTGAATCAGACGGAGTTGGGAGGGCAACCTGTAAACCCCGACGCGGTTCGTATTAGCCCGAACGCGCCACAGTTTAAAGGAAGCAACTACACAGCGCAAATAGCGATTGTGAACGGTCGTCCCCATCTTTTGGTGCAGCGCGAAGATGGACAACTGTTTGCGAAACCCGTAGAACAGTTTTTGGATATTCGCCAGTGGTTCAATCCGCATTTGGTGCTTGCTGATTCGTCTGAAAGTGGGGCGGAAGCACCACAACCTGCAGCAGCGAAGACGCCAGCAACAGACGCTTCGGGTCAACCGCAGCCGCGTCCGATGAACATTTTCGAATACATGGAGAAGCTACCGCCACAAGAACGCTTAGTGTTCACGATACTGTTGTATCTCTTGATTTCTGAAACGATGGGGCGTATCTTTCAGCGTGGTGGCGGGAACCGCCAATCGCCGCCTATAGCGTGGCAAACGCCGTGGATGCCGGGGCCGCCGAAAGGACAGCAGTGGATGATTTGGGGCTGAGATGGTCTTACCGAGCGCAGGCGTACTGGACGATACGGAACTGGAGAAACGGATACGGTTCTTTGAGCAGTTTGCTGGGGTCAAGCCGTATGATGCCCAGTGCGATTTGTTGCGTCAGCGGTCGCGCTATAAGATTCTGCTGTGCGGACGCCGCTGGGGGAAAACGCTCTATCTTGCGATGGAGCTACTCTGGTATATCCACTGGCTGCATGAGATGGATCATCCGCGTCCGCGTGTGCGGTTGGTCGCTCCAGAACATCCGCAAATCAAAGAAGTGATGAACTATTTCACGGAGTTCTGTGCCAAGGCGAACCTCCCGCTTCGAGAAATCAAAGATCCGAAAGACCCACATTTTCTTGCAGGGCGCGTGCGGTTAGAACCGCGCTCTGCAAAGAACCGTACATCGCATCGCGGTCCGGGGCTGTCGTTGGTCGTGCTGGACGAGGTGAGCGATATCGACCCAGATCTCTACTACTATTCGATTGCGCCGTCGCTGTCGGACTATCAAGGGCATGTGATTATGGCAGGGACACCTAAAGGTCTTAACTGGGTTGTCCAGTTCGCCGAGAAGCAAGGCATCGAGTTGCCGTATACAAACCTGTCGGGGTTCACTATGTTGGTCAGCCCTGACCAGCGTTGCACGCTGATGCGGTCGCCAACTTGGGCGAACCCGCATATTGACCCTGCGGAGATAGAGTTCCAGCGTCAGATACTGCCTCCAGAAGTGTTTGCACAAGAGTACGGGGCGGAGATACTGATAGGGTATCTCAATCCGTTCGTTGTGCAGCCTGAATATGTTGGTGCGTTCACCGATGAAGATTACGCAGCGATGCAGCATGCGGTTTGGGCGTTGGGCGTCGATTACGGGTACAAGTCGCAGAGTGCAGCGGTGTTAGCGGCGCTCTGTACGGACGGGATTGTTCGTATCCCGTATGTGGGCTACGAAACGCATATTGACGAGTTCAGTTTTGCGCAGTGGGTCGGGCAAGCGTTGGAATACAAGACAGGCAAAGGCGAAGTGCTGGCGATTATTGGGGATGCCGATTTTAGTAGCGAGCGTGGGCGTCGGTCTATTGCGGACAACTTGCGCGATTTGGGCTATCCGTTCTTGACGGGGATACGTGACCGCGTAGGGCGTTGGGCACGGTTGCGTGAGTGCTTGAACAACATGCGGGTACGCGTGCTGGAACCGAGTTGTACGGGACTGGTACAAGAGTTCAAAAACGCGAAACCGCACAACTATCGGATGGGCGATATCGAAAAGCCTGACCATGCACTCACAGCACTGGCATATGCGCTCGACTTCTTAGCAAAGCGACGCGCACCAACTGTACCGCTTCCGCCCGTAGAAAACCATCTACAAGAAGAAATCTTGCGGTTCTATCAACGGAATGTGCTTCCAGTGGACGAGTTCCAAAAACGCTCTAACCGTCAAGGACATAAAGTGAGTTACCCGCGTCCAGCGATACTAAACAAACGGAGGTGGACATAATGGCGCGTAGAATGGATTATCCGCGTGGTCGTGTCGATGTGCAGTGCATCGATTGCGGAACCATCTATGAGTTTTTCAATCATGAATCATTCTATCAAGAAGGCGTAACCGATAAATGCCCCGTGTGCGGGAGCGTGAACTATCGACGCGCATACCGAACAACGCCTGTTATCTCCGTCCGTATGAAGTTGCAAGCGGAGATACCGTGGTACTATAGAGACCGATTAGACGACCCGAACCGTGAGCCGATGACTTATAATGAGGCACGCGCCCGTGCCGTCGGACACTGGCAAGAAACTGGTGAATATGTCACGCCTGAAGATGTTATGAAAGAAGTCAATACAAAGTGGACGGGTTTTTATGTTCCTAATAGGAAAACTTCGGAGGGAGATAGTTAATGCGGTTCCGTCATGCGTCTACGATAACTTCGGTATCTCAAGGGGTTCCGCATGCGTATTCGCTGTTGTGGTCACCTGAAGATTTCTTCGCGCATGTCTATTGGGAGCAAGACGACAAAAAAAGAAGTATTGACCCTAAGTGGCGTTATGTAGAAGGCAAACTGACAGGTACACGGCTCCAGCATTTGGAGTATCTGCGTAGCGAATCGTTGCGTTTGCGTGCCGCGACGGATATTGATACGCTTTCGGCACTGCTTACGGGACGCATCGAGTTCCGTTATATGCCTGAAAAGCCCGAAGTGCAAGCGATATTTGAGCGGATATGGCATGACGAGGTGGCATCGTTAGTCGCAATTGCTGTACGGGACTATCTGGTCGCAGGGATTGGCGGATTAGCGATTACTCCGATGGGCGTTTTTAATATTCGTCCGGAGTTAGCAGTTGCTTATCCGAACTGGCATCGGTTTGAATGGATTGCGCGGTTAGTTGTGGTTCCCGAACGGTACTTAGAAACCGTTTTGGGGAAACGCGGGCAAGCACTGTATCGGCGCTATCAGTCGGGTCGTGCGCAGCAGTTATCGGAACAAGAATCCGAAACGCAGATGCCGATAGGACTTCCGTGTATAGAGATTTATGATGGTTACACACTTCGTTATTATGTGAATGGTCGTGAGGTAAACGCGCACGATCTGGGCGGGCGATACAACTATTTTCTATTGCTTGGCGAAGAGCGCACGGTCGATGAAGACTATGTACGACCGGGCAGCAATGTCGATATGGGCGCGTTGTACCCGCATTTCACTTCGTTCGCAGATTATGTGGGACTGCAACGGGTACAGAGCTACCCGCAAGACTGGACAGAAGACGGGATAGAACTTCCGATAGGTATGTTGGAACGCTGTGTACGGTCCGTCTATCGCGGTTATAATCTGTACGAGGCGCACGAGAAGCTTGTAGAGACCATTCTCAAGGAAGCACTCAAGGGGCGTTGGGCGTTCTATCGGTTCGATGCGTTCGATACGGAGAGCTTAGCGTTCCAAGAGTTCGAATCGATTTTCAATGCGATTGGTTATCACTGGGAAGATGTAGCAAAAAACGCGCCGCCGGTGCAATTTGCGGGCGGCGTCACCTTACAAGATATTCAAATCGGTTTGCGTGAGCTGGAACAGATTATCACTTCCGTCACGGGTGTATCGCCGTACATGTTGGGCGTTGTGGGTGTGACTCGTGTGGCGAGTGAAGTGGTCGCTTCGCAGCAACATACCAATGTCAAGCTGTCGGTGCAGCAAGAAAAAGTTGCGCAGATGCTGGCGCGGTTCACACGCGCGTACCAGTTCTATTTGATGTCGCTTCCAGAGGAGTACCAGCGCGTCTACATGGAGCCGATCGACAAGCCTGACGGGTTGCGTTATGTGCGTGTGGGACCTATCAGTAAGAGCGGGTTCGTGCTTCCGTTGGTCGAAGAATCTGATTATCTGGATTTCTTTTCCCAATGCCGTATTGAATTGGCATATACGGGTCAATTGAGTTTGAACGAGCGTCGTCAGAACTATATGCAAGCGATTCAGCTGTTGGGGAGCATGCTCCAAATCTTGATGCAGATGGGCGCGTCGTATCAGCTGGAGCCGATTATTGATCGCTTGCTCAAAGACTTCGGAGTTGACCTGCGCGAAGTTAAGGCGTCGCCTGTCCCTGAAGCGGCGGCTCCTGCGCCGTTTCCGACAGATGCGGACAGCAGTGCGTTATTAGGTTCGCTGGCTATGACGGGAGAAACGCATGCGGGCGTGGGGCTATCTCCCGACTTGGTGCTGCCTTTATTGCAATCGGGCGCAATCCCCGAAGATACGCTGGCGCAATATCTATCTCCAGAAGCGACGCAAGCGTTGGAATCGTTAGTCGGTAGCGATACTTTAGATATGGAGGGATAGAATGTTCCAATCATTCACGGAGTTCTTGAAAACGCAGGAAGGCGATGCGGTAGAAGCTGAGACACCCAACGCCGAATCGGAAACGCCTGCTGCAGAAGGCGATTCTGTAGAAGAACCCATTGATTTTTCGGCAGTGCTGGAAGAAACGGTCAATCAGTGGTTATCAGACGGAAATACGGACGAGACTGAGAATACAGACAGTCCCGACGACTTGGAATCGGAAGATACCGAGTTGTTAGAAGAAGATGACGACATAGATGTTCCTGATACAGAAGAAGAAGCTGATGTTTCGGATGCAGAAGACGATGCGCAACTGTCTAATGAAGAGATTGATCGTTTGTGGCAACAGATTGTTTCTGAGTTTGGGATAGATACAGAAAAACAAACGGATACAGAAGCCGTTTCTGAAAAAGGGCACGATGCGGACGCAAAGACGACTGAAGATGCTGATGAAATCAGCGCGTTGAAAGAAGCAATTCGTTCGTTATCAGAATGGCAGACTGCTGTGCAGCAGTATCTGCAGACCAGTGTAGAAGCAGAAAACATTCGTCAGGTGGCACAGCAGCTGGCAGCATTAGGTGTCATTCTGCCTGACGAACAAATTCAAGAAATTGCGCGTGTATCGCAGCAGCTCAATATCCCGCCATCTGTGCTTCTCAAAGCCAAGGCGTATGACTATACGATGCAGCAGATACAGCAGCGTAATGAGTTGCCGTACCCGTTTATGAGTGCGCCGCGTCCGGCGGCTCCCAATCTGCTTCCTGGTGCTGTACCGTACCAGCCGCCTGCGCCCGACACGACAAAACGCACAGGGTTCACGGGGTTCCAAGAGTTCTTGCGACAGATGGGCATATCCGAGTAAGCACGCGATACTTTATTATAGGGGGATTGGAAATACTCCCCATAGAGACTGAGGGGGAAAATAAACGATGGCATGGAACGATACTTACCGTAGTGACTTGCGTACACATCGTCACCATATTCCGCCGCAGCTACCAGAAACGCGCGGAATGTGGGTGCGTGCGACGATACCGCAATACTTTCGGAACGAAATCATCAACGCCGTCACGATCAAAGCGCCAACGCTCGACTACTTCAAACGCTACCACTCGAAGAACTGGCACAACAAAGCGCTTCGGTGGCCGAAAGCGTTCCGCGTTGCGACGGATGTCGGGGAAGGCATCTACGAGATTCGGTCGCCGTGGGTGAACTTCACGGACTTGTCGGGTCAAAAATCGGGTTCCAACCGCACGATCGATTACTACGATGCCTACGGGAACCGTGTGACTGACCCCAGTCTGATTCCAGATACTTTCGATTTGGAGCAGGCGCGATTCCGCAGTGTGGCGTGGTATCCCGGCGCGGTTGCATACCGTGTCCAGTTCCCGCAGTTCGATGAGGTACTGGTCGGCACAGACGCGTGGAACGAGCATGTCGAAAAAGTTATCCAGATGGAGATTATGCAGAAGTCGCAGGCGATGAATGTACGCCTGTGGGATCAATCACGCGAAGCGTATGTGCTGGACTATGACCCCGACTTTACGACGCAGACGACCGCAAACCCGATGAGCTGGGGGAGTATCCCGTACTATATCAACTCCATCGCGTGGTATCGTACTTCCGAAGCCGGCAAGATCTTCCTGCGTCCGATTAATGAAGCGTGGATTCAGCAACTGGCTCAAGATATTGCTGGGAACTCGAACGACAACTGGACACGATTTGCGAACGCGATGAACAGTACCAGCTTCTGGTACGATTCGTCTGCGGAGACCGTTTCGGTCGATAGCGCGAACATGCGTCAACAGACCGTTGGGAGCGTCAATCGCGGTGTCGTGACTGTTTCCACAAATGTTGCGGACCGTCCGTCAGGCTGGACATCGTGGAGCTTTGCGGCACGGCTGCAATACATCAAGAACAACATTCTCAAGAACGGTTGGTGGATGGTTCCTTCGGAACTGACCATCTTCGTTCAGGGTTCGGGTCGTATCGAGCAGCCGCAGATTGTCTATCCCGTCGCACGGGACGCTTCGGGCAACCCGCTCTATCCCGCGTACAACATTACCGATCGCGTATGGGCGCATCCCGCAGGCGGCGATTTCCGATTCAACCCGCTGGATTTGGAACGCTTGTATCAAGCGGCGTTCTATAACTACGATGTGACCATGCCGAAACTGGCGGTGATGCATCCCGACACGCGTACCTATATGAACCAGCTGAACATGATTCGCACCTCGCTCCAGCAGACCCGTCGCAAGTTCGGTCCCGCGGATATGGCGTTGGACGGCGAGTTCCGCGACCTAGAAATCTTCGTGGATATGGCTGCGCCGAAGAACATCATCTATCTGCTCGGTGTGGACTGTCTCCATGTCGCGTTCTCTGATTATGAGGGAATGCTGAACCCGCGCGAGCTGCCGACGCAGACGATGGTCGACACGCTGGTCGCATGGACAGCTTATAAGTGGATGGTAGACAACATGCGCGTTCACGGAATCTACTGGGGCTTCACCGTGCGTATCTGATGTACCAGCCAACTAAGGTTATGTCTGCCAAGTGGAGGAAAGATTGGACGCGTCATCTCACGGTATCTTTCCTCCACTCTTTTTGGGAGTAATGCGATGGCGCTGCTAAAGACCGTGCAGTATATCTTTGTGCATACCGCTGCGGATCCGAGACAGAGTGGGAAAGCGGACACGACTATCGCGGATATCACGCGCTGGCATGTCGCCCGCGGCTGGACAACCATCGGCTACCACTATGTCGTGCGCCGTGATGGAACCGTAGAAACCGGGCGTCCCGTAACGCAGCAAGGCGCCCATGTGCGCGGATTGAACCACTGCAGTATCGGGATTTGTCTTAGTGGGAACCACGATCTTGCGCCGATGACCGCGAAACAGCGTGCGGCGCTCCTACAGCTCTTAGAAACGCTCTGCCGACGATATAAACTGCCTCCCAACGCGGTACTGGGTCATAAAGAAGTCAATACGCTCGTCGCTGCTGGGAAACTGGATAAGATTTACGCGACCAGCAAGAGCTGTCCGGGTCGGTATGTGGATATGCGTGCCATTCGGCAAGAACTGGCACAATCGCTCAAACAGGGGGATGGAAAACAATGAACGAACTGTTCGGTAAGATCAATCTTGAAATCAGTGTGGGTCCCGCGGAGATACCCGAACTGCTCCAGCTCGGATTGATACTCACACTATTTGACTTGGTTCTGGCAGTGTTGGTATCTATCCGTGATCGGCGTTTATCCAGCGCACTGGGCTATCGTGGACTTGTTCAGAAGTCCGGGTTCTATGTTGTGTTCCTGTTCTTGTATGTGTTAGTTCGCTGGAAAATCCACGAGAACGCTTTCGTATCGCTGGTGTTCTTCAACGGCGTCTTGCTCTGTGTCATACTGTTCGAGTTGGCGTCGCTAAAGCGTCATCTGGTACGATTAGGTATCTCCGAAAAGTATCTGCACTGGATTCCGCAAGATCATCGGCAGCTGACCGATCTTCAGGGGCGTGAGCGCGATGCATGAGCTTGGTATGTTCGTTATCGGGTTCTTGTTCGGGATTGTTGTTGCTGTTGCGTTCGTGATGTACCATATCCGTCGCGAGATTGCTTTGCTTCGCGATTTGTTGGAAGACGAGGTGCTTGCACCGCTCCGCAAACACGATGCACCACGCGCGTATCGTCTACGATCCGTCCTCGAAGCGTCATTTCGTCGTTTCGAACAGTTATTTTAGTTCAGGAGGGAACCGATGCAACGGTACGGACTGAATGTAGCTTATCCGATACTGCCTGCGTACACCCAAACAGCGGGGACTACAGCGGGTCCCCGTGTGGTTTGTCTTTGGCGCGACCCGAATAGAGATAACTATGTGCGTTTAGCAAACGCTGACCACGAAGCATGGCCGGTCAACACCGGCACTGCGCCAGACAACGGAATAAGCGAGCCATACCGTTTTGTTATAGCTGGGGTAAACACCGCGCCTGCCGATTTCCCGAAGGCGTGGTACTTCCCGCAAGGCAGCTATTACAAGACAAGCTATGCGGTGAGTTGGTGGAACAAAGACTATTCAAGTGGTTCACGACGCGGGTTTATTCGGTTCCGTCCCGTTGTTGTGCCCGAGTATATAGGAGAAATTGGTTCTTCAGGAGGCAGTGTTTCAGCGCACACACGCGGGTTCGGACTGGTTCAATATTTTGGTCGGAAAGTTGATGGGGGTGTACCGCAACCGCTTTACGGGGTCGGTATTGTTGTCATGGCAAGTGTCCCCAATAATCCGCCTGACTTTCAATCCGTCACTTTCAGAAAGTATCTGGTCTTTTTTGTCGGGGATCGGTGCGTCTGGCATTACGAGTTTGCTAATCCGACACAAGTAGCACATGCGACAAAAACGGATGGGGTTTGGAGCCCCGCTGTTGGTGCGAACTGGATATCGATGCGTGCGGGGAGCAACGCGAATAATCAATCGAACCCGATCAACATTGGTGTTTTTACTTACAGTGCTGACGACGACATTGCACAAAACCCGATGACGGGTCTGCCTGGGGCATTATCTGGCGCTGCGTCTATTGATATGCCTGACGCTAAGATTGACTTGTATACAGAGCATATGGTCGCGCGGGTACATATCGATTTGAACGGTGAGAACCAGACACCATCGGGTGGTGCAACCCAAGCAGACCGAACAGGGACAGGGAACCGTCAGTGGTTCGTACCGTCAATCACAACGGGGAGTGACCCGTCAGATCCTATAGGAACATGGTTAGGTTGGACTTATTGGCAGTTCCATACATGGCTTTTAGGTGTGCAGTCGCCGCTCCGCGAGTTTACGATATCGATTCCGCTGGATGTGTCGAACCCGCCCAGCGGTCCGTATCAGATTCGTGTGCGGTCGTTCCACCAAGTAGATCGCCCGTTGAATGCGCCGAGTTATTTCGTAGCGTTTCGTGGAACGAATGCATCAGCGCATTATCCCAACGCACCGCAAAACGCAACGGTTTATACACCCGTTGCTGCGCCGCATCCGTATAACTGCTGCGGCTGGTATCGTCCGTGGGACAACGCAACTTCTACGGAACCGCAACACCGCTACTGGTGGGTTGACCAT
>Ga0308406_1000655_pt1 | contig 15024 bp, 12 predicted proteins | sample HotsprSampleMSe1_FD_203474 | JGI IMG/M metagenome (GOLD analysis project Ga0308406, IMG submission 203474) | Hot spring phototrophic mat microbial communities from Mushroom Spring, Yellowstone National Park, Wyoming, United States - 20060911_MSe1 ...
CGTCGTACAGCATATCATAAAGTAAGTCGTAGTCTTTTATTGGCACATCCATTTTTAGTTTCTGAGACGTTCTATCTAAGAAGAATTTCAACATCTCTACCGCGTCCACGTCTTTCCCCGTTAGATGCCCTAAGAGTTCTTTCCCCGCCTTACTACTTTCTAAAAAGACCACCTCTGCCTTGTCTAAAGTAATCTTATCTACCCTCTTGTTTATTTGCTCTATATTTATTTTTTGTTTTACAAGTTTAGGCCCTATGTAATGCCAAGGGATACGAGACTGGCTGTATTGATATAGTTCATCCCTTTGGTAGGTTATAACCTTTATCTTTTCTGGTTCTACATTTTGTTTTTTTAGATGTTCTCTTACTTTTGATGCAAGATCATAGTGTGGATTAGCTGGCATACCCTCAACAAACAAAAACGGGACAATACCAAAATCCGTAACCCGTTCGTACGTAATAATGCTGTGATTGACAGAATTATTTAAAATCTCATGTAAGTTTGGCAGTTTAATCGTTGGTGTCTGTCTATGATAGTAGAAGAGATATCCTGGCATGCCATAAATATACTAATATTCTCTAAAGTAGTACATAATCATAAACAAAGAATGTAGGCACCTCTACCTTTTGTCTTCCACAAACTATATTATGGATTTTAAGAGCGTATTTATGTGTGACAAATGCTTGTCCTGAACTATTGAGTCTAAATAAGTCTAATCCATCACTATGCTTATAATCCAACATACCGTTTAATAACAGCTGTGTAACAAGATCGGTCTTTATATCTTTACTCGATACCCAAAATCGCAGACGGTTATACAAATACAACGCTTCTACCAACTGATTATTACCTAATCTCATTTTACTCGCTAATGGACGATATGGAGTATGAAGAGAATTAACAATGTTAGCTATCAAATCTACATAAAAATCGTACTCATAAGACTCATCGTATGTCAGACCCATGAGATGTAAAAACTGTATCATAGCTGCTTTATTTAGACCACTTAATCCTCCAACGTTCTTGCTTATTTGATTTTCTATATAGGTATTTAATGTGGTATCATTACAAGTTCTTGCTATTCCGTATAGTATAAGGTATTCTATACCAATCTTAAGTGCATGATGTGTGAGTCTAGTTTTATCGTTTTTTTGCTCTATTATGCCTAAGTCTAAGTATCTTCCCAAAACCTGACTCCTAACTTGAGGCGACCACCTTTCATTCAAAATTCCATATACATTTACTAAATCGTAATAACTAAAGTTTTTATGTATGTCCAATAATGTTTTTATGTTTTCTTTTGCCAGTAAGTTAGTTTTTATAGGTTTATCAATGCTTAGGTTTTTGTGTACTATAACTTTGTAAGCCAATTGTTTAATCATATTATTGGGTGTTTATATATTTTAAGTAGCGTTCTTTTTGTCTGATGACATTATATATGTATTGATCTAATGTGCCTATGGCTATGATGTAGTGGTAGGTGCATTTATTGGATTGTTGTGAGAAACGGTGGATTCGATCCTCGGCTTGTAGCATAGTTGCTGGTACCCAATCTGTTTCTGCAAATACGATTTCGTCGGTAGAAGTTAGGGTTAGCCCCTCCGAGGCTACAGCTAATGAAGCGATGATAATGGCTTTCTCGGTCGCGCTGGATTGGAAAGCAGCGACCGTTCTTGCCCTCTCATCCCTAGAAACCCTCCCATCAATAACATAAATCTCATAATCAGACCATGCCTCTGACAACTTCATCTTAATATAATCTATAACCTCGTTATGATGAGCATACACAATAAACTTATTTTTACCATCCAACTTATTTAGTATATAGCTGACAACCCAACGAGCTTTTTCAATGCCTATAAGGCGACGATAGGTAGAAATGCGCAAAGCGATATCTCTTGGAAGTTTAAGGTTAGCTTCCAACATATTCTTAATCTTAGCTTCTTCACTAATGGCTTCCATAAGATGAGTATCCGATGGATTGGAAATATCTATGTTGACAAAGATACGACTCTTAGCAGGTAGCTCGGATAACACTTCCTTCTTTAAGCGCCTTATATATTGCTGCGTACTCTTCAGATAAGTTATAAGGCTGGCCGCCTTTTCGGCTTCTATCGTACGATAATAACGAGCGTGATTGCCTGTCCTATAATAATACGCCGCTGTCTCACCTTCAAAATTCTTTATAAACTTTACTACATCTTTTATTCCATTTGGCAACATATCGAGCAAACGCAATATATTGTAAGCCTCTACTGGCCTATTCTTAACAAGCGTCCCAGTAAGCCCTAGAATAAATCTAGCTTTACTAGCTAATGGTATTACATTTTTAACACGCTTGGATTTGAGACTTTTTAAATTCTGTATTTCATCAAATACTATAATGTCTGGTTGTAGATTTAAAAGAGAAGGTAACTTACTCTTAGCTGTAAGAGAAGCGTAATTGATAATATTTATCCGTTGTGGCAACGGATTTTTTAAAGTTACTCTTGGCAATAAAAAACGCTGTATGTCAAACTCTACAATCCTATCGTACCATTCTTGAATCATTACGTCCGGTGTCATTATGACGACCGTCATGCCCTTACGATATGTTGATAGCAGGAATGCAATAGTTTGTACTGTCTTGCCTAGTCCTTGTTCGTCGCATAACAGAAATCCTTTCTTTCCATTGCTATAAGCTAACAGAATATGCCTCACACCCTCTACCTGATAATCTCGCAGACTAGGTATCAAACCCTTAACCATCTCAATATCCTTACTGACTGACTTAGCTATACTATCGGGGATGGCTATATCTAAACTTTCTTTTGCATTCGTTTCTAGTTTTTGCAGTTTTTCATTGATAGCATCTATATACCTATTCTTTGCACCCAACTCGTACGCTATGATGCGAGATTCTATGCTTAGGTACTCAAAGTACTGCGACGCAAAAAGGGCAAACTGCCGCTTGTCCCCACGCCAAACATTATCAGGCGAAGGACTATACTTAAAACCATATTTCTTAAGAGCATCCTTTATAACGATAAAATCTTGTGTATTAGCATTATGTACATATGGGAGTCTTATAGCACATATGTTATCTTGTACAGTTACTGTAAGATACAACGGTTTGTTTTGATGATAGTTGACTGCTTTTACAGGTATTTTCGAGAAGGCCTGCCGGAGTAGGTCGGCCTTAGAGGTATCTAAGCTGCTCATAGCACCCGTATACTCACCCGTAGGCGCAAGGTATGGAAAATCGGCCAACGCGCCGTCATGTTCTACGCCCCGTTCAAAAACCTAATAGTACGATACGGCTGTGCAAGATAGTTTGCAGCAGGGCCACCGCTAGACGCAAAGTAAGCATTCCCTAAAAGTACATGGTCATAACGAATTACCCTAACCCGCTCTACATCCCTTACCTCAAACTCTATTGGCAAACTAAACTCTAAAACAAAACCATGACTATACATGACATCTTTAATAAGTTGTTCATCAACACTACATAATATGGGCATATACGCTAAGTCAACTATTTCAATATTATTACCATTCATGATTTCAAACGGCTTGGGATAACCAGATTGAAGTGCAATACAAGCCAGCACTAACATGTGGTTAGGTAATGCACTCGTTTCTATAATACTCTGCAATGGCTTACTACTACCAGAGTAGGTATGAACCTGCAACTTCACTATCATCCCAGTGCGATTGGGATACTCAGTACTCAAATACCCAATATAAGACTCAGGAATAAATATGTAAGTACCATTAGCAACATTACCTTGTGTTATGTTATATATGGTATTATATCGTATCAAATCGTATTTAAAATCGTAACTTGCCCTTTCATCTATATCCTTTACGTTGCTAATTATATACCTGATCTTATTATTAACTATTATGTCATTTTCGTCAAACCCTGCATGACAACAAGTATTTTCTGTATCGTTCCCTGTATTATATTCTCCATTGTTCAGATTCCTGAATAGCAACAAAAAGTTCAGTATAGCCCCTGGTAGCTTTTGATTGTTGACAAATGGGTAGTTAACATATAAGGCTCTGTTTGGGATTTGCACTGTGCGCACTTTACTAATGCTGACACAATAATTAAGTTTAGACAAATGTTCTAAAAAACTACGATTGGGAATACTAGTCATATATAAATATACACAATCCTATATTAAAGTCATGTATTGTATAATACATTTATATTGTTGGTGTATAGGACTTTCCATGTAGCTTGCTTAACACACCCGATAACCTGTGCCATCACCGTCATCTGGTGGCGGTGGTGGCGGTGGTGGCGGAGGCGGCGGTGGTGGCGGAGGCGGCGGTGGTAGTAGCGTTGCGTTAAGTGTAGTACTGCTGTTTACCTCACATATACGCATGATATCTACTTGTCTAACATTCCAAAATACTGTGTCGTTATGGTCTATATCTATGTTATCGTATATCGGTTCATAAATAATACTCGCCTCAAGTAGCTCGTTTGGGCAATTACTATTATTTAGATTTCTTACTATTAATGGCTGGACATGCCCATTTTCTGGTTGTACGATTCTAAATTCATCTCCTCTGAGTTTTATATAATATGGTATTGCACGGTTGCGTCTAACAATATTCTTTCTAAACATTATCTCTTTCTGCTAAATGTCTTATCTGGTCTAAGCACTAGTCCAGCTTTTTTGAAACCTGGGTCTAGTGTAAAATCAACGCCAGGGATGTCGTATATCTTAGTGCAAACATCTTTTTGCCATTCACCGACCACAACAGCTGAAACAGGTAGTTCAATACCTGACATTACTAATCCCCGTATCATTTTGATCCAATCTCCGATCTGTGTACCCTCGAAGGGTTCAACAGGTAATAGCACAAGCGTACCACATAACCAGTCTCCCTCTATAAACATCTTAGATACATAATGCGTAATCATCATATTTAAAAGCATTTGATCAACGGCAGGCACTAAACTATACTTGTTTGTTTTCTGATCTCTATTACCGTGCGTTATACTACCAAGACATGTTCTAGTTGCTATCCGATACTTGTAAGTATCCGATTCCAAGTAGTCTACTAAAACTTTACGAGAGAATATGCTCCCATCGGATGCCTTCTGCTCGATAGGTAAAATTCTGGCCTTTATCTCCATGAGAAAATATACTAACAAGAACACAATATTACGTAGATGCCAAGCGTGTTCTCGCCCAGTTAGCACTTCTTTTCTACATAGTGTTAAGAGTATACAAATTCTTACAAAGCTACAAGCTCTTGCCTACCACACGATGTAGTAACCAATCAAAACGATGAATATCACCTATAAAGCGCATACTAAACTGTGATAAATAATCCAAATCTCTTTTTTCATAGTTTGTCCCGCTATTTTTCAATAAATAATCCCTATAACCACTGCTCTGCGGCGACAACATAGAGTCATAATCATCAATGTTGTTCAACAATATGCCGTGCGATATAAATGGATAAACTAACGAACAAACATTCAACTCATGACCAGAGGTTAACAGATTAACATTATAGTAAATCCAGTTCTTGAAGCTGCAATGGGGATTTACCTTAGATACCTCTAATACATATGCCCTACATAAATTATAGAGAGAGTATATCAAAGCATTAACGTATTGTGTGCCTAAATTGTTGATGTATTCTACTAATAACATTTTATAGAACTTAGGTATGTCTATTGTCAGATATAGATCATCAGTAGTACATTCATTTTTGATAAGCAAAACATCCGTATTTATAAAAAGCGATAGATTTTGATAGTATTTTTCTATATCAGTTGGGAATGAAATTATTTTTTTAGAAATCATGCCTTTTGCAGCATCGAAATAGGTTAAGATTTTATACTGATATTTATTAAGATATTCCTGATTTTGTCTAGTTTTTCTTTTAGTTCTTGTTTTCTTGTGCCTTCTAGCTTTTCTAATGCTTCATACATTTGTTTAATTGTGTTTTCTTTAAACAGTAGTTTTATTTCTTGGCTTGTAAATCTCACACTATTCACAATGTTATTCATAAAGGACTTATATGTTATTGGGCAATATTTTTGTACGAAGTATGCGAAGGCTTGGGCTACGACTCGTATTTCGTATTGTGCATGGTAGTCCATGCGTAATCTGATGAAGTGTAATAGATTTCGAAGGTCTTGTTTCCAGTAGAATTGGGTATAATAAGCTACGGGTAGGCAACTTCTTGTGACTTCTCGGGCTACACCTTTAGCAAGAAGTTTTTCGTAGATGGCGTAAGCTTGCTTCTGTAAATCCCAGTATTCTTTATCCATGTCTATATCTACTATAAATTGCTCAGCAGAACATTGACGGTTAGATTGGCTTTGCATTCTCCATTGTGGATAGTAATATTCATCTTCTACTTTTGTATATCTAGCGCTTACTTCAGATATGGAAGCTGTACGATGCCTAAACATCTGCCTAGCTACGAATATTGGTACTTTTACATGAAACACAAACTCTGCAAACTCGAATGGTGAACTGTGTTCGTTACGAATAAGGTAATCTATGAGATTTTCGTCCGTACTTTTCTTGACCCATTTGTAAGATGTTCGGGCGGCTTGCACAATCAAATCGTCAGAGGCCATAGCTTGAACTAGTCGAACAAAACCTTTATCCAGAATCTTGATCTCATCCATAGCTCTTTATACTTAGAAAGGTATCACTTCGTCTTGAAAATCATATTCACTATTGTCATCAGAACCATTAGCTTTTGCATTGGAATTAAGTTCTTCTTTGACCTCCACTTCCGTTATAATACCGTTCTGTATCCTAAAATGCATAACAGCTTGACTTATAGGCATAAGTCCGTGCCTGTCTTTAAGAACTACAAGCTTAGTAGTCTTGTTAGGCCCTGGTAGCATGGCAATAATACTATCGGCCATATGCTCCTTACGCGAAGAACCCTGTAGAAAACCTATGGGCACATAATTCTTGGACTTAAAAGAAGTCGGCTTTATCTGGGAAGCAAAAATAATCACCTTACCATCCTTACATGCATCCATAACTTCGTATGGCTTTGCGGCTGTATAATACATAATATCCTCATCGGTATCGTCTACAAACTTATCATCATAGTCAATCATTACGTAATCCACATTTTCGTTCTTTGTCATCCTAGCAACATCGTATATGGTTATTTGCTTGTATGGGCTAACAGTAATCTTTATCCTTTGAAGGGCACGTCTTATGTCTATGTTTTTTTGAGCGATTATGTTAGAGTATGAATTAAGATAGTATTCCTTAATTTCTAATAGTCTGGCCATTGCAGCCGATTCGTCTAAGTCTCCAGATATAAATAAATGCACGTTGTAAGCATTAAATATAGCTTGATACAAGGCCTCGTGCATAAGATATATACTTTTACCACCACCTGGCGATGCAGCAACAATGTTTATCGTAGACCTGAGATACGCTATCTTATTTACAAAAGATGGCATGGGCTTCCGAGACTTAACAATCTCCTCTACATATTCACTCGACAACAAAAGATCACCAGTCAATGTCTTAATATCATTCTGTAACTTTACAGAATATAGCTCTTTATATAAATAATCTATCAAATACTCAAAACTATCTGTTCCGATAAAAAAGTCTTTGACGAAGTTGATATATACATTTTTTATAGACTCTATTTTGGTATGGCTCTCGTATAACCTATTAGTTAGATAGATCGTTTCTACTACTCCTTTCCCAAATACTTGCTCAAAAAATGGTCTTATCTTATCAAATTTTTCCACATAAGGTATGCGACATAGGATAACGAGCAAGTTTCTGTATTCTATGTGTTTAAAGGGATTGTCTTCTAAACTCTTGATGGATTGTTTATTAGCATTGACTCTTCTAGGCATGGGGTTAGAGAAGAGACTTTGTCGAAACATAGGATAATCAATCTTTTGTGGAACATACTCCCCGCCTCATGACATGATAGCTCTTAGATGCTCTGACAAGAATACAATCACCAGCCAGCATGCGTTCCAAAGAAAATAGGTTTGAATCCTCTCAAACCCACAAAATAAAGGCCTTATCTAATCGTTCCATATATATTATCCCCCAAAATCTTACTATTATATGCGTAGTGGCTCTGGCGGTCTTATCTTGATAAAGGCATCGACACTATGAGTTCTATGCTAGATAATATAATCATATAACACCGCCTATTATCTCGACTACTCTTATCAGTAAATATATTAACAAACGACATAACATTATAATCAAAAACCTGACAATAATTATTATGATATATATCTTTGTATTAGTGCTGCTACAATTAAGAATAGCTGACATATTATATCTTATGTCTTTAGCTTTTATAACAAAATGTCATTTATCAACCTTGATTTTGTCAGCTTCTATGCAGAGGTAGTATGCCGCTGCTTCTTCTAACGACTTACCCAACATGTGATGCATGGTCACAGCCCTTATGCCATCGAGGCTAGCAACAGTTGCTAACTTCTGTACAAATTTGTATATTTATAACATCGTATGGCTATGAAGCTTCTAAGTGTAAAAGAGCGTAAAGGATTTTCGATAGTTTTAAGATGGAGATAGTTGTAGTCAATAAGTGTAGGCCGAATCTATGAACAAAGAGGTTCTAAAAATGCTGATAGAAAAGAAAAGTAACAGCAACTTCGTGACAGTAGAGTGTTTATTGGCATTTGACAAAGACGACGATAAAAAGCGGGTATTAAACACAATGCGTAAGTTTTCTTCAATGGTCAGGTTTGCCTACAAAAGACTGATGGAGGGAGCAGAAAAGAAAGAGCTGAAAAAACTACTATCCCGCAAGTATGGAGTAAACACCCGATATTCGGACGATGCGATTCTTCTGGCAAAGCAAACTTTGGAATCTTGCCTAGAAGGAAACCAAAATCCCAAAAAGCTTGTTTTTGGCTCAAGAGAACTGTTTGAACAGCTAAAGAAAAAACACTTAGCAGGCAAAAGAAGAGAGACACTAAGACAAAAATGGGAAGAAAGAAGATACGACATTTTGTATTCAAGAGGAGACAAGTCAAGGGAGGGCAATCTAAATCTCAGGCTTGTGAATCTGAACAATCAATGGTGCCTAAGGGTTAATCTAGGGAATGGCGAGTAAGTGTGGGCGACGGTGATTCGGTCAGCAAAAAGAAAAACCGACAAGTGGATAGGCTTTATAAGTAGTATAGAGCACGCCGAGAAAACAGGCGACTGGTCTCCCTACACAGTACGACTCAAACTAAGAAACGGGAAAATCTACGCACAGTTCAGTAAAGAAGACAAGTTCCCTGAAGTGGCTATTACAAAAGACAATGGTGTCATAGGTATTGACATCAACGCTTACCCTTTTCACTTGGCACTAGTTCATACGACAAAGGATGGGAACTTAGAGGAGTACAAGCGCATCAGCTTAGACAAGCTATTAGAAGGCAGCTCAGAAAAAAGAGAGTACCTAAGCTGGCAAACAGCTCACCAAGTGGTGGGAATCGCTAAAAGAGAAGGGAAAGCGCTCGTCGTAGAAAATCTGGAGAAGCTCCCAAAAAGTAAAAGAGGAGATGGACTACCTAAATTGAGACAGAAACTACAAAAGTGGATATACAAAGCGTTACTACAGAAGATTGAGATTGTAGCGAAGCGGAATGGCATTCAGCTAATCAAGATCAATCCAGCCTATACGTCAATCATTGGTAAGTTGAAGTATGTACCACTATACAACATAGACAAAGACACGGCAGGCGCTTACGTGATAGCAAGGCGCGGGCTTGGATTCAAAGAAAGATTACCTAAGAATTACCGAAAGCTTTTGGAAAATAAAGAATTCTTGTCTTATTCAGTAGCAAGATTTGAGGATAGGATTGCTAAGCTTAGGAAGGAAATAGGAGAAGAGAAAAACGAATATAAAAGGAATAAGCTAAGAAGCGATTTGAGAAGACTGAAAGGAGAATTGAAACTTTTACTTAGGTCTTTGTTGGACAGCGGGGAGAGCGAGTCAGCTGCCCAACAAACCGTCAACCGCGAGATGGAACGGGTGAGGGGTTCCACTCAGGTGGAACAAAAAAGCTGGCAAGTTCTCTCCGTAGCCCTCGCCCTCTCCTGCCTTGAGAGTCTTAGAGACTTCTCTCCCTTGAAGAGAGTAATCCTCGCAAGGGATTGGGTAGGAGCGGCGAACAAGGCTAGTCCCTCCCTACCTGGTCAGGGGACGAGTGTACTAAACATGTACAGTTTTGTATAGTTTGGGTGAACAGGGCATAAGATAAGAAAAACAGCCATACAGGCCGACTATTATTTTGCCTTGCGCGCTTTCTGTAAAAACAAAAGCCCTGCCCGTTGTGGGCAGGGCTTCCTACTGTCTGGCTGGTGAGCGGTTACTCGTGCGCCGCTACACCTTGGAGGCGGTTAGCGATGGAGAGGTACCGCTTGACTAAGGTGCGGATTTGCTTGACCATAAGGTTGGTATTCTTAGGGAGGGTGTCCAGCACATCGTGGAGTGCCTCAAAGGTAGGGAGAGCATCCAAAAAGTTTTCCACAAGCTGCTGTTTCTGCTCCCGTGAGAGGCGTACCCGTGTCCGCCCCGTGCCGCTGGATGTCCGAGCGTACCGTGCAGGTACATCAATCCCGAAGGTGCTGAGGGATTCCCGAAGGGCCTCGTTACGGAGCTTTTGCACGATGGGAGCTATGTTTTGCTCACCGCCCATGCTTTTGACCTGCAAAAGCTCCTCAAGTCTAGGGAGCAGAAGGTACGCTGCGATGCAACGGTACCAGCCTCCATGCTGCGACACCGCTACACCAGCGCTCGTAATCTCCTTACGAATCTGTGCTTCCACATCGTGAGGGAGAAAGCTGTGCTCCCCGTTCAGTTCCTTATCCAGATTCGTGATAAGCTTTTTCAGGCCTTTTTCTGTGAGGGCCTTTTCAATCTGAACTTTGAGTTCGGTTCCGCTGACTTGCGCTTGCGTCGTCATATCAATCATTACGACAAAAACGCAAGGGAACAATACGACGAAGAGATACATCTTTCTTGTTAGTATATTTATTGTGTTTATGAAATTTATCATAAGTAATAATTTGACTACTAAGGTTGCACCGCAAGCAAAAATACCTTATTCTGATAATATGCTAAATGCTTTTCGGCAAAAAGACATTAGTTATAAGTATACACAAAATATAATGTATAGTATTTTAAGTAAAAATTATGTAACTTACTTTTACAGAAAAAATAACCTAATAAGCTATTATAAACAGTTTTCAAAGCACAATTCAACATTTATTCCTAATACTACACGCAATACTTACAAGTTTATTGAGTTTGAAAGAGATGAACTCTACTCACAAAATTTATCAACACTACTATATAAGACTAGTAAAAACAAATGGCATGTTATTGCTATAAATGTAAAAAATGATAGTAAAAAATATGATGTAATTATAACTAATGACGAAGTAACTGACGAAATACAAATAGAACATGTAGAATTAGATTCAAACATGTTAGAATATCAAAACAGCGCTTATATAATATCGGACTACCCAATTTATAATGATATTTTCGTTATTTTGCGCTCTACAAATCATCAGATAATTCTACAATTTTTCAATATATCGGAAAAGAAATTTGATAGCGTTTCATGGCACTTAAGTGACATTAACAAGATAGTATTTGACATAATTGATAATGCGGATATGCTAAAGCAAATAAAAAATGAAATATCCGGTGATAAACTAGTCCGCATATTACATAGCACACAAGGTGAAAAACAATACCTTTATGGAATATGCTCAGACAATACAGTATATGTACAAGGCATTAAATTTCGTTACAGTATTGATCTAAGTGGCAATAAATATAATTATGTAATCAGCGACTTGTACATATATATAAAAGTGGAAAAAGGAAGTTTGAAATGCTATTGGGATTTTAGTAACGCGACAATAAATATTAGGCAGTTACACCATACGCTCTTCTGTAAAGAACACCTTAAGGATCTTATTTTGTTTGCGCAAACATATATAATAAATGAAAGTAAAAACTGCGATAGCGAATTGTATAATAATGAATGCTATTATATAATGCATATGCGACATAAGCACGAAATTATTAAGGTAGAAGACTGGAGAAAAAGCTGTTGGCATGGCTGTATAGAAGATTATTCGTTATATCATTATAAGAATTACTATATCGCGATTTATAAAAATGATCTACTAAAATTAGTTATTGTCGATAAAGATCGAGACCTTATAGGTATTGGGCTAAGGCAGGAACTCTTCCCACAAACTATGAGGGATTTAGTAGATTTTGAATACTATCACTCAGCCATAAAGAATAAGTTAATATTCTTATCTAATGACCTAATGCATTTATTTTTTATAGAGACAAAAAAGATAGATGATGTTTTTAATAAGCAGTATGAAGAAACATGTAAAAAAATATATAGCACGAACAATAATTTTAAAGGCTTGATACATTATTTCTCTGTACCTGAGCAGCTATCGCTCGCCATTAACAATAGATTACTAGATACAGATAAGAACATTGTAGTAAGTGATATAGCAGGGTCTTACATAGATAGAAAGTCAGATAAATTATATATCGCAGCCAAATATAGAATAGAAGATAAAGAATACTATGGGCTATTCACGTGGGATATGATATATAATGGTTTTAGTTTAAATTTTAAATTATTGCACACAATATTAGCCAATCAATCTTACAATAATACTAAAAGGAGCAAAAGAGAATACATTTTTGACATAAGCAAATTGATTTTACCAGATTCAGAATTGAGTAAACTTGTGGCGTTGGGCTCAGAGATATACAGATTTAGAAAGACAAAACTAATCAATTTAGATATAATGTATGATGAAGACCATCGTTTTATTAGCATAAAGTATAATCGCATTAGTCGATACATACCAGTTCCAAGTTTGTTCCAGTTTAAAAGTTATCCGTGCGAGGTAAAAGTCGTAAATAATGTTGCAAACGATTTAGTCGTTGTCTATTACGATTGCAGCCGTTCTTACCCGAACTCAACGACAAATGCTTATCATTACTTTGTTTTATCGTCTATGTCGTTAGTGAAAAGAATACCTACTAACAAATTAAAGTGGGAATCATAATTGTATGAATGCGCACTACCTAACGTTTTTCAGTTGAGTTTCCTGCTTCGACACATGATGGCTACAGTTAACATGATGGCTACAGTTATCCACCATAGCATAATCCACAAGCGTAACTTTAGGTTCTCCTAAACCTAAGATGTAAAAATTTTTAGAGACTTTTTTATCTTGGTAAATCCATCGACATTATAAGTTCTACGCTAGATAATATAACCAAATAACGAAACCTTTTATCTTCCCCGTCATCGTCAGTAAAGATCGTAAGGGGCGAAACAACATTATGATCAAAAACATGATATAACATAACATTAAGCCTATCTTTTATATTATTTGGAACATAGTTAAAAATAACATGCCTATTATATTTTATGTCGTTAGCTTTTATAACAAAAATATCATTTAGTAACATAATCTCGTTGTCATATATATAAACACGATTTTTCATACTGTGGTAATTTATGCGTTTGAATATTTCAAGAAAGTGTATTTTATACCAAGTAGTATTTTCAAGTATATTTATATTATTTGAATAATTTATAGGTTTTTTATAAGGTATTTTATCATCGTAGGAGACTGAAGACATAACAATCCTACATGGCAATCCCATTTTATTAACATCACACTCAAAGACATAGAAGTCAAATTCTTTATTATATTTACTATTATCAATCCTAGATAGTATTACTAATATACATAAAATTCCATTGTGCTTGTCTAAGTAGTAATGGTATTTATAATTATCTATATTTATGTCGGCAAAATTTTTATATTTTTTATGTAAAATATTTGCTATTTTATCTTCAACATTAAATTTGACTAAATAATTGGATATGTCTACAAAATTATCAGCTTTGTACTCATTCACTTCCTTTGCTTCCAACAACCTTGTGTAAATTTTGTTTAGATCAAGCACTACTACATCCGATTTTTTATAATTTTCATCTATAGCATATAGTTTTATACTACTATCCTGATTTCTATAGTATCTTTCTAAATTGGCAAAAAAACCAGTTTTAGATTGAAAAATAGTCATACCTTTGATGTGAATCAGTTCTGGCTGTCTTTCTTTAATAGTATAATCATTTTTTCCGCTAAAAGAATTTTCAAAAACTGCGTTCGAGGAAAATATGAAATTTTTTGATACTTTATGTATATAGTATGGATGAGATTTAGAAATATCATACGAGCTATCAAGTTTATATTTTTTATTGAATAGGACATAATTAGAAGGGGGTTTAATTACATGACTTGATGTTGTGGCACTAGATGTTTTTTTAGGTTTTTTTATTATGACAACACTTTCACCAGTACTAAATCTAATCTCTAATTCGTTGTTCTCATACTTAAAAGCCACAATCAGTGCTCTATCTATGCTCTCGTGTTCTTTACAAGAATTGATGTTTAATACAAGTTCTAGATATTTTACAAATGGCACATCATCATTTAATAAACTTATTGTGGGTCTTATGTTCTCATGCATTTGTAAAGTACCCCACGATGGCATAAGTAAAAAATAAAAAGACGATAATATATCACGAATATGTTCCTTTTCTTCTTCTAAATCTATGACTTCCAACAAGTTATTCATGTAATCATATGGAGTGTATGTAAAAGTATCTACTGCCTCTGTAATTAAATCAACTACGTGTAAATGGAAAACAGAATCTTCTACTCTACAAATTACAACGAATGAGTTTAATAAAATATGTATATATTTATCAACTTCCATTTCATTTACTAGTTCGTCGTACTCGTATTCTACTTTGTGTATAACTTTACCCTTTGACAAGTTATGAACAATCACCTCTCTTGTATATTTTTCTACTTGTTTTATATATACAGCATATAGATTGCCATTAGGTGCCTTTACACAACGCCAAGAGCCCCACACAATATTACTTTGTTTACGCCCTGCTGATATAAT
>Ga0308406_1000663_pt1 | contig 14926 bp, 8 predicted proteins | sample HotsprSampleMSe1_FD_203474 | JGI IMG/M metagenome (GOLD analysis project Ga0308406, IMG submission 203474) | Hot spring phototrophic mat microbial communities from Mushroom Spring, Yellowstone National Park, Wyoming, United States - 20060911_MSe1 ...
GCGGTATAACAAGTTCTATAAAGCACTCGGAAACTTCATACAGACGCGTCAGCAAGTAATTGCAGACATGATGCGGAGAATGGAATATGCATTGGGAGCGGGAGTTCTTCCAAGAGAAGTTGAAGAGTATATGTTCTCCCACGATACAGACCCATTGGGATATTTGTTCACCAAGCTACTTCATGCCTTTACGCAAAGTGCTCCGACACGCGAAACGGAAACGCTTGTTCTCTCAGGCGAAAGCGCCGATGTGCGCTGGATGCGCCAGATGTATACCATATTACTCAACCCAGCAACAGAAAACGCACTGCGCGTCAACATTAGCGCTCCCGACTCCGATCCGACATGGCAGCAAGTGTTGACAAGCTTTGCCGATACTTGGGGAGTGAATGTTCCACAACAAGCAGAACAGACACAGCAAGAACAGCAAGCACAACAAGCACAACAAGCACAGCAAGCGCAGCAGGCACAGCAGGCACAGCAACAGACAACAAGAACAGTAATAGTGCCGAGAAGACAAAGAACGGCAAAAGTATCAAGAGAGCCAGTAAAAGTCACCGCGCCAGATGATGTCGAGATTCCCGAAACTCCCGAAACCTCCATCCAGCCACAAGTCGACTTGCTTGTGCAGGCAATTGCACAACATCTTCAGAGTAGTGGTGTCATTCGTACACATAACGCGATACGCAACGAGTCCCCATCGGAACTCGCCGAACATGTGCAGACTGCAGCGCACATTCTGCGTGAGTTGGAGCGTATCCGACGCGCTGAGCGCACATCCAACATTCCACGCTTGTATTCGACAAACCGAGTAGAAGCGACGACACGCGCTGTGCTTGCAATGCTGGATCAGATTGCACGGATTGCAGAAACCCAAGAGCGCGAAAGTCAGTTGCAGCGTCCCGCACGGCGATTGCCCAGCGGAACAATCTATTCACGCGATGCAGCAACAATCGCACTGCTGTTCAACTTGTTTGGGTTCGTGCCCGTAATCAGCTTGGACACCGCTGGTCAAATCACTCTGGTTTTCAACCCAGTGAAAAGCTTAGAAAACATCCAGCGGTTCGAGAAGAGCGTGCGCAGTCAGTTTGTTGGCACGCGCGCGCTTCGTGAAGCACGAAATGAACGCTTGACAGCCGTGTTCACTCCACTTTACAAGCTGCACAAGGTGTTCTCTGCGGAAGTGCTGGAGTATCTGAAAAAGCATTATGAAAAAGCGGGAGAAGAAACAGTCTTTCCCGTCGGTGCAGAGAACGCCGCGAACATCTTGCTGGCGCTGCTCAACGAAGAAGCATTCGAGAGTATGATTGCGCGAGCGCAAGAAACGCCAGAAACGAAAGAAGCGTTCCAGTTGCTTGTCGACGCTGCGCGTGAAGACATTGTGTCTTCGCGGGATACATATCCATCTATTGCGATACGCACGCTGCTCGGCGTCATCACAGAACTTGTCCATACGAACACGACTTTGGATCGAGATGCGGCGTTGATGCAAGCGGCGTTCTCTACACTGCTGCGGTACGCGCCAAACACAATAGACGGGGCAACCACGCTGGAATATAAACGCGCAGAAGACGGACTGTCTGGCACATTCGAGCTGAAGCGGGGCGAAACTGCACTCGAAATTAGCGTGGGTATCCCCGAAACTCCCCAAGAGCAAACATCTTCTTCACACAAGCCCGAAGATGTTTTGAAAATGATGATTGAAGCGATGCGTCTGCTTAAAACTAACCGACGCAAAGCAATAAACAATCTCCGCTTCGTCGCTTTGTTTATTGATCACGATGCGCTGACGAAGCTTTTAAGGAAGTACGCAGCGCGCAAGTATCCGCGGCGGCGCGGGAATAAACGCAATTCGCTGGAAACGGCGATTACACGGCTCCACGATTATTTGGCAGACCCACAGCAGCCGCTTGAATTGGGAGAACAACAACAATTGCTTTTGCAGCAAGCGTTCGAAGAGATGAACAGCTCGGAAGAGTACGGCAAACAACTTTTGGGCGTGATTGATACGACGCTTCTGCCCGAAAAAGAAACGCCATTAGTTAGCAAAGCGATACGCAGGCTCAAATCGCAAATCGATCAATTCACTAGCGATGCAACGGATATAATCGATACGATAGGAACAAAGAATTTGGGGAAACTCAAGCGCAAAACCGACATCAACATTGACAAGCTGCTCAAAACGCTGGAAGATTACTTGGAAGAGCAAGAACAGCAGCGCGATGACGAATACTTGTCCAAGCTGGAGAATGCGATCCGATTACTGCGCGAACATATAGTAACTGGACAGTTCCCCAGCGGAGAAAGCGTCAGAGAGACAAGAGCAGTATTGCGTGAAGCTGTTAAAGACCCGCGCTTTGTGGAGTTGTATTTCGCCGACTCCACACTGTGGAAACGCATCCGCGTATTTGTAATGAACCCAGAACAGTATCCATTCGTTACTGTTCGCGTCAAAGGCAAAAACCCCAAAACGGTACATCTCACTTACCCGCAGTTTGCAACGATGTTCCGTGACGGCGTTCTGGGGATTGACATCGCCGAGATGGTGGGGCAAGTCTATTACGATTTGGCGGCGAACATAGCACACGGGGTACATTCGATTGCGCGTGGTATTCCAGTGCAAGTACCAGTTGTTTTCAAAGAGATTGCTCGTTCAAGCCCCGCAGCGGATGCGTTCCGACAGTTCCCGTTGAGTCTGGATGTTCCCGTCAACCGCGAGACAGAAGCGGGCGCAACATTCGGGGATTTAGTTATTGACCCGCGCACATTAGAAGAAAACACCGAAGAAACGCAACCGACAGCAGAACCCGCTTCGTCTCCAGAAGTGTCCAAACCCGAAAGTATGCGCTCTATGCTGACGCGCTGGACAAGCCGTGCACGGCTCCCGCGCTACCCAGCCTCTATATTCTTCCCCAAACGACGACTAATTACTGAATCGCGCGAAATACAATTAGTCGCCGGTATTCCTGAAGAAAAACCGCAAGATGTGAAGCAGCGGATTACAAGACAAGCAAAAGCAATCGCTGTGAATATCGCGCGTGCTATACGAACAGTACCGACAGACCATTATGAGACTGCTCGCGAGATGGGACGCGAAGTTGTTGCTGGTTTAGAACAGATTGTGCGTCTTACGAACAAAGCGGATACACCAGAGAAAATGGCGCAGGTGCTACAGTCTGAACTGCCGAAACTGGTGCAGCAGATCCAGCGTATTCAACCGCTTATGTCATCTAAAGCACGGGAACGGATTGTGCGTTCTGTGGAACCCATCCGATTATGGACGCTTTGGTTGGGCTTAGAAAAACCAGCGGACGTTCCCAACTGGGGTACGATGCTACAAACTCGAAAAACGCGAGAAGCGATTTCGCAAGCACTCGAAACTATAGCACTTGCATACCACAAGCAAGCGTCGCAAGAGCTGGAAAAGTCGCTTCGTGACGCTACTCTGCGCTGGGAAAGCAAAGTGTTGGATACGCTCATGCGCTCTGATCTACACTCGGCTGAACAAATACAAGCATCCGAAATGCTTGCAGACGAAGCAACTGCCCAGCAAGCACGGGACAGACTAAATATCCCAGAAACAGAAGAAGTCGCATATTACACAAAAGAAAGACTAAAAGTTGCGGAGCTGCTTTATGTGCGCGAAGATTTTGATCCCGACTACAACGCGCGACGCGACTTGACTCATATGTATCGCGTGTTGGATGTCTTTCTACTGGAGCTGGAACGGAAGTATGCATCCCGATTCCCGCGAAATGTGCAGCGGCTTATCGATCGGATAGAGCGTCTACAAACCGTTGCAGAGCAGGCGTTGATTACGCTGAACCCGCATATAGAACGACGCGCACTGAAACAAATCGGGAAAGCGTACAACGAGTTCATCGATGCCATACTCAAAGAAACGGGGTGGGACACAGCAGCTGTTGAAGCGGTCACGGCAATCACAACGGAACAAGTGTTTATGCCGCGTCTGGTTGCTCCGAGTGCGCTTCCGTCGCAGACACAAGAAGTATACGAAGCGCTGGTTGCGCGTCTCAAGCGCGAAAACATAGGCGTTCCAATAGAGCGTTTGACAAGCCAGAAGCTGAAAGAACTGTTAGCGCAGGTGGGGGCGTCGGAGGAGCAAATAGCCCACATGTTCGTGCAGCTGCCGCGTCGTGTCTATGTGGATGTAAAGTTCGTCAGCGGTCAACAGAACCAGACTGGGAGCGCACCCGATGATGGGGGAAGTGGGGGAAGCGGCGGGGGACGCGGGGGACGCAGAACGCCCCCGCCGCGCACGCGACGGCAAGGCGGATGGCGGCAGTACGCGCCTGACCGCCAAGACGCTGTGGAAGCGTTGATGCATGTGCGGAAGCGGGCGCAAGGCGAGCAACACGGCGTCCGCTTTTTTTCTTCACGAAACGGCATCATCGGAATCGTGCGCGCACCGCTGGAAGTCCGTACAGCCATCGAACAAGCCGCGCTGGGACTCTGGGGCTTCCAGAAACGACCAGAGTTTTCTATTGTATGCGACGCAATGCGCGGCAGCCAAGCCGCTTGGAGAGCGATGCTCACAAGTTTAGCCAGCCGCGCAACCGAATTCACTATTGATGACTGGGACAGCTATGTTGAGACTGCGTATCGTCGCGCCCTGAACCAGATGACACTGATATTGGAACGGCACGCGCCCGGACTCGGACGCATTTTGGAAACCGCTATCTCCAAAGTCACGCAAGGCACAGCGGATTTCGACCGCGAGCTGCGCACAGCAATCCAGCAGTTTGTTCCGCCCGGTAAACTGGGTGAAACCGTCGAACTAGTCAAACGCTTGCTTCCGTTCTGGTTCGAACACTACAAAGATGACACGGGCATGCGTTCGCTCGGGAACTTTGTTTGGGAACAGTTTACAAAAGATTTTGACCATATTGTCCGACAAGTTGTTCCGCCCGATATGGAAGAATTTGCAAGAACCCGCAAAAACGATGTTCTATCCGACATCAACAAGACCAAAGTATTGGCTGTGTTCAATATACTTTTCGTTCTTGCAAACTTCTATACGGTTCTGAACAGCAAAGTGAACGCGCCGCACGAAAGCACTTATGTCCGAGATGCTGAAGTGCCGTTCTACCCGAATCGACGGTACGACGGTCGTACCGTCGCGACCAATATCTCGTACACACCGATTGCTACGGTACGCGTTATAAAACCGCACGCTGCCCATACGCTAAGCGAACATTTGATGGCGCAAGCGCCACAGCCGAGTTCTGAGCCTGGCGTGCCACCGCCCAATTCGCAAGCGGGACTGGACGCTTATGCGTGGGTATCTGTTCCCATCGGTGCCGATGATAGCGAGAAAGAACTACTCGTCGATGCGGTCAACGATTACGGATTGGACTTAGCAATGCTCTGGATGCACGCGCTGGAACAATCCATCCCAGAACACGAACGGAACAGCCGCGCGGGTCAATTCATCCAAGGATTGATTGACCACCAACGCGATATGATTGCACTTGCACGCGATCCCAGCCGAGATTCGAACCATTTCCCCGTATGGCTTCAGTATCATCACGAAAGTACGAGTCTTCACGCGATTGTCAACCAAGCTGTTGATAAGACAGCGCGGAGAATACGACAGTTCACGAAATGGTCGGGACGCGGAATCGGCATTATGAACGCGGTTTCCGATTTGATGAAACGCACGGGCAGCTACCGTTTCTTTATGCAGACCCCCATAGGCTTGACCCGTTCCGTGCCTACACGAATCAGTAGTCTACTTTCGCAGTTGCTGCGTACCGTAAAAGTCAATGTGGAACCCGTTACGGGTGTGCTGGTCATTATCGGTCAGAACTTGCTGAGCGCGTTGACGAAACGGCGCAACTGGAGCTTGCTCTGGGACACATTGCGGTTCGGTGTCGCGCCGTATGCAAGTTCGTCCGCACTGATTGAACGGTACAGAAAGCATGGACGCCTCCAACGCGCGTTTTCGCGTCGTAGCGTCGGCGGGCTTATCCAAGAACATTTCCGTAGCGTCCAGACTGCAACAGTCAGAAACACTGAACAGATACGCGATATAGAATCGCTCCGCTCTTTAGAATCGCTGTATCTCATCTTCACAACGCCCAGCAAACGCGATAAAGAACTGGTGGAAACCATCGGCGATATAATTGCGGAGAAGCTCGGCGCGGATCGTACCACATTCAACGCGCAACTCCAAGCAACGCCTAAACGCTTCGTACCCGATGTCTATGCGGAACTGCTCATCACAGCGTTCCATTTAGACGATGATGTCTGGTTAGAGAATCCCGACTATTGGCGTGAACGGGTTATCGATACCGTTCAAAAGTTCGAGTCCGAAGAAGAAATCATAGCGTATCTCCGTCGGTTCGCTTCGAACTGGAACCCCGAAAACTTGGAAAATCCCGATACGGAGCCGATTGCCGACTATGTGGGCGATATAGACGATGAGAACGCGCTTTTCAAACTGCATAACCGTTTCTATGTCCGATTACTCAACCAGCACGGGTTCCCGCTCCGCGAGGCGCAATCTGCGCTACTTCTGATGGAACAACTGCTCATCAACCGTACAATCGCGAACTTTCTGCAGCGAACGGGGATCGGCTCGGGCGTTATGCGTCCCGAAGGTTTCCTCAGCAGCTCGATTATTACGAATCTTGTCGGGCTGGAAGAACGGCTTGTCCAGCGCGGGATCGGACGATTCGGGGAGAAAGTGGCGATTGTGCGCTCGCTATACGATGCGTTCATGCGCGGGACAATTAGTCTCATCTACGCCCAGATGTTCTATCGCACCCAACGCGCACCGATACGCGGGATCAATACGCTGATAACTTTGTTGGGCGTTGGCGGGTACTTGGCGGGTGTTCTCAGTCCGTGGACACTTCCACTGATTGCGCTCAGCAGCTTCTTTACGCTCGGTACATTCTTCAGCAAACTGATGTGGGCAAGTATCGGCGCGATGGAACTGTTCCGCGATTTGACCGCTTATGAAGAATCCGTGAACAAGCTTGCGGGAGTCACACTGTTGGGCAACAGCGGCGACCAGACAGCGATAAAGGCGCATCTTGATCTTTTCGAGCGTGTCCGACAGTATGACCCGAACAATCCTGCTAGTCTCTTATCCAGTAATGAACCCATCCCGCACCCGTCAGAGTTTACTTATTCTCCGGGCGCGACACGGTTTATCATTCGTACTGGGATGGATAATAGTCGCTACATCCATTTTTCGGAACCGCACACGATGTTCTTGCTCACACTTCTGGTGCGCCCGCAACTGCTACCCGTACTGATAGAACAGTTCGAAGAACTCGAGGCGCAATTGCCCAGTATAACGGAGCTGCAAAACTATTTGAACGCATACGCTACCGCGTTTCCTAATAGTAATATCCGAGCGACTGTGCAGCAAAAGACGATTACAGACCCGTATACACAGCAGACTTACACGACATACATTCTGAAAGTAGAACACGGCGCGAACTTTGCCAATGTCGACTATTACGAACTCGGCTGGTACAAAGAGACTTTGCAACCGCTGATTCAACGCATGAAACTTATCCATACGCAGACAACGAATCTCCAGCGCAGTATGGACTTGGAGATAGAGGCGGCGGAGCTGGTTCTCAACGCATTGATTGACCGTCAAGCGGAGTTTTTGGGACTGCACGACCCGCTCCAAGCAAACACAAGTGCGCTCATGTCCGACGCCTATATAGAAATCGTTCGCGAAATCGATGCGTTTTTAGAGCGGCTGGACACAACATTGGTAACCCCGTCGGGAACCAACTGGGATAATGCACGAAAAGCATGGGCGAAACTGCAAGATCCAGAGATGCGCGAAGAGATGACACCAAAAGAGCTGGATGATGCTGCGCACTATGTCCGCACGCTTGTTGAAAAACTGCAGCTCTATAGTGCCCGTGTAGAAGCGATGCTCAGCGAAGAGACGCTGCTCCCGTATGAGACCAGCATCCGCACGGAGTCGGAACTGGAGATTCAGCTGAGCGACCCGTATGCCCATGAAGCGATTGCTAACGCACGGGAACTCGCCGCCGCTTACGAAGAACGGGTCTTAGACCCGCTCCGCACTTATCTGCTGGAAACCGCACTGATACCCATCCAGAGGCGCAATATCATCGGGCGACAAGCACGCGCAATCAGCTCGCATATCTTTCTTGCACCGAATGTCGTGCATTCTAATCTTTCTGCAGTTGCCAGTTTGCTGTTCCGCTACCCGTACCAGATGATGCGCCGAAATCGAACCGACGAGCGTTTCACGCGCTGGGAAAACGCCGTGCTGAACACGATGCACCAATCGATACTGCGTGCGTATACCCCGCACATGATAACAGCGTATTTGCTCTTGCTGTTGCCCGCGCTCTATTGTAATTCTGAAAAGTTGCGCGAGTTGATGGCGTACACGCCGTTCTTTGTGGATTGCCGTTCGGGACGGTACGGTGCAATCGGCGTGCAGTTCGGCGAGAAAGAATCGGTCGCGATACGCCCAGCGTATGTGCTGGACTTTATAACACGGGTCATCTACGATTTGCAAGCAGCGTTCCGACGCGCCCGACAGCGACCGCTGGAATCGGAACCGACCAGTATCATTCAAGAACTGACACGCGCATTCACCGACGCAATGGAATGGTATCTGATACGCATCCCGCCACTGGAACAGATGACTGTGCGGGTACTGGACAAGCTCCTCGAAACATATACGGACTATTCAATCCTGCCCGATATTATCGATTACGGGGAAGCGTTGATCACGCCGAACGAGAGCGTGAACGACGCGCTCAAATTGGCTTTGCAAGGCATAACGCCGATTGGTGTCCAGAACATCTATGAGATGTTCACGGCGTATAGCAACGCGAACACGCGGGGCGACCCGTGGAACTGGCTCCAACGCGACGAACTCATCCAGCAGCGGTTGCTCAGCGAGATGCCGACAGAGAACACGCGGCGTATCTGGGGCTACCCGCTCGGCGCACCAACACTGGAACGCTTGCTCCGTAGTGCGCCTTATGCGTTCCAGTCGCTATCAATACGCGCCGTGCGCCCGTATAACCCGCTCAACCAAATCGCGGAAGATACGCCCGTGCTGTACGCCTACGGCGCTCGCCCACCACGCGGTCCAATAGAATCCAATGTGTACTACGAGCAGATGCCCATCCATCTGGCGACGAACAGCTACACTTCACGCACGCAGCGCAACCGCGACTATACCCGTATCATGATGGGCATCGACCCGTTCTTGTATACGGTACTTGATAACATCCCTTACGGACAATCGTCGTTCCGCGAATATGTCCGCACGCATGTCGCTCCATACAGCGCACTGACGGGGACACCGGAACTCATCAAAGATTTCTATACGAAACACCGCGCCGATTTTATTGACCGTCCATATCGGTTCATGCGACGGAGTATGATGTTCTACGAATGGGTCTATAACAAAGCGCCCCGAAAGCCGATCCCGCTTCAAAACTATAACGAATGGTTCGCCACAACTTATAAAGCGAACCCGCACACACTCAACGGTATCATCCGCGCAGGCGCGCACTACGCACTGGAGCTGGAACGGCAACTGCCTGTTTACACCCCCAAAACAAACGATACAAAAGCGACCGTGTTGGACAGCTACCATGTGTTCGCAGCAGCCGAACTCTACCGATTGCTCCTGCACGGAATCGCTGCTCTTGACCCAGAGAACCGTTCCGTCAATGACTTGATTCTCCAATACCACACACTGGGGCGACATATAGATAGTAGCTACGAAACGAAACTGAGCGCGGTCAATGTCAGCGCACGCGCGGTCATCAAAGAATGGATTACGCAACAGTTCCCGCAAGACCGTGCTTACGGCTATGAGATGGTACTCCACCGCGCGTTGACCGCTGCGGAATACATAGATGGATATAGCCCCAGTTTCTATGTCGGGGACACATTCGCGATGGGGCTTTTCTTACGACATCAACGCACGGAGTTTCTTCAAGCGACGCAGCAGATTCCTCCACACGAAATCGACGCGTTTATCCAAGTGTTCGGACTGCGCCGTACACGCCGAGCGGAGTAATCGCTTTCTATTCATCGAACGGCGTGCGCGGCAGAAACTCCAGCACGCGCGTATCTTCACCCGCTAACCGACTCGGTTCAAGCGGTTGTTCCTCTTCTACGGGTGGCGCGGTACGCTGCTCAACAACATCTGCCCATATTGCTGTGAGCAGTTCTCTAAGCGGATCCCGACGCCGTTTTTTGATATGCTGTGTCGGCGCGGATTGACCTTGTGAGAACCACGATACGGACATGCTGGGCTGCTGCTTCTGCGCAGAATGCGCCTGCTGCGGAAGCGACGGCGCATGGAACGCATAACGAGCGAACACTTCTGGGAACCCCAGTTGCAATGTCGCGCCGATTGAACGGACATAGTTGCGTGTCTCACGGAACGGCGGTATATCGTTCTTATACTTCTGGACATTCGCGGGTCCCGCGTTGTACGCTGCTAACGCTAACGCTAAGTTCCCACCGAACCGATCCAGCTGCCCGCGCAAGTACCGAGCGCCGCCCAAAATGTTCTGACGCGGGTCGAACACATCAGAAACGCCCAACCCGCGCGCCGTGCGCGGCATGAGCTGCATCAGCCCCCGCGCGCCAGCCCGCGAAACCGCGCGGGGGTTCCCACCACTTTCATGATAAATCACAGTAGCAATCAGCTCTGGCGGGAGACCTGTATTCGCTGCTGCTTCGTCTATCTCGGACTTATAACGACGATAGATGGATAGTATCCGCTCACGAACACGCTCATTCTTCTGCATCGCTCTCTCCTATCTGGTACAACTCGGTAACCTCTTCCAGCAACGGATCGTCTTCAGAGCGACGGCACAAATCGAATAACCGCAACGGCATCAAGTGCTGCTGCGTCCGTTTGATTCGGTCATGGACCAAGTGCGCCATCATCAGGGAATAGTTCCGACGCAGATGATGGCGCGGGGTATCCGCCTCGACAGGAAACATCGTCGGCATATCGTCCATATCGGTAATCGCTAAGATCTCGTCTAAGAGCGGTTCAAGTGCGCGGAACCGCTCTTCGAAGTACGGAAATAGCGACGCCATCTCAATCGTCGCTAACGGGTCGCTCTCTGGATGCTCTGTATCCAGTCGTTCACGGAGCATTGCCGCCGCTGCACGGAACAAGTGTAATGCGCGTTTCATGTGGGCATACAAGCTAATCCAGTGGTCGCCGATCTGGTACGCCAGCTCGTAGAACCGCGCTAAGTCCGTTCCGCGATCAGCAAGCACGAACGGTTCATCACTATCGCCATCTTCATAATACATGCTATCCCGTGTCATTTCCCCTGTCTCCGCTGTTTTGTTCCCAACAGTACGCGCTGATAATCCGCTGGGAGTACCCGTTCAGGCGCAGGCAACGCAGGCAACGGTTTCTGCTGCATCGTTAACGGGAACACATTCAAATAGCCGACCGTACCGTCCCGCGCCAGTTCTGCAATCCCGTACCCGTGCTGCCAATCCGGGTACGGGTCGTACTCCGCTGCCAATTGACAAACGCAGCCGAGTTCCAGCCAAGTCAGTGTCGTATGGGCAAACCGACGCGCGATCACTGCGCGTCGGTGCGTATGACCACTCGCGCCCGATGTGCCATACCGATCCAGCTCCGCATGGGCGCTGTACCCGCCGCGTTTCCGACTGTACCGCCCATGCGTGAGTGTGAACTCGCGTGAAACAAATAATGCTGGCGTATCCACCAGCTCAATCTTTTCACGGGTCAAACCGAGCAACGCATCCAACGACAACGCACGCAGTGAAACCAGCTCGGGCGTGCGCCATAAAAACTTGCGCAACCGCTCTTCGTGGTTTCCTAATAGGAAATAGAACCGCGCCTGCGGGGCATAGTTCCGCATAATATGAATAAGATTCGCCGCTTGGTCAAGTTCCTCCTGCAGTTGCTGCATACGGAGCGGACTGCGCAGATGCGTCGATAACGGATAGAAATCGATAATATCGCCCACTAACGCTACATGGGTCGGCTGCCAGCGATGGAGTTCTAAGAGTAGACTCGTAAACGCACGCGGCTCGTAGAACGGCGCGTGCCAATCACTCGTCAGAAACCATCGACTGGTCATCCATATTAAAAGTATCGCGATGCTGACCGATCCGATGTTTGGGGATTCCGCGATAGCGATGGGTCAACTCCCAAGTCTGGAGCCCGTATGTCCCGTACAAGTTCGGCATCCGTTGCACAATCTGATGCCACTGACGCGAAGCGACATCGTTCTCTGGGTGACCATAACTCACAAAGAGCAGATAGCACGGACGCTGCGTATACTCGTGAATCGCACGGCAAATCCACTGCCAGTTCCGACGAATCGTGCGATCGTACCGATAGAGCGACCGATACGGGAACCCGTCCAGCGCAGTCGCTAACCGTCGCCCGTATCCGAGCCGCTGCATGAGTGCGCCGAACCATTCCAGCTGGACAGGCGGCGGCTCGTCAACTACAGGTGCCATCAGCCGATACGACCACCACCGATGATCCGCAACGGTCGGATAGAACACGCCGGGGACAATCGTGTGTCGCCACGGCTGGTACGCACGAACGACTAACCAGCCGCCAACGGGTGTCGCGTGCATAGACCGCGCCGTCATCGCACGCACATGCCGTTCAAAGTGCGCCAGTAGCGTCGACTTCTCTATGGGCAAGAACATCGGCGACGGTCTCCAAATCTGACGGACGCCAGAGATAGACTTCTACACCGCACGCGCGGAGCGCGTCGAGCCATTCCATCTGATCCGTAGACGGTTTCCCCCGCTCCGATTTCAGCTCCGCAAAAATCAGTCGCGGGGGACGACAAAGCACTAAGTCGGGGAACCCGCGCTTCCCGATAAACAGCGTCAGATGCCTATTGCGTCCTTGACCCGGTAGCGCATGATAAACATACCAACCGAGCGACTTCGCTATCTTAATCACTTCACGCTGGAACTCAGTCTCGCTCTGTACCACCAGTTTCAAGCTGGACACGGTATAATCCCCCCGTGCTTACGCTGTGCCACCCGAAGTATTGGTCGTTCCCGCTGGAAACAACCGAGCAGCGGAACTGGCACATTCGCGCACTGCGCGTGCCGTACCGATATAACCGATTGACCATCGAAGAAAACAAACTGCGCCGTATCTACGACTATAATGTACCCGAACGCGCACTGAAACAGAAGTGGGACGCAGTTTACAATATCAATACGGAGCGTTGCTATCTCTATACACCAGCGGGCTGGATAGACCATGACGGACTCTGTCTCCCCGCGCTGTATCGGTCGGTAGAACCGTACTTTCAAACGGCAACAGTCGTTTGGTATCTGGTCGCCAGTGGGTTGTGGGTCAAGCACAAGAACCTGCCGGGATTCTACACATGGCACGCGCTTGCACCACCCGATTTGACGGGCATGTTCCATCACGAAGGCGGGTTCACGCATCTTTGCGCCGAATATTTAGCCGTGCGCGTAGGGCTGCCCAGAGATTTCGCCCACGGACTGATTGTTTATCATCTGCGCGATAAGACCGTGCTGGTACCTCCGTATGCGTCGATTGTGTGGAATCTTCAAGATATACCACCAGCCCGGTCGCGCGGAGCACTTCGGAACGCACCTTCATCCACTCCTGTTCCGTCCGACACGACCATATATCTTTCTTCAACTCCGAGTGCCCATCGGGGAAAGTGAACACATGCTCAATCGCAATCTCCAGTCGCGGTCGTATCATATCTACTTTCGATATCGTGCCACTGGCAAACAAGTATGTCTCGCGGCTCTCCGTGCGGATTGCTATCAAATCGCGCTTCATAACGACTCCTCCGCGCAAAGCAGTGCCCGTGCCGATGGGCTAAGCTGGTTCAAAAGTGAGAGCGGGATGGGGTCATCGGAATCGATATAAAGACCCGTAAGTAATCCGTTCTGGTACGCAACGGCTTCCGAAAGTGCAACAAGCGTTTCCATCGTCTTGCAAAATGCAGCGTCGCCATCACAAACCACTGTGTGTTCTGCTTGTCCATCCGCATCGTATGATACAGTGAAAACGATAACATAGCGGTTCTTTACGGGAAGCGTTGGCAATGCTGGCTCTGGGGCTGTAGTTGCTGCTGGGCGTTGCTTTGATAGCGTATCCCGTATGGACTGCTCAACAACGCTATACGAAACATCGATGATGTCCGTGTCGGATTGGGTTCCGCTGGTTAGCTGCGGTGTTAGCCAGCCCCGCGCTCTCAGCTCCGTCTGAACAATGCGTTTCACATCGTCATAACGCGAAGTGATCGCGCCTGCCTCTGCATGCGCAGCAACCACTTCCAGCAGCTGCCACGCACGCGCCTGACGCTCCGCAAAGTCTTTCGTACCAAGATGGATTTCAGCAATCATACGGTAGTACGAGAACCGAAGGTTGGGTTTTCGTACATGGGGCGGGAACAACTGCGCCACCCGTAGATGTTGGCGCAGCAGCATCTCGGAGTACCCGAAATGGGACGCGATGCTATCGATGAACTGGTACGCTACTTCGCCAACAAGCCGTTCCAACTCCAGCACGCGGTCAGCAATCGCGAAACGGTTCTTATCGCGGAGATATTCCAGCCCGCGATATTCCAGAAACAGCGTCCACAGCTCGTTCAGCAGGTTCGCTACTTTGTCACGCGAAATCAACGGGTCATGGAGCGAATCGAGCCAAGAAAGCATTCGTTCACGGAGCTGTTCGTCTTCTACAGTTCCGACAATCGCAAGTGCCTGTTCCATACCCCAAGTATACCCGTTCTCGCGCTATTCGGACGATTGCTTAGAACGACGCTTGTCCGTGCAGAAAGTGCACGGAACCCAACCGCGTCGCATACATTCGGGACACGGGTGGTTTCGGTCGTCGTCTCTGTACCCGTAGATG
>Ga0308406_1000667_pt1 | contig 14894 bp, 10 predicted proteins | sample HotsprSampleMSe1_FD_203474 | JGI IMG/M metagenome (GOLD analysis project Ga0308406, IMG submission 203474) | Hot spring phototrophic mat microbial communities from Mushroom Spring, Yellowstone National Park, Wyoming, United States - 20060911_MSe1 ...
CCCGCCCAGACGACACGGAACCCCGTCGTCGTCGGCTTAATCAGCACATGGCGGTAGTCGGGATGATCGGGCCCGTGCGGCTTGAGCGTAATCCAGCGACAGTCGGGACACGCCGCCATAATGGCGTCCCACGGCTTCTCGCTGAGTCGTATTAGCAGCCGCTCAAGCAACGCAGACGCATGCATACCTGTTCGTTACGGCAGGATCGGGAACTGCGCGGGCGGAATGTCGTTGGGGTTGCCTGTAGTCGTCAGCGCGAACAGACGCGCTACCCAGCTGCCCGATGTCCAATCTCGCACGGTGTAGCCGAGTCCTGTCGTGAGTTCGGCTTGCGTCGCAGCAACAGCGTTGACCCAATCGCCAGAGCTGTCGACTGAATCCCAGACGATGGCGAGTCGTGTCTGGGCGGGATCGTGGTACACGCGCACGCCTACGCCCGACAGCTCAATCCGTCGGTTCCACAGGTGCCATAGCAGCTTGCGTGCGCGTCGACGACGCCACATCGATGTGCGCAATAGGATTCGGTTCATCTCGCTCAATTATACGCCGCGCATCCAGCGGTCATCGACCGTCGGCAGGTATCCGACTGAGCGCGTGTACGGGATCGCGAGTTCCCACGCGAGCGCGACCGCTATCACGATGTCGTCGTGCTTCCCTTCGGGCGCCTTCACGCGGAGTCTGCCTGCGTCCGTGCGCTCGTACTCGAACCGTGTGAACTCGTCGATGAGTATCGGGTCGTTGAGCAGCTGCAGCCCGTCGTATTCCAGCCCCATCGCGAGCTTGGAGACGACAGTGAGCTTGCTCATCGGCGTAAAAACGAACGGGTAGACCGCCAGCCCGTTGCGCAGGAGCGTGTCCGCCATGTGGTCGTTGCCTGTGGCGTCGATGCATATCGGCGCGTGGAACCTGCGGGCTACATGCATGATGCGCTCCGCTTGCGTGTTCCAGTCGATGAGGTTGAACCGTTCCATATAGCACAGGTGCTTGCGGGTCGCGTCGATGACGGCGATGACCGTGAAGTCGCGGTACTTGGCGAGGTCGACCCCGACGGTGTATTGGTGTCCCGCGATGGGCGCGGGCTGCCACTCCGCGTTCAGGCAGCGCGTAAGGTTGCGAAACACGCTCCCGCCTTCGGGCAGGAACTCGGCATAGATTTCCTGACGCGCGGTATCCTCGTCGAGTTCGGCGAGCATCTGCTCAATCTCGTCGCGCGGGATGTACGGGTTGCGATGCGTCGGCATTTGGAACGCTGCGAACAGCGGCTGCGCAGGGTCTTGACCTGCGACGAACAAGTCCCAGAACCAGTTCATGCGCTTCGGCGTCGAGATGACGAGCGCGTGCCCCTCGCGGTCGGTCAGCATGGGACGCAGGTATTGTGACCAGATGAATCCCTCGCGGATGGTCGCCGCTTCGTCGATGACGAGCAGGTCAACCGCGCGTCCTTGCAGCGAGCGCGGGTTCTCCGCCGTGCGCGACTGGAGTATCCCGCCCGTCGCGAACTCTATCTCGTAGGGCACGGAGCGCCGTCGTGCGACGATGTCCTTATACTGCAGCCCCGACTTGAGACAGAGGTTGCGCAGGATTCCTTCGACCCCGTAGGTGAGCGGTCGCGTGAGGTCATAAGTCGGTGCGACAATCCAGACATGTCCGCCCAGTAGCGCGTAGGCAACGGCTTCCGCAGACGCAGCGGTCGTCTTGCCAAACCGTCGTCCGCACGCGACGATGCGGAACCGCGCGGGACTATAGAGTATCTCCGCCTGCGCGTCGTGCGGCTGGAAGTCCATCAGCTGGTAGAGCTGCGGCTTCCACTGTATCGGCGGGAGACGATTCCACGCTGCGAGCATGCGAGGACAATTCTACTTGACTGCGGATCTCTCGTAGAGCCTGCACGAGCGGGTTCGTCTCAGGCGTGCTGGATGTCCACTCGACGCGCGACTCGTCGCGTAGCACGCCAACGCCACGCAACACATCAATCGCCAACGACGCGCGAACATTCGGCGGGGTCTGGTCATCGCGCAGGAGCTGCTCAATCGTTCGCGCCGCCAGCGGGGTCAGATGGAGCGCATAGTGCAAGCGGATGTTGTTAATCTGCTCTTGGATGCGCTGTTCGTATTCGACGATGCGCTCGCGCCAGCGGTACTTCTTTGCCCATCGTGCGACGGTCGGAAGCGATGCGTTAACGGCAGCCGCCGCTTGACGCATGGAGCGAGCGACCGTAGCGTAGTGGCAGAACGCGCGGTACGCCCGTGTCGGCTCGCCCTCAATCGGTTCCAGCAGGAGATTCTGTACGGCGGAGGAGTGCGAGGAAGAGGCGCCCGTCATACTCTTCGGGTTCGGTGTTCTCGGCATATTCAGAGTCTACCTCGCGCAGGTGCGCATGGAGTTGACGCGCGAGCAGGTCATCGTCGCGCGTCACGGCGACCATCACGGTACGGATAATTGCCGCCGCGGCAGGGTTGCGCACGGCGGACGCCCCGCGATCCGCGCGGTCAACAGGCAGGAACTCATCCTGCATCAGGGCGTTCGCCTGCGCTTCGAGAATCGCGTCAAGCTCGATTTCAATCATGCGCACGAATGATTCGTCGAACACGGGCATCTCCAGCACGGGCTGGAGTTCGGGGATGGCAACCATCGATTCGTAGTCCCACCAGCTGAGTTCGGCGAGGCGGTTGTCCGCCATGAGTATCGCGAGCGCATGGGTCTCATCGCACTCGACGCGCACGATGCGAATCGTCTCCCAGCCGAGCTGGCGCGCCGCTTCGTAGACGCCGTTGCCCGCGAGGATGTAATCCGTGCCCGCATGCACGACAATCGGACGGTACTGACCGAACTCGCGCAGCGAGTTCTTAATCAGCTCAATCTGCTCAGGCGGATGACGGCGCGTGTTCTTCGGATGCGGGCGAACGGAGTCGATGGGGACGACCTCTACCTGTGGGCTTACCGTCATCGCGTGTCTCCTATCGCGTCCGTCGCATGCGTAGCGTCGATTTCGGCGTCCTGCGTCGCTGGAACGAGGCTTGCATCCCGCGCCGCGTGGGCACGGTAGTTGCCTCGTGGTGGCAGTTGCCGAGCGAATACTTGCCGTACTTGTCGATGCTGCTCTTCGGATGCGATGAGCCGATGTGGATGTGCTTCGTCTTCTCCATAGCGACAAATTATACGGCGTCGCCGAAGTACCGTGCTGTGAGCGTCGTCTCGCCGTGCGAGCCGCCCCAGACGCGATGCTGCACGCTGGTCACCAGATACCGCTTGTTGTTGATACCGAACCTGTTGTTGCGCGAGACGAATCGCACGCCCGCGCCAGGGAACAGGTTCGGCGTGAGCGGCACGCGCATGGTGATCGTCTCGTTCGGCTCGCGAAAGAGCTGGAAGATGGTATCGGCGGCGGCGCGTGCGAACTCCAGCCGTGCGAACTGCGAGTCCGCCCACACGAACGGCTGCGGGTAGCCGATGTAGTTCGGCGCGTTCGGGTCGTTCATGCTGGCTGTGTCGATGCGATGCGAGACGATGGGCAGCTGGAGCGGCGCGTAGGCGTCGACGCCGATGATGGTGACCGTGTTGCGCACATCGCCAAGGTCGCGCTGGAGCGTGACGGTCGACTCCTGCTCGGTATAGACGATGTCGTCGGTTGGAGGCGTCTCCAGCCCGCGAAACTTGTGGAAGGCGAGTTTGCCGTGCTGGTTGAAGTAGAGCAGGAACCCGATGGTCTTCGCGATGCGTCCCATCACCTCCCAGAGCGGGACGCCTGTGAACCGTGTGAGCGGTGTACCAGCCGCGCCGACGGGCAGGAACCATGCGGGCTCGGGCGCGGGAACTTCATCATACGGCGTGCTGGGCACGAGCCCTGCAAAGAGCAGGTCGTCGACTGCGATTCCGCCGAGTCCTGCGAGGTACGCCATCGCGTAGTAGCTGTTCCATCCGTCCATCCATGCGAGCCACCAGCGCGGCTGCTCCAGTTGCGCGACGCGGTCGACGCACTGCACGACGAACTGCTGCACGCCGCCCTGTCCCGTGCTGACCGTACCGCTCCGATGCATGTAGCCCGTGAACACGGTCGTGAGCGGGATGGTGGCTGGGGGCGGGAGCAGCACATCGTTCCCGCCGACGACATCGTGCGCGTATCGTGCGAGCTGGATGCGTATCGCGCGTTGCCCCACCTGCTGGTTCCAGTTCGCCCAGTATCCGTCGGGGTCGAGGTAGACCAGTTGCGCCTGCGAGCGTATCTGCAATCGCGCGATGTCGAACTGCCACGCGACGGTTATCTCCTGCGGTTGCGCCAGCGACGGGTCGGACAGATCGCGCTGGGGCGTCGGGTCGAACCCGAAGTCGACGCAGCGCACGATGGGCGTTTCAGGCGCGACGGTGCGGTTGCCGACCGTGCGGTGTTGCGTGGAGTCCGTGTGGCGCAGGGTGAGCTTGTACCGCAGGGTGGAGATGTCCTCGATGGTGACGCTCGCGTCGGTATTCGGCGGCTTCGGCGCGGCGTAGCGCACTTCCTTGATGTCGGGCTCGGAGGTGGGCACGAACCCGACCTGCTGCTCGCCGCCTTCAATTTCGCCGACGGCGTCGAACCACATGGGACTTAGGGCGAGCATGATGCTGCGCCAGCGCCACCAGCGGATATGCACGACCTCGATGAGCCTATCGGGCGGGATAGGCGTCGGCTGGTACGGCGGGAGCGGACTGGACGGGTCTTCAGCGTAGTCGCTGAACGCGGGCGGTCGAACCAGCGGGATGACCAGCGGGGCTTGCAGACCTTCGAGGTCGATGAGTAGTCGCCCGCCGAGAACGATGACGCGCAGCCCGTGCATGAGGCTGGCGGGTCGCGGCTCCTCGCGGTAGGTATCCAGCGTCTGGGCGAGTTCGGCGTCCATGCCGTCGATGCGGAGCGAGCGGAGCGGTGTCCATGTGATGTTGGTGAGCGTGCGCATGTCGTCCAGCGTCGCGCGGGTCACGAGCAGCTCGGGCGCACGGCTCGGCGTGAACTGCAAGGCGTACCAGAGATACTCGGTCGCCTCGTCCGATTCGCGTAGTCCGAGCGCGATTCGGATGCCAGGGCGCGACTCGTTCGTCGCCGTGTACGGCTCCATGCGCCAGCGGAGGATGTACCCGCGTCGTGCGAGCTGGGCGTCGACCCAGCGGTCGTCGCCGCTATCGGCAGGGATATGCTCCGCGCGTTCACAGAGTACCGCATACGCCGTGTGGGGCGTCATGCGCTCGTACCAGTGCAGGTACTTCTGCCCGCCGAGCATGTATTCCCAGACCTTGCCGACGCCTGGCACATTCGACGAGACCAGCGTCGGGTTCACGGAGTGGCTGACTTGCAGCGTGGGCGCGGTGGCGTCTTCGGGCGTGGTGCGATGCGATGCGAGCAGTTCCGTCGGCAGCTCATGCTCGCGCAGGCGCACGGCGTCGATAATCGGCTCGATGACGATGCCCGCGTCGGACTCGTCGTAGCGCCACGCACTGCCTCGCGCAGGGAAGTCCGTCCAGCGCAGGCGCGGATAGGGGTAGTAGTCCCAGACCGCGCGGGGCAGGTCAATCACACACTGGGCTGCAGCGCGTACTCGCATGGCTATTGCGTCGGCACAGGCACGGTGACGGTCACGGATTCGACGGCTCGCGTCTGGTTATTCAGGTTCAGATGCACCTGCTGCGCGTCGATGAGACGGTTGCCCGAATCCTCGACGACGATTTGGATGCGCAGGTCGCCGCTGAAGGCGTTCTGTGCGCCCGCCATGATGGCTGCCATAGCGGTCTCGATGAATCCCTCTTGCGTGCCGAGTCTGCCGACGAGTGTGCGGTACATCATCGGCACGGTCTCGCGCATCCACTGGGCGCGTTCGCGCGTGCCGCCGAACGCCCACGGCACGATGTCATAGAACAGACTCGCCTCGCGTCGTGTGAACCATGCGGCGACGGCGTCCATGCGTGCGGGCGCGTTCCAGACCTGCGCGACGAGTCGGTCGAGCCAGCGGTTCTCATAGGCTTGCTGGTACTGCGCGAGTTCGATGACCTGTTGCATCGCCTCCTGCCGCCATCGGGTCTCCATCTCCTCTGTCCACAGTCCGCGCTCGCGCATGCGTTCTCGATGCATCGCCATCGCGCGGAGCCGCTCCCCAGTCTGGCGCATGAGCGATTCGTAGAGAGCGCGGATATCGGCGAACTGTGCGAAGGTGGTCTGTGCGGTGGTCAGTATCGCTTGCGTTGCGGCGCGTCGTCGGAGCCAGTCCTGCGTGGGCGGCGGGGTCGCCATCGATTCGAGACCCGCGATGCGCTGGAGTTCGAGCTGCTGGATTTGCGTCTCGATTTGCATCGCTTCGACCTCGCCGACCTGCGCTTGGAGCTGACGGAGCGCCGCGATTCGCGCGTCGGTCGTGCGCACAAGGGTCTCAGCGCGTGTGAGCATCGCGCCTCCGACAGTATCCGCTGTGCCGCGTCGCGCGATGACGAGCCCGTACTCCGCCTGCACAGTCGCTAACGCGCTGGTCGTCTCCGTGACCTGCACGCGGAACTGCGCGATGGACGCGGCGATTTCGCGCAGGCGCAGCGCGAGTTGCTCCGCCGTGACGAGCAGTTGCCTGAACTCGGGCGTGTCCATGAGCGCAGGCGCATACGCTTGTATGTTCGCGATGCGCTGATTGATGAGCTGCGCTTCAGTGGCGGTCGTCTCGTACAGGCGCATGAACGCTGGAATCGTCTCGCGGATAGCGCCAAACCGCTGCGCTTGCGTGAGCTGGATTTGTGCGCGTGCGGTCTCGATGCCTGCGAGCTGCTGCCCGCGCTGGAGATAGAACATCTCCCACGCGATGTCGCGCAGGCTCCGCCCGTCGGGCGCTGTGGCGAACTGGAGCGAGACCAGTCGCGGGTCGCCCTGCAGCGCGAGCATCATGAGCGCGTAATCCCAGCTGTTGACCGCGCCCGCGCCGAAGAGTTGCATCATAACGGGCGTGTTGACCGCCGAGACGAGTTCGTCGAGTACCTGCTCGACGATGGGGTTCACCACGCCGCCAAACAACGGGAACCGCTGCAGCAGCGTGTGTCGGAGCATGCCCGTGAATTCGAGGATGTTGGCGGGCGTGCGCGGGAAGGCGCGCCCGACGGCTGTAGGTGTGGCGATGGGCGTGTCAGGCACATATCCCGTATCCAGCAACTGCTCGATATACCGATAGCCGCGCAGTTCGGGGATGTCGATCTCGAAACCGACGCGGTGTCGACGCATGCGCGGCATTCTCGGCAGGTCTGCCCTCAATAGATGGAAGAATGGCGAAGGTCGTCGTATCTCTCCGCTCAGGGTGTAGAAGTCCAGCTCGCTGGTGAGCGTGCGGGTTCCGAATTCGGGCTCAAGTCCGCCGCGCACTGTGAATCCCTGTTGGAATCGGAACCCGCGCAGCATGAGGTCGGCGGCGCGTTGGAGTTCGACCGCGCTGTAGTAAGGTGAGAACCCCAGCAGTTCGACGCCCATGCCCATGATACCGAGCGCGCGGCCCATGCCTGCGAGCGGAAGCGCCATGAGCGGTCGCTGTTGCGTGATGAGCGCGGCGACGAGTTGCGATTCGTAGGCGCGCATGAACCGCGCGTGTCCCTGCACGGCGGCTTCCAGCTGTGGGCCGAAAAGCGGTATCCACGACAGCACGCGAAAGATGGGGTTCGAGGTGATAGCGTCATAGAAGATGCTGCTGGGCGTGGTGCCGCCTTGTCCCGTGACGCCCGCCATCATCTCCGCGCCGAGGTTGCGCCCGACGGCGTTGAGTGACGGGGAGATGAGGAACATCGCCGCGGCGGCTGCCATCGTGGCGGGATTGAGCGCGAGTCCGAGCGCGGGGATGGATTGCAGCGCAGTGGCAAGTCCAGAAGCGACCTGTCCCATCGCCCAAGTGCCGAGTCCCATGCGCCCGCCTGCGTACCCGATGCTGGCGATATTCTGAAGCATCGAGATTATCCGATCGTATAGGTCAGGCGGTTGCGCGGGCATCTGCTGCGTGAGTACCTGCGTCGGGTTAGCCATGCTAATCGTCGGCTGCTGTTGTGCTGATTGTTGTGCTGATTGTTGTGCTGGCTGCGGGGTCGCACTCGGCGTCGGCGGGGGCGGCTGCATCGCCTGCGTGATTTGCAGAGTCGCCTGCACATACGGTTGCGTCGCGTGCTGGAGGGTCTGCGCAGGGTTGGGCGGCGGCGCAGGCGGTCGGTTCTGTTGCGTGGCTTGCATGCCGTGTGCGTGCGCTTGCTGGGCTACTGGGAGACTTGATGGTATCGAGGTGGGCGTCGGGGGCACGGCGATTCCCGACGGTGTGACACTCCAGCCCGTCGGCGGCGCGGGCACGCTGGGCAGGAGCGATTGGAGCGATTGTACGAGCGATTCGAGGTCGGACTTGAGCTTCTCAAGTCCGTCCAGTCGGATGTTGAAGGTCAGTTCACGCTCGCGTTCCATCTAAGATGTCGCATGGTATATCGGCGGGGTGCCCGTCGCGCCTGAGATGGGCGTGCCCAGCGCGACGCACTGCACCTGTTTGAACATCGGGCCGTAGTTGACGGGCAGGTCGATGGGGTTCTCGGCGACGAGCCGCGGGAATCGGATGAATCGGTTGTTCGGCGAGCTGAATCGGATACCGAAGTCGAACCCGTTCGGGTTGTAGAGACTGGCGAGCTGGTCGTCGCGGTAATACTGGAGCGTGATGGTCGCCGAGGCTTGCATCTGTCCGCCGTCCCATCGCGCCAGTTCCGTGCCGAAGTTGGTGGTGCCTTCGGCGATGGGCGCGTTCATGATGAGATTGTTGGCGACAGAGAACTCGACACTGTAGATGGGCTGAAGGTCGATGTTGCCGCCCGAGACGAACAGCACATCGCGCCAAGTGAGCGGCGTGTCGGCGAACTGGGGATAGACGAGCTGGGACGGGTTCGTGCCGAGCTGCGTACCGATATTCGGCGCTTGCGCGACGATGTTCCAGATGATGAGGTCGCCCTTCGTGATGGTCATCTGCGCCGTCTGCACCTTGCAGCCGTGGAACTGGTAGGTCGCGTTGCCGTCATAGATGCGGATAGACGCGGCATAGGAGTCGCCGTCGGCTTTGCGAGCCATAATCCAGTCGAGGAGCGTCGCGTCCATACCGAGTCCGAATCCAGTCGCGTGGCGCATGCAGAGGATGCGCAGCTGGATCTGCGCGAACTGCACGCCGTCGCTATAGAGGAACGCCCAGTCGCGCGAGTGGATGGGCGGGACGATGAGATTGCGCCGTCGCATGACCGCAGCGCCGACAAGCGGGTACGGCGTGTAGTTAGCATCCGCTGGGGGCGCAGCGGGATCAAGCGTCTGCGCGATGCCGAGTACGGCGCGCCTACCGTGCGGGATGTAGAGTACGGGCATCAGCGGTCACCTCCCTCGGCGAGACGAACCGTGACAACACCGCCGAAATCGGTCACGCGGCAACGGAACGCCAGCTCGCGCGAGATGGTCATGAAGCTGGCGAGGTCGTCGAGGATGCGTTGGAAGGCGTTCCATTCGTCCTCGCGGAGACAGCGGTAGCAGTTGCCGTTCTCTGGGTCGGGTATGCCGTAGTAGACGCCGTTTGGCGTGACGAGTCGTCGCACGCTCTCGTAGCCGTCGACAATCTCGCACTCCGTCGCCACGATTCCGTCCGCTGCAGGCTGCATTACCGCCTGCGGCTCGTTCGCAGTCGTCGTCTCGTTTACCGTGCGCTTGCGTCGGGTAGCCATCGCTGAATTATACGCCGCGCGTTAGCCTTTGCGAGCGAGTGACTACATGTCAACTACATGTCAACTACATGTCGACTACATGTCGAGTCGTTTCTGCTCGGTGTTCGGCTTCTTCTTCGGGGTCTTCGGCTGATTAGCACGCTTGCGCGGGATGCGCAAGGTGTATTGCGGCGTGCGCGGTTTCGCGGGTTCGTCGGTTACCTCGTACCCGTTCAGCTCGCGCTTGAGCGCCTCAATCAGTTCCCCACCGCTGAGCCAGCGGTCATCCTTGCGTTTCGCCATCGTTAGAATCGTACCGCAGGAAGTGGAGCCGCGCGTCGCGACGCCTCCCATCGCATTCGAGCTGTGGTGTGTGCCGACGAATTATACGACGCGGCTGGATTCTACCTGAGCAAGACTGGCGCGATGCTATTATGTGAGGCAGGTCTCCCAGTTTATACCGTCAGTGGAGCGTGCGATAGCGACGGTCGTGTTGCGTTTGTAGGTGAGATACAGCACGCGGTGTCTGCGGTCGAGCGTGCAGTCGCCGAGGTCGTCGGCGTCGAAGGGTGCGCCGTCGAGTGTGCAGTCGGTTGGGTTTGTCCATGTGCGTGCGTGGTCGCGTGAGACTCGCATGCGCACGCGGCTGTCCTGTCCAAGTATCCATGCGTAGATGGCGTACTCCTCGCCCCAAGTCTGTATAAGGATTCGCTTCCCAGCCATCGTCCAGACCTCTGTGATTGTACCGTCGGCGGGCAGGATAGCGAGCGTGACGCTGGTATCGTGCTGGTATCCGATGAGGAGTTGCGGGAGGTCGGTACGGTCGTTGGTTTCGAGTGCGTGGAGCGGTCTCGGCGTGTTGCGGGGCGTGCGTTGCCTGAGCAGGGGCAGCGCGACGAATTCGAGCGTGTTCGGTTGAAGCGCGAAGTAGAGTCGGTCGCGCAGTTGCGACACGACGATAGGGATAGCGAGCGATGGCGAGGTCTGTACGGTTGCGGAGACGCATGCGTGGGAGAAGAAGGGCGTGGTGCGTGCGAGCGTGCGCGTGCCGACACGGATGCGCCACTGTTTGGTGGGGTGTTGCATCGTCTCCGTGCCGTCGACGGACATGTCGTGTCGCGTGATAAGGTAGCGTCCGATCGTTCGGTCATTCACCGTGCGCTGTGTCTCTGTAGTGCCCTCAATCTCCCAGAGGTGCGCGTTCTCGTCGGGATGGAGATAGTAGCGTCGGCTGGGCGCGGCGAAGTAGCACCACTGTCCCCAGTCGCCTGCGAAGGCAGGTGGCGCAAGTCGTAATCGGCGCGTCGGCAGTGTTGGGAGCGGAGGGCACTCGCGCAGGTCGTTAATCAGCCACAAGGCGAGTTGTTGGTGGTACGGCAACATCACCGCGCGGCACATCTGTCTGACGCGCGGCACGCCTGCGGGATGACCTCCCGTCTCGACATCATCGATTCCCCACGCGCGTATCTGGTCGATGATGTCGATGGTGGCGCTGGCGCCCATTCCGCGTTCGAGTTGGCGATAGAGCGCGGCGGCGTCGTACAGCGTCATGGGCTGATGAGTGGGTCGCACGCTCGGCGTGTTGTTCGCGATGGGATAGACGAGCAAACCCCAGTTGACCGTTTGCGGATTGCGCACATGCGGGTAAGTGTGCGCCCCGTTATCGACGGCAATCGCGTCCGTGACGGAGTTGCGGTAGAAGATGGGGTACTCCATCACATACGGCGTCGGTGTGGTTTGGGTGATAGTGATGCGCAGCCGTGCGCCCGCGCGTGCGCCCAGCAGTTGCCAGAGCGTCGCGCGTGCGGGGTTGGCGAATGTGGCGTTGCTCACCCCGTCGGCGTCCCAGTCACTGCCGAGTTCGGAGTAGCCCGCCGCGAGCGCAGCGTACTGCCTGCGCCATGTCCCAGCGTACTTCGTGTCGTTCCCGTGCGGGATGGGATGCGTACCGCGCGTGGTGGCAATCGTGACGGTTTCGTTCTCGGCGCTCACGAGTTCGATGGTGATGCTGGTATAGGCGGTATCAGGCAGCCAGACGCGCACGCGGTCGGCGACGGCAGGATAGAGGAACGGCGGCGCGTTCCAGTCTGCCAGCGTAAACTCCAGCGTGTGCGCTGTGGTTGTGGGCGCGACTGAAACGCCGAGCAGGGTAAACGCCAGCGTCGCGCCCGTGGCGCTCCAACGCGGCGCGGAGTCGGATGTGAGTTGCAGTTCGGTCGACGGGAGCCACTCGACGAGCGCAGGGCGCACACTGCCGACCCACCCACTGGGAACGCCGAACAGGTCATCTATCCACGCGCTCCATGTGCCGTGCGCGAGCGCATCGAGCAGTAAGTAGCTCCGTCGCCTGCTGCGGATAGCGGCTGGCAGTGCGGGATGCTCAATATGCTGGCACTGATGCGGGCGCCAGTAATCCGCCACAGGCGTCGGCTCCGCCACCCCGTCCCCGTCGCGGTCAAGCAGCCAGTCCTGCAGCCAACAGATGTACGACCACATCGGTGCGGCGTGCGTGTTCCAGTAGCGGACGGGCAGGTTGTCGTGGCGATAGTGCGGGTGGCAATTCGCGTTGATCTCCAGCGTGTGCGACTCGGCGTAGTTCACAAGACTGTCGGTGATGTCGGAACAGCATGGCTCGGTGCTGCCCTCGTGTTCAGGCGGGCATGCAGGGCACGCCGTCGGACCCGACGGGCAGCCGTGATGCGTCACGGAGCGGGTTAGCGTGATACCAAGCGTGTACGGGCAGTGCAGCGCCTCGTTCATCGGCTCGTTGAGTGGGTTCCCCGCGCCGCCGTCATGCACATAGAGCAGTTCGTCGCGCTGGGGATGGAGTAGGACGGGTTCGCTTTGCGTGCTGCTGCACGGCGTCGTGTTGCCCGTTTCGCAGTTATACTCCGTGCGCACACTGCTCGCGTTCCGCGCGACGCGCACCTGTGGGAACTTTGCGCGGTACATCAGGTATTCGTGCGTGAGGTTCTCGCCGAGCGCGACCAGCTCGCGCGGCAGGTCGGGCACAATCCACAGGCTCGTGGCACGCTCGCGCGTGGTGGAGGTCTGGCGGTAGATGGGACGCGACTCGTAGACGATGTTGCCGCTTGGGTCAGGACACGGACAGCGACAGGTCACAATCCCAAACAGTGCGTTGCTTGCGGATGTGTGCTGCTCGGCGAATACGACCGCGCTCCAAGTATCGCTACCCCCCACTTCGGGCGCAGGTGGCGTCTCCCCGCACGGGTTGCCAAGCAGCGGCTGGCGCACGGCGCGGATGGGATACGCCGTCCAGTCGCTTGCGCCATGCTCCCAGATGCGCCAGCCGCCCACGACGCGCACGCTCGATTCGGCAGTAAACGCCCACGCTTGGCACGGCCCGCCCGTGCCGCCGATTCCGCTGCCCGCCGTAGCGGTAGCGTGCAATCGCGCCATGCTCATGGGCAGCCCCGCGGGTGCGAAGTAGGTATCGTTCCGCACGCTGCCTGTCGTGGGAAGCGTGTGCGTGACCTCGACGCCGTTGATGTAGATGCGCAGACTCGACCAGCGAAACTCCCATGCTGGCGTGCCATCCGAGAGCGGCGCGTTGTACCAGCGCGGCTGCCCAAACTCAACAATCAGCTCGTGCGCCGTGATGGTCGCCGTATCCGTGCGCGTCCAAGTCAGCGAGCCGAGCTGCACAATTGCGATGCGCGAGGTGGTGGTTCCGCTCACGGAGAGCGCGAGGGTGAGCTTGAGGTACTCCGCGAGCGCGGATAGGTCGGGCGCGAATGGCACGGTCAGTACGCCGCTCACGCCCTCGCCGTCCGTGCCCTGCATGTTCGGCTCTATCTGCACGCGGTACTGCAGCCGTTCCCAGCTCCCGACGCGCCCCGCAAACATGTCTATCCGAGCAAGTCCGCAAGCAAGATCGCCTGCGGATGCGGTCTGCAGTTCGGCGAGATGTAGAGTACCTCGCGTCGCGGGTTGAGATTGACCTTACGCTTGCCTATTGCTGTGTATCCGCCGTTTGCTTTCCAGTTGATGATGCGCCATCCGCCTGCGGCGAGCCGTTCGCACCACGGCGGATTGAGGAACTCGTCATACGAGGAGAACACGATGCGCAGCCACGGCTCGTGCGCGTGCTGGAGACACCACTCCATCGCCTCGTAGGCGACCTCGTAGGATTCGTGCGTATACACATCGGCGCGGTCGGTAGCCGCATACGGCGGATCCATGTAGACGCCGACAGTGAGTTGGGAGCCCGAAGATTCTTTACCGCGCCAATAGTAGCCCGTGAAGCATCGCGACCAGTCACCGCAGAGGATACGCACATAGCGTAGCCGCCGCGCGATAGCGTAGAGCTGCGCCGCGCCCTGCTTGTCAAAGATCGCACGGCGCAGGTCGCCATCGCGCACCAGCATCAGTCGGTAATTGCGTCGGTCGACACGGCCCTTGGGTTTGGCTACACGGAGGGTTCCCTGCAATTCGATACCGCCAACCTTGTATCTGAGGTAGTGTATATGGTATGCAGCTGCGAGCGGGTCGCATGCGTCAGGGTGGCTCTTAACGAGCTGTTCGATGCGCTCCTTGTTCTGGGCGAGGTAGTTATGCACCGCGACGAGGTCGGCTTCTGCAGGGGGACGGTCGAGCCACACCGCGAGCGTTTCGGGGTCTTGTCGGATGCTCCGCCAGATGTTGACGATTGTCCCGTCGATGTCGTTGACGATCTCAAGCACATTCGCAGCGATGGGCATGGGTCGCGCGAGCAGCACGGCGAGTCCACCTGCGAACGGCTCGATATACGACTGCGGGTTGCCTAACAGCTCCCAGACGGTGGGGGCGATGAGCCGCTTCCCGCCGAAGTAAGAGAACGGCGGTTCAAGTCGCCTTGAACGCTTCGATGCCGTCGATGATGGCTTTGGCATAGGCGATTCGCACCTCGCGCTGCAGGAGCAGCCTGAGGTCGGCTGCGGAATCGATGAACCCGATTTCGATCAGCACGACAGGGCAGCGCATGGAGAGTATACCCATGCGTTTGCCCTTATGCCATGTGGATTCGTGTTTCAGCCCGCGCTCTTTGAGCTTGGACAGGAGCGGTTGCTTGCGGATCGCGGCGGCAATCGCCTGTGCGAGTTGTCGGTCGTCCTCGTCTCTGTACCAGATTTCCCAGCCTGTGCCGCCGCCCGCGTTGAGATGGATGCTAATACATGCATCGTACCGTTTGAGCAGCGACA
>Ga0308406_1000672_pt1 | contig 14761 bp, 10 predicted proteins | sample HotsprSampleMSe1_FD_203474 | JGI IMG/M metagenome (GOLD analysis project Ga0308406, IMG submission 203474) | Hot spring phototrophic mat microbial communities from Mushroom Spring, Yellowstone National Park, Wyoming, United States - 20060911_MSe1 ...
GTCAGGTAGTTTTTGTAAACATTCAAGAGGCTAAGTTACAGGCTGTTTCAACGTTATATTGTTTAAAACTACAAAACCTGATTTGGCTAAATTGTAATGCATTAGTGAAAAACCTAAAAGCCTGTCGCAGTAAGCCAAATATAATTTGACGTTTTATAAAGTCTAAAAGATTTCTAAATTGGATTGCGAACGGAATTTATTCTGTAAGGTGCACTAAAAAAAGTTTCTTAAATCCGTTAAACTTTTCTCACTATTTTTTTACTCTCGCTACACGCTCCTGCAAGAAAATTATGAAACTATCTGGCAATTTTCGTTGAAATTTTGTTTTTCAGTCGCGGTCCGTTAAGTCAAATCACGAAGATTTGGCTTACTAAAGCCATAGGCACACCTGCTCTTAGCTTTCTACCGCAGAGATTTAGCTAAAGGTTAGCCAAACCCTAGTTTCTGCCAAACTAAGTTTCAATTACAAAGAGCCTGATCGAATTTATAAAATTTATTTAATTACACTGGCTTTTTGAAGATAAAGACCAAAAAAGTGATAGGGAAAAATTAAAATTTTTGTCATTTAGTAATTATCTTAAGTAGCCAAGTTAGAATTTTCTAGATTGATAATTTATAAATTATTTTAGACTGCTAATAAGCTAAGCAAATTAAGTTGCAACGTAAATGTGCTTGTTCTTCGATTTAAAAAGCAAGCAAAATGACCATCTTTGGCTGATAAAGCTCAGTCAAAAAAATAGCAATTGAGGTGGCTGAGCTTTAAAATTGTACCCCATATTGTTTGCTCTTAATTGCTCTCTTGTTTTGGCTCTGTTTTGGTTAAGTTTTTGATCCTCTGCGTTCGATCGCAAAAAATCATTTGAGAAACTGTAACCTAATGTAAAAGGGCGAGCTAATTAAAATCAACAAACTAATTAATCTTTATGAAAGACTTAATAACCCGGAACTAGCTTTGCTTTAGCTGCAGTTTGAATGCTTGTTAATGCTTCTAAGTAAACCTCCAAAAACCGATCGTGTGGAAAATTTTCCTTGAGAGAGCCAATGTTTTCTAAGCCTTGTGAGGCGAGTGATAGAGCTAATAAGGGGTCAATATCTATTAGGACTTGAGCTGCAGCAGCATAGAAAATTGGAAGCATAACACGAGATATGGGAGAATTAGCTTCCTTCTGAACGTTTTGCACCTGATTTTCTAGAACTGTTAAACAATTGTTTAACCTGACATCAGCAGCCTTTTCACTACCATCTACTAGCGTTACCTCAAGTGCTAGGGTGCACCAATCGAGTATTATTTGCTCATAACTTACTCCCTCTGAACTTCCATTTGTAATTGCATCACGCAAGGAATGTTCTGCCAGGCTACCCCAATCTCGGTCGCCTTGTCCTAGTACGTACGCAACGGCCATTCGACATACTTGCCTTCCGATAAACGTTGGACGTGAGTTAGCAAGATCCTCAGCTCGGCTTAAAAGGTGTACCGAATCTTCGTTGGTGAGGTTAAAGTTTATGGGTAAATTAACTTTACCTACAGCAGCTAAAGCATAGAGAACCGCTAGTTTAAAGGGTTCATTTTTGCTGATCGTGTCTAAATCTATGGCCTCTCCGAGAGAGCTCAATTTCTTCTCAGCCCACTCTTGAGCTCCTTTTACCAACTCAACTGCTTTTCGAGCTAAGCTACTTCTGACAACAGGGTCGTTAGGCACAAGAATTAAGGCCATAGTTGGTTTATATAGTACCATCTACAGCCGTCAAAAAAAATAGCCAACTTACCATGGTTAAAGCTTGGAATGAAAACCTTAGTAGCTCAGTTATAGCCTCAAAGTAGGTGAAAATTTTTCTTAAAGTCATCCACGGGTTAGTCTCGGCTGAGTTGGCAACTCATTTAGTTCTTGCAAGCGTTCCAAGCTAAAGCGGCTTTTTCACCCACTTTCTTTTAGTCAATCGTGCTATCTAAAAATTGATCGCAGCCTACAAAAAAATTACATCTTACTTAATTTACATAAGACGAATTCCCTTAGGTATACTTACTGAAATCGAACCGGAACTAAAGGTCGAAAACTCGTAAAGAGTCTGAGTTATTGATTTGTCCGATGCATGGCGCAGAGGGTCTAACTCAAGAAGGGCGGTACAGATCCGCCGAGCTGCGGCAATGTCACTGGCAATCTTTGGAGAAGCGATGTGTGCTCTCACTGAAGTTAGAGGTCCATCACAGCCGGCGCTGCGAAGTGCTCGAAGCACTGAAATTATATTTTCACAGCTCAGAGTACCCGTCCAAAAATCCCATCTTTGATTTAACATTCCCGACCTTACACGAGAACAGCTTTTTCTAAGTTCGTCGGAAGCTTCTGGGTCGGCTATAACTAAATCAAGGCTGTCAAAATGCCCGCCAATAACAGCTTTAGCGCCCCCTTCATAATTTAGTATCAGAATGATGCCCGTAGACCCAGCGAGCGGACACACTAACAATTCTTTACAAGCTGACTTTGGAGTAATAACACCGATACCTCTCGGTAAAACTGCAACATTAGAGACTCCATTTAAAATTTGGGCTCCTGTGGTTTTTGGATTACGTTGTAGCAAGCAATAGGCAGCTAATCTGCTATCATGCCAAAGATTATTAAGCCCGAGGGGATTTATACTTAAAAAAGTCAAAACGGTTTCACTTGCTTCTTGCCTCGAGACTACGTCTGGCGGCAAATCACCAAACAACAACCTAATCGCTCCTGTCATCTGTCTTTCATCAAAGAGTTTTTCAAGTAGTTCAAGATCTTTCCTCTCCTCTGGAGGAAGCTTAAGAATGAAACTACACAGAGCCATAGCCTCCACTTGCTGCTGCGTGTAGTAAAAAGGAATTTCTCCCGCTGACTCTCGTAAAACATCTTCTATCAAGCCCGTACAATTACCTAAGCCAACAGTCTCTAGTCGGTGAGGTAGGGTCTCTAAAAAATCTCTAAGTTCATTGTTAATAATATCTCTGTCCTCTCTTATATTGTCTATAGGGTTGTTTAGATGCATACTGAGATGTTATTTTAATTTTTTTCTAAAGTGTTCCGAAATTATTTACTACTTATTTACTACCACTAGCCCCTGCTTTTTGTTATAGTTGGCTAAGCAAACCCGCATTTACCTAGGAATCGCCCAAAGCGTCCGCTTTCGAAACATCGCTACTAGAGTGGACCACTCCCACTAACAGTCTACCATTAAGAGGTGGAAATTTTCAGCATCCTCATTTCGCGGCGATGATATTTTAAAACTTAAGCAATACTTTTGATTTTTGAAAGTTAAAGTGGCACTCAGGAAATCATATTCAGTGGGCAACTCTTCTGCCAGTCCTTTAGCTATAAGTTCAGGAGCATCCAACAAAGCAACCAAGACTCTTTTACAATCAATTACAAATCAGCCAGGTTCAACGTAATGAGAATAAATTTCTGCTCCCAAACAAAGTCTACAAAGTTTGCTTGATAGCATCAAACGCTAACCCTATTAATTTGACAGACTTGAGCTTTACAGTCTAAAACTGTGCGAGATATCTCGAGATCTTAAACACTCTACAAGTATTTCCCCTGAGTCTTAAAAAATAGCGCTAGGCGAAATTAGTATGAAACCAAAGTAAATCGCAAAAGCGTTCAGATGATCATATTGAGAATCTTCTACAAGACCTTGCAAGGCTAATCTAAAAGCCTGCTCAATGTACTCCACTAAATACCCTCTTGAAGAAGCTGAAGGTATATTTGCTCTTTGCCTAGCTATTGATCTAGAGGAGATTTGCCTTTTTTTTAACCACTGCTTAAGTTGCTTCGATACTACCCTGCTCTTAGCTGCCAATCAAGCTTAAACTTTGAACTGCCCCATTGCTTTGATTCTTTCAAAAAGCTAGAAAAATAACCTGTTAAGAAAAAACACTGCAGAATTAGACTCTATTCAACTGTATTCAGATTTCTACATCTAAAATGGTAAACTACAACCGTGCTTCTTCTTTTTAGGAAAGTTGGAGAAACAGTTTACGTAGACACGCCAGATGGCTCGGAGATTAAAATAGTTGTCATTGCCCTTTATCAAAACGGTGTAAAATTAGGAATTAAAGCGCCAGAGAATTTTAATATCTATCGGGCGGAGCTTTTACAAGAGTTAGAACAAGCCCGCGAGCAAGCTAAGGGTGATTTCCCCGAAATAGAGTACAAAATGCCAACAGTAAGTCCTATAATAAGAAAACTGGCCGCCAAGCTGAAGCAGAAAGAACAAAAAAACCAATCTATTGAGGAAGGAGAAGAGCAATGAGCTTGCAGGATTCCGATAAAAAGATATCAGAACCCATTCTCTTAATCAAAACCTCTAGGTTTGGCAACATCGAAGTAGGCGCTTCCAAAATTATTCAATTTCCAAGCGGGCTTGTTGGATACGAAAAACCTCAAATATTTGCACTTTTTGATTATCACTCCCCTTTCCATTGGTTACAAAGCATAGATGATCCCGAGCTGGGTTTTGTTGTGTTAGACGGTTTAGCAATTTCAAAAGAATTTGAAATGCAGCCCCCGTACGGAGATCCAGATACAGATTTACAAGAAGGAGATGAGTATGCTGTAATCTTAATAGTCAATCTAAAAGAGCCCGTCACTAAATCCACAGTTAATCTTGCAGCTCCTCTGTTTGTGAATATGAAAAACAGACGAGGAGTTCAGGTGGTGTATGACGATCCAAAGCTGTCAATCCAACATCCCCTTTTCCCTCCTGAAGTAATCGAAGCAGCAAAGTCAAGCAGCCAGGAACAGAACGAAGAGAAAAAACAAGAATAACTGCAGTATTTCCATATCAGAAACAAGGCTCCTTAAAACCATCTTACACTAGTTGGATTACGTTTTTACGCGTCGTTTAAGTCCTCTAAAAACAGTCTGGTCACTTTAAACGTTCTAAGCCTCAAGCTAAATAAAACAAAGACCAGCAACGCCTAGAGATCCGGTGTAGAAGAAAGCCTATGCATTTAAACCTACTAAAAAATTTGCTTGATGGCGGATTAAACAGAACTTATCGCAAGTTACGCCTTTTGAAATGAAACAGTTACCTAAAAAGAGCTAATTTTAAAAAGACCGCGATCAAAGGTGGGTGATAAGAGGCTGCGACCAAAGGTAGGTGATCACATGATTGGGCAAAGAGGATGCCACCATTTTTACGGGATTAAATCAGTTTGTTGGCAGTCTTTGCAGAAACAAAAACAGGATGCCACCAGTTGGTCAAGACTGAATTAGCTTTTATTACTTGTTTTAGAGCTAATAAAACAAACTCAATCTTATTAGCTATTGTTAAAAGGTAATTTTTAAAGAGGCTGCGACCAGTTTGGAGCTACGAAGAATTTCGAGCTATGGGGCAACTTCCCTACTCAAGAGCGAAACAACAAGCTGATTATTGTTTTGGCGCACTTGAGTAGTATCGTTGTTTACGAGCCTTAAGCTTTCAATCTTACTGAAATTTTTAATATCTTGAGTAAACGGTTCCAAAATCTTTTTCTCTTCATCACTACACAATACCAACATTTCTGTAAACGGGGACCTCTCTCCCTTGACTACTTGAGTTTTTGCAACTCTAAACTCCCGAACCACCCGAAGAGTTAAAACACCACCGAGCTCTAACATGTTTTTCGCTAAACTTATCCCAGGAACCTCACTCGGCCACGGGGTAAGATGTATACTGGGCCTTTGCTCGAACTTAAAAAAATAACCCTTATCATGGCTCGACAGCAACTTGCCTTCACAGCTTTCATCAACCTCACAGTGATACATTTCCTCACTTATATGGGGCAAAAACGGAGCTATCATCTTCAGAATCGACAAATAAGCATGATACAAAGCATACTGTGCCGAGTGTCTTGACTGCGCTTGACTGTACACTCTACCCTTAACTAGCTCTAAATAATTGTCGCAGAAGTCTCTCCAAAAAAATTCTTCAAAAATTTGCCTTGCTTTACCGTACTCGTAAGCTTCCAACTGTTCAGCCATTCTCGCAGCAGTCTCTGAGGTTTTAAAAAGAATCCATTGGTCTAAAGCTTCTAGCTGGCTACTTGGCCTAACCTGCGGATCAAAATCTCTTAAGTTTTGCAAAACAAACCTTCCTGCATTAAAAATTTTAACCACCAACTTTCTTCCTCTCTGCAGATCCTCTTCATCAAAATAAACGTCTTTTCCTAAACCTGCTCCAAAAAACACAAATCTTAAAGCATCTGCTGAATACTCCTCTGCCAACTCAAGAGGACTCAACTTTCCACCTCCTGATTTTTTACTAATTTTCTCTCCTTTCTTAGCTAGAACATGGCCCGAGATCATAAGGTCCCTCCAAGGCACTTCGTTACGCAAGAACAAGCCCATTAAGATCGTGTAAGTAGACCAAGTCCTAATAATATCATGGGCATGAGGCCTCATACTCATGGGATACATCTTATTAAAATACCTGCCATTTAAAGGGTGCTGATCATTTATCTGAGGCGTTAAAGCTGAAGTAAACCAAGTGTCTAAAACACTAGCCTCTGGATCAACCCCAAAGTCGCAACCAAACTCGGCTTTACACTTCTCACAGCTTCGCGGTGTTTTATCTAGTCGAGGATCAATCGGAAGCTCGTTTTCCTGGGGAAGTACTAGCCCCTTACAATTTCGGCAATAAAAAACAGGGATCGGAATTCCAAAAAATCTGCCTCGCGATATGCACCAATCCCAGCTAAGGCCCTGAATCCAGTCAAGATACCTTTTTTTCATATGCGAGGGATACCAATTAATCTTGTCAGCAGCCTCAATCAACTGATCTTTAAAATCTAAGATTCTTACAAACCACTGCTCTGTTGGAATTATCTCAACAGGCGTACCACACCTTTCATGCACTCCTACCTCGTGGGCAATTGGTTTTTCCGAAACTAAAGCACCAGACTTTTTAAGGAGATCTACAAGTATCTTTCTTCCCTCTTCCACAGATTTGCCGCGCATTTCAAGCGGAACATCTGTACTTTCAGCAAAAACTCCTCTTTCGCTCAAAATGATATTTTCCTGCAACCCATAAACTTTAACCCAATAAACATCTGTAACATCGCCGTAAGTACAGCACATTACAACCCCTGTGCCCTTCTCCGGCAAAACTCTTTCATCTGCGAACACTTGCACCCTCTTCCCTAGAGGTGTCTCAAGTTGTTTACTTATCAACCCTTTGTACCTAGCGTCAGACGGATTCACAAAAACAGCAACACATGCAGGTAAAAGCTCAGGCCTTGTAGTAGCTATTAAAACATTTTGACCTTCTTGAGTTTTGAAAACCAAATCGTAAAAAACTCCTTGCAGCTCTTTGTGATCAACCTCTGCCTGAGCTACAGAGGTCCTACAGACTGGGCAGAATAAAATAGGAGATTTTTTACGATAAATTTTTCCTTCATTTAAAAGCTTTAAAAACACACTTTGCGATAGCCTTTGAACTTCTGGAGAGATCGTAGAGTACTCCAAGTTTAAATCCCATCTGAAGCCTAAACGCTCAAAAAATCTTCTGTACTGTTCAGCAAATTTTTCAATAACACTGAAACAAGCCTGCTGAAACGAAGCTAGCTCTGTTTGAGAAGCATCTAAGCCTTCTTCCTTTTCAGTTAATTTTTCGGTTGGAAGGCCATTGTTATCTAAACCAAAAGGATAGCGCACGTTATGCCCTTTCATCCTGAAATAGCTAGCAACAGCTTCAGCTTGCGAATAAGAAAACGCATGCCCTAAGTGAAGATTTCCAGAGATAGTTGGAGGTGGTGTGTCTATTGAATACAACGAACCGGGATGATTTGGGTCAAATCGAAAAATACCTTCTTTTTTCCACCAAGCCTGCCAGTAAGGCTCACGTGTTTTGTGATCGTATTTTTCAGCAGTGCCTGCCACTTTTAAAAATTCGGTCTTTAAACAAATTAAATTATACAAGGCTAAAGTCTTTTGGCCAATGGCTAGGCGCTTGTGTTAAAAATATAGGCTGACCTATTTAAGCTTTATTTCCTTTTAGTGAACAAATTTTAAGTAGTCAAGAAAATTGAAGCTCAAGCTTCACACAACAAGCTTGCAAAGATTTCGAGACCCTCCGGTTAATATTGAAAAGTAAAAACTACTAAAGGTTTTTTGCTTACTTTAAAACTACCTTGTTTGGGAGCTAGTAAAAGGTCTAAAAGCTTTAAATTATTTGTCGAAGTTTTGTTACCAAGATTTAACTTTCAAAATATCTGTCAAAAAAGTCTATTGCTTAGGTTCACTACTTTCACTGATAGTTCGGCTAAAGTGTCAGGCCTTCAAATTATGAAAGCTGCACTTTGAAATGATTTTAGAGGAAGCTTTTTTCTAGAAATTTAAAAAATTAATCGAGCTATGTAAGCTTGCAGCATGATTTTGCACTTAGACTATAAAACTTAAAAATGCAAAACTGTTTAGAATGAGCTTTCAAATTTTTAGTTTAGCTTCCAGTAGATTGAAGATTAGTTTTTAACTATAAGGAAATTTTAATTTTAAAAAATTTGCTAACTATCATTTATAGAGTCCGACTTAGCTTAAATTAGATAACTGTGTCCGCTAACATTCAAAAAGTAGATTAGGAGATTAAGAAACCGTAATTTTGGATTTTGTAGTAAAATCTGCCGTCATTTTAACAGATAATTTTGGTTCATTTAAAACTTGCCTAGTAAGTTTTAACCCAGGTAGTTATTTGCTAAATGTATTCACCGTAAGTAACACATTTCATGCATTTTTTTGGAGCGGGTACTCCAAGCTCTCTAAAAAAGGCAAGTTTGACAAACTAAATCAGCAAGAGCTTTTAAAGATTTTTGTTCAGTTAACGTATGCTTTTAAGCGGTATTTTTGTAATCATTAGTCCAAGGCAAAATTTTAAACTCTGCTTCCCCAGAATTTGAAACTAGCAGAGTTGCATGAATTAGCTTAGAAAATGTACACATTTGTTGATCTTCGCTAGTAGTCTCTATTTTTGTTGCTGGATAAGGATAAATGTAGCAGTTTAAAAAAAGCTCTCCGTTGGCGTGATCTGAGTTTTGCCTTTCTTGTTTAGCCCTGCCTGAGTTTTGCCTTTCTTGTTTAGCCCCGTATACTTTTACAATGAAAAAACTTCTACCAAACTTAAAAGCAAAAGAATTGGGGCGATTAGAGTTAAACTCTTTAAGTATCCAAGCAAACAACAATCTAACACGCAATGAAACCTCGCTCCCTTCAAATTCAAAATCTGCAGAGCTGATTAAAACACCTACGCGGGAAGTGGTTAAAACTCGCACTTTGGCTTTGTTAGTTTTAAGAACAGTCGTTGTTTTTTGCTCAACAAAGGAAACAGTTAAAGGAAAAGCCTCTTCGAACTTCTGTCTGTTTCCTTCGCAAGCCTTTTGTAACGACTCAACTGCACCAGGGAAAACAGCTAAGATCATCCTGCAAGCGGGGTTTTCAGTGAAGCTTGTTTCCTGCTGGCTTGCTACTCCTGCCTCGCGATCTCTTACAATTAAATAGCCCAAATCTCCAAACTCTACCCATCTTTGTGGGCACACTATCCGAGGTGATTGTTTGTAGGTTGCAAAAAGCATGATTTTCTTTAGATCTACAAATAAAGCGACTTTGATTTAGCGACCTAGCAAGTACTTTTATGTTATAGCGAAATTGATTTCAAATCAAAAATGCTGCTAAAAGCATGGCTTCAATCGAGGGAAACAACCTAGCATGAAATAAATCAGGCCGTTCTAAGCCAAGAGTTTTAAGTGATACTGAACGTCTAAATCCAAAAGTTTGGCAAGGGTTTATTTATGCTCGAAAGCTATTTTAGGGCGTGTCGTATATTATTAGTTTGAAATTAATGTTAGGATGTCAATTGATGCGTTATTGTAGATACCGGCCTTCAGAAAGGCCCAAACAAACCTTTTTCTCGAGGGCCTTGGAAGAATTTTCTAGATTGATTGAAAAAATATTCTCCATTCTAAAATCTCCAAAAGGCAATGGGATTCGTAAGCAAAAGATTAAGCCGCAACGCATCGAGGTAGCGGGAAGAATCGAGCAGCAACATATCAAGCCGCCAGAAAGGTTGCCCCGTCCAGAGAAAATTGAGGCACAAGTCTTGATGCCCGATGGCAAAATTAAGTCGCACAAAGGCAGTCCTTTTGGAAAATTAAATAGATTTAGGTAGATAGCAACTAAAAGTAGACAGAAATTATAGTTATTTAACCTTAATCTAATTGTAATTTTTTCGAGCTTCAACCTTGAATTTAACCAATTAGTTACTCTTTCCGCCCAAACCCTTGAAAACGCGCTTAAAAATTGGGACTCAAAAATCCTTCATTTTTTCTAGCTTATAATTTCTTGTTTTGTTGCCATTTCAAGAAGTCCAAAACGGATACTTTAGGATTTAGATCGTCGTGGCGTTGATTTACAGCTTAGCTTTAGAGTTTGAACTCAAAAGTACTGAGCAAGTTTTCCACTTGTTGAGCTTTTGAGTGGGCCATTTTGTTTTCATGCGCAAACATCGGCTAGACTGGTTAGTGTCAAACTTGCAATTTCTAAGTTAACCATAACAAGGTTGCAGATTAAACTTCGTCCATCAGGCGTCTTCCGTTAGTTGTTATTTCTGTTTTTTTCTTCAAGCTGTAAACATATAGTGACAAATGAATGTTTCAGGTAAATCTTTTTTGTTTAAGGTAAATCTTTTTGAGGTAACAAAATAGGGAACTTAGGCTAGCAAGCACCCAGAATAAAGACTTTTAACACAGGTAACTTAAAACAAATCCTTAAACTTAAGCTTAAACTCATCGGGCTCTAAGCAACGGATAAATCCTGAAAATTGCTCTTTAAAAAGGTAATTAAAATAAAAAATGAAACAAGTTAACCACAAGGGGCCGTGGCATTTACCCTCAATCACTTTGGAGTCTTTTGCTAAAAGGTATTTGCATAAGTTGAAAGAACTGGTTTTGAGAAACTTAATTGTTAAGAATAAAATTTCAAAAATTAAACGAAATTTTCAGCCATACAAGTTAAAAAAAGTTAAAAACTACCTGTAAAAAACTAGAAGCTGAATAGCAAGAGCACAAAATACCAGCGAAAAAGGAACAGGTGCTATAAGCATACTAAATCAGCCGTTTAAATTTTGCTCAAGAAACTTTTATTTATGTAAGCTTTGATTTTTGTGAGCTTCCTAATTACCTGAAATCTCCATCGCCTCGCAAGGCGTCTCTGTTTTGCCGGGAAAGTAGCTTTTCTAAGTTTTCTTTTGCAATGTCGTCGAGACTTAAATTCAATTCTCTACAAATAGCGGCTAGGTACCAAAGCACATCACCTAACTCGTTTTTAATACTGGCCAAAAACTCCTCTGAAATTATCCCCCCTCTATCTCTAAATAACTTTTTTACCTTCTCACAAACCTCTCCAGCCTCTCCCGCAAGACCTAAAACTGGATAAAGCAAACCATATGATCCAATCTTAGGGTATATTGCTGTTTTACCCGCTAAATCTTGATACTCATTAAAATCCATCACATTTCACCTTACTATACTCAAACCACGCAATCAACTGGTAATATTCTCCAGCCCAGTGCTTTGGCAGAAAATACGTTAACTCTCAAACGATAGAAGGCATTTAAGTTCGTTGAAAGGTTAGATCTTTCGAAAGAAAAGCTTTAGCTTGCTCTCACCGCGCTTGCTACCAAGCAAACCAAGGTGCTTAATCAGCCCTTCGGGCAAATAAACCTAACCACGCAAAATCAGCACAGCCAAGCTTTTTGCTTTATTTTTCCGGAAGATTTTAAACTCTTGGCTTTTAACAATTGCCTAGTTGCTTTTGAAATTTTTTTAACTTTAACAAATATATAAAAATTATAGAAGCTGATAAGGCAAAGCTTATCAAGCAGGAGTGGTCCCAAATTTGTCTATTAATAAACTCCAGCTAATCATCGAGGCTATTTGCGAGTGAATTGTTAAAAAGCCGAACCAAAAAGCATCTCACCGAATTTTTAGAATTAAATACCTGTTGGAGTTTTAAGTGTTAACTGCTTTCAAACTCTGCAGCCTAACGCGCTCTAGAACTTCTGAAATAAAAGAGAAATAAGCTTGAGATACAGGACTTGTAGGATCATACTCTAAAAGTGACTTAGAATAGCTAGCCGCTTCAGAAACTTTTATTGATCGAGGAATTTTTGTCTTAAAAACTTGATTAGTAAAAACTTGTTCTATTTCTATTATAACTTGTTTACTATGGAGCAGCCGATTATCCACCATTGTTATAAGTACACCCAGGCAGGCTAAATTTTTATTAACGGTTTCTGTTATTAATCGTAGATTGTTAACCAAATGAGCAAGTCCCTCTAAAGCTAAATACTCAGCTTGAACCGGAATTATGTAATAATCAGATGCCACCAGTGCATTTAAACTTAAAATACCCAAGCTTGGCGGAGTATCCATTAATATGAAATCATAGTCTGCTCTAAAGGTTACAAGCTTATTTTTTAAAACCAGCTCTTTGGCAGGCCTTGCCGCCAGCTCTTGATCCAAACCTATCAACTCCTGCCCTCCCGCAATAACATCTAGTCCCTCCCTCACTGAAAGTGGCCTACCTCCCCCACCCATCAAAAAGTCATACGCCGACAACCCAGACTTCTCGATCGCACCCAACCAGCTAGATAAATTTCCCTGCGCATCCAAATCTAAAACTAAAACTTTCTTACCTATTAAAGACAAGCCATACGCTAAGTTAACCGTCGTAGTGGTCTTACCAACTCCGCCCTTTTGGTTGATAATAACAATGGATGTAGCCACACTTACAACTATTAAGATTTTAGCCCACAGCTAAAAAACTGTCACCAATAAATCATGTTAACTTCTCAAAATCACCCTTTGGCCATTGTTCCACGTGGAACATTGAATTTAATGGAACATTACTTACCCTATTTAAAAATCTGCAGCGAAGCTAGACAACCTTAAAACCTGCTACCTAATCTTTGCCTTAAGAGCAGTCTTTGAATCTGTAGCGCTTATCTCAAAGGAGGCTTACCCCTCCCCTCACTCACTGACGGACAATTTAACCCTACAGTAAAGACGATATTTCAAAGCTTCTTGATTTAGAGTTTCCGTTTTGCTGTTTCAAGAAAGAAACTTCAAATACTGCGCTAACTTTAGAGCTGTTAACTAGGATGTTCCACGTAAAACACTTCTATAAAGCCAACTACTACAGATAAACACGCCTTTAGGTTTTTTTCAAATAAAACGGTCTTTTGTTCAGCAAAATTTTTTGGGTAAATACTTGCTCAGTCAACAATCCATGCCCCGTATAGAGCTTAAAATCAAACCACTCTTTGTGAAGCAACACTTTTGTCTACAATCATCTTAGAGGAAAGGTTTTCATTCGGTCATTCCCTTTGAGTAATTTTATTTATTCCTGTACCCCCTTACTCCTACTGTTTAGGTGGTAACTTGGGCTGTTGGTTTGAAATTTATGTTCCACGTGGAACAGTAGGGTCTAGAGCCATCTCCTTCCAAAAAATTTGTTAATTTTTAGATACGCAGTACTAAATTATAAATCTGCTAAAAAGCTTAGTTGACCAATGTAAAAATCTAGGCATCCACAACCCGCAGCTAAAAAAATGGGATGTTTTCCTAGCTGATCTTTAAAACATCATCTACCTATGGCTGGTAAGTTTCGGGGCTTATTAAATCTGATTTAAATAGGAGGGCGTCTGGTTCTAAACCTGTCGCAAGCGTTGGTCTCTGCTCACCCCCAGGCTAAGTGACGAAAATCTCAACAAGAACTCAAAGGCTAAATTTTTTAAACTCTTAAAGAAGCTTTGAAAATTTGAAAGAAAAAATCTTAAAAACCAGCGGAAGTAAAAATAATTAAGACAAAGGCTTAAATTAATTCGAGCAGAACTCAGCACCTATCCAAAATCTCTTTAAAATCCAGCCCTAACCTCGAGCAAGACAACAGCTTATTCATAGCTTGATTTCTAAAAAACACGGCCACCCCTTCGTCCTCGCCGCGTCCCTTCTCTACTAAAGCAAAGAAAGACTTCTCTTTTAGCCAATCGCTTAGGAACTTTAGCTTTTCCCAATCAGCCTTTAAAACGCTTACATAATCGTTTTTTAATAACCCTTTCGTAGCTGTACCCATCAACCAAAAATTCTTCAAAGACCTCTCTTTCAAAAGTCCCACATTTTCTAAAGCGAGCTCAATGGCATAACAATAGCCAATCGGAGGCTTCATAAAATTGTTAATTAACCCAGAAGGTAATCCAAGCTTTGAAGCAATAAAAAAAATCTCGGGTAAACCTAAAAGCAGAAAACTCCCTAAAACAAGGTCAAATTTTTGATAAATTTCTTCAGAGACTCCAAAATCTAGTAAATCCACTAGCGAAAAAGTGCAGTCTAAGCAATCCAGCCCTACTTTGGGAAAAGTAATGCTACCTTGTAAAAAACTTTGATCATCAAATTGATCTATAAAAATTCTTAAACTTTTTTGATCTCGTCTAAAACTACGAATCAAGGAAACATCAGTGAAGCTGAAAATATCAGCCCAAAGACAAGCATTTAACGTCTTCAACTCAAAAGTTTCTAGCAAAGCTTTAAAAAGTCGCGACAAAAAGCCTAAAAAAAGGTAAACATTGGCGTTTAATTTTTTAGAAAGTCTAGCCTCCACGGATAAAAGAGGCTTCGAGGAATAATTTTTTGCCCCAAAATAATTGATGGAATCTTGAAATAAACTCCACATTAAGCCAGCTCTTGGAAGGGCTTTATTTATTAATGGGC
>Ga0308406_1000673_pt1 | contig 14746 bp, 11 predicted proteins | sample HotsprSampleMSe1_FD_203474 | JGI IMG/M metagenome (GOLD analysis project Ga0308406, IMG submission 203474) | Hot spring phototrophic mat microbial communities from Mushroom Spring, Yellowstone National Park, Wyoming, United States - 20060911_MSe1 ...
GCGGTGGCCATAGGACTTGCCCAAGAGGTTTATCTGAGTTATCGCTTGGGTCATCTCTCAGAGGCGGACTTAGAGGAGGTGGTAAGCTGGCTAAGCACGCGACAATACCTCCGGCCTCTTCCACCTTTCACTTGGAAGGACTGGGAAAAGCTCTTATTCCAAGATAAAAAAGTTCGCACGGGGCGGCTTTTTATGCCCCTTCTGCGGGGGATCGGGGAGGCTCTTCCCGCAGAAGAGGTGGGGATAAAAGCGCTTAAGGAAGCGGTGCGCTGGTATCAAGGGCAGTATGGTAGTACGACTTGAGCCCGTCCAAGGCCCGATAGAAGGTTGGGTGCCCCTGCCCTATAGCAAAAGCATTTCGGCTCGGCACATTCTCATGGGCCTTCACTCGGGAGCCCCCTTCACCATAGAAGGTCTCTCCGAAGCCGACGACACCCAAAAGCTCCTCGGCATCGTCAGAAGCTGCGGTTACGGGGTAAGGCAGGTGGGGAATAGATGGCATTTTGAGCCCGAAGGGCCGTTTCTGCCTGCACATTTGGAGGTGGGAGAAGGGGGGACGACTTTGCGGTTTATTTTGCCGTGGCTGGCGGGGCTTCCCGGGAAAACGCACCTGCACCTGGGAGGCCGTCTCTCAAAGCGCCCCCTGGCTCCTCTCGTCCAGGCTCTCGTAGAAGCCGGCGCCCAAATAGAAGCCATAGGGGAGCACCTACAAATCACAGGCAATCCAGATTGGAGGCCCAGCGTCTTTCGCATAGATAGCCGTCTCAGCGGGCAGTTCTTATCGGCCATTTTTCTGATGGCGCCGCGGCTTTCAGAGGGGAGCGAAGTCATAGAGACTTCGGGGGAGCCCGCCACTTTGAGCTATGTGGAGAGCCTTACGCTAACGATTTTGCGAAAAGCGGGATATGTATGGGAAAAGGTGACCTCTGGGCACTGGATATTGAATCGGGTGAATATGAGCGGCCCCTACGTCAATCTTTATATGGGAGAGGCGGATTGGAGTGCGGCGGGGTATTTTTGGGGTTGGGCGATGGGGGCAGGGGCTCGGTTGGAGCTACCTGTTTGTTTGGGGAGTAGTCAGCCGGAGCGGGCTTTTTGGGCGGGGGGCTCATGGCCGCTGGAAATAACAGAGACCTCTCGTGGGGTGCGAGTTATTTCCTTAGGTGAAATACCCCCCCTCTGGGCGGGGGATATAGCTTCGGTGCCTGATGCTTTTCCGACTTTGGCGGTCTTAGCGGCGTTAGCGAGGGATAGCTGGAGTTTCAGGGGGATTCGCACTTTACCGTATAAAGAGTCGCATCGTCTTTTAGCCATGCAGGCGGAGCTGGACAAAATGGGTGCTCGTCTGGAATGGACGGAGGAGGTGTGTCGGGTATATCCGGGGTGCCTTGGGAAGGCGCCGCTTCATTTATATACGCATGGGGATCATCGGGTGGCGATGGCTCTGAGCCTTCTGGCCAGCCGATGGAAGGCCCCTCTCTACATCCACGGAGCCGAGGTGGTAGCAAAGTCTTTTCCAAGATACTGGGAGGTGCTGGGGCATTTGGGAATTTCACTTACTTTTGAAGCATGAGCCAGGTGAGAAACTGGGGCAGGACCCTCGCCTTTTCCCCGAAAGCATGGCTTAGGCCTCGCCGAGAAACTGAAATCGTCGCTCTCGTAACCCGAGCTGCGGAGGCGAGAGAGCGGGTTCGCGTGATGGGGGCAGGGCACTCCTGGACGCCCCTCATAGAAACCTCCGGCTATTTAGTGAGTTTGGACAAGCTTCAGGGTCTTCTTTCTCTCCAGCCCCATCGCCATGAGGTAACCCTCTGGGCAGGTACCCGCCTCCATCAAGCCACCCGCACCCTCTGGAAAGAAGGCTATGCCCTCTCCAATCAAGGAGATATAGACCGGCAGTCCATAGCCGGTGCATTTTCCACGGGAACCCACGGGACAGGCAAAAACTTCGGCATCCTCGCCACCCAAGCCGTCCATTACCGCTTCATAGATGGTCATGGTCAAATACACGACATTTATGCCGATACCACCCCCGATCTATATAGAGCCTTACAAGTATCCCTCGGCCTTTTGGGTATCATTACGCAGGTAACCCTCAAAGTAGAAAAAGCGTATTATTTGCGTCTTGAGAAGCGGGTCATTCCTTTTGCGGAGGCGCTGGAAAACTTCGCCTCTTACTTAGAGGCTTATCGGCATGTGGAGTTTTTCTGGTTTCCATATAGCGACCGGGTGGGGCTTAAGCTCACGCAGAGGAGTGAGGTGCCAGGTCAGACGTTTTTTTTGAAGCGGTGGGTGATGGATGGGCTGTGGGAGAATGGAGCCTTTTGGGTACTGAATAAGGTAGCGCAATACTATCCCAGCTCTTCAGCGGCGTTGTGCCGGTTTGCCGGGCGGAATATGGGAGAGGAGGTGCGGATAGACCGCTCCTACAAGGTTTTTGCCACGGCACGGTGGGTGCGCTTCCGAGAAATGGAATATGGCGTACCTGCAGAGGCGGGGCCCGAAGTCCTGAAAGAGATAGACCGTTGGATTCGTAAGCACCAGCCTGCTGTGAGCTTCCCGATTGAGTACCGGTATGTAAAGGGAGACGACATTCCCCTGAGTCCAGCGTATGGAGGGGATCGGGTGTTTATTGCTGTTCATGCCTATTATCGCATGCCGTACGAGACTTATTTCCGGGGGATAGAGGAGATATTTCAGGCATATGGGGGCCGCCCCCACTGGGGGAAGTTGCATACGGCCTCACCGGCTTATATTGCGGGGGTATATCCCGAGCTGCCGAAGTTTCTGGCGCTGTGTGAGCGGTATGATCCCCAGGGGATTTTCCGAACGCCATATTTTGAGCGGCTCCTGTGGGGCGAGCGGCATTTGCAATCGGTTTCGGCATAGCCTTTCTCTGGGCGCAGGGCTGTGCTTGTGGAGCGCGGTGCTTGGCGCCGACTCCTCCTACTATCTGGCCTGTAGCAGTACGAGCATATGCTTTCGGTACCTCACAGACCTTCGGGCAGGCCCCCCAGTATTTCCCCTACAATGTACTGGGCGTAATCTGCACCACAGCTACACCCACTGCGCCCTGCGCAGACCCTTGTCAAGTAGTGTCATTAGGGAAGGGCGGATATATAGAACTCACTTTTGACCCGCCTATCGCCGATGGGCCAGGAGCCGACTTCATCGTGTTTGAAAATGCCTTTCGTTACGGAAACGGCCAGGTCTTTGATGAATGGATGATCGTGAGCGTCTCTCAAGATGGACAGACATGGCTGACTTTTCCCTACGATTCGGTTACGGGGCAAGGCTTAGCCGGGCGTACGCCCACGGGGTGTAGCGGATGCTCGGGTGAAGATATTAACTGGCAGGACCCACTCCAGGCGGGTGGGGACGCGTTTGATCTTTCGGAGGTTGGTTTGGCTTGGGCGCGTTATGTGCGGGTTGAGGATGCTACGCGCTTTCAATCGCCCGATCGCCTCTCTGCAGACTTGGATGGCGTAGTGGCTATTCACCAGCTCTCCCCTAATAGTCTGGACATGGCCTCCATGAGGGAGAATGAAGAGCTCATTGCCTGTTGGGATTATTTAGGTCGGGAGCTAACCCCGGCCTCCCTCTCAGCGGCTCGTAGAGGGGCCGTAGTATGTCTGGTGCGGAAAGCAGGGGGTTATCTTTATTGGCGATCGTGGTGGGTGGGCGAATAGGATTTCTTAGGCCAGCCCCTTGCCAAAACCGATTAGGAGCCGCAGGTAAGGCATCCCCCTGCTAGCCTTGGGCCTCCGGAAGATGGGGCGGTCATCCCCGGTCTTCCAGTCTTTCCAACTTGACTTTATTAGGTAGCCCGCAGAAAGCCCTAATCAAAGGCCTTCAAAGCTTTTCTGCACCTCTATGGCCCTGCCGGCAAGGCGACTGCCTGGCCTGAGGGCGGTGGGCAATGAAGCAGCTGTAACGACCTACTGGAAAAGAATAGAACCGCTCTCCTCGGCAGCCCATAATACTATTTCTTGGCACAGACTTTCTTTTTAGGCGGTACCTGCCCAAAATGTCCCTCTTACCACTCGGAAACCCTCTACAGAAAATTGGTATTACATCCCCCCACTCCCTCCACCCTCCCCCCCTTCTCAAGGGGGGAGAGGGTCGGGGTGAGGAGGGATCGTACATCCATGTGCCGTGCCCCTTCGGCGCCCTCCTCGTGACCCTATACCAAATTTTAGCAAAGGGTTTCTGAATGGGAAGAGGAACATTAGGGGCGGGGGGGGGGCCAGCCCCCGTAGGGGGCTGGCCGCCGCCCAAAAAGAAACTCTATATCAGGAAATGGTATAAGATAAGACTCCCCGCACCTATCATACCCCTGGGCACAACGAGAAAAACTCCCCTTAGAGGAAAGAAGGGCTCACGCGAATCCCCCTACCGCACCTACTTACCTTCTCCCCTTCAAAGAAACCTCCCTCTAAACTCAGGTGAAAGCGGCCATGATAGACTCCTCCCCCCTCCATCTATACCCAATGAACCCTACCGACGCTTGAGAGGAGAGACCCTGCGCCCTTAGGCCGCCATGAGCGGCCCAAGTCCCATAACGCCCGCATACCGAACCCAGAACCATCCCCCCTCCATACAGACAGGTGCCCCGCCCCGGCCACAATCCACCCATGAGAAATAAGCTAAGAGCGTCTCTGCCCGTGAATGACTTTTTGGCTGTCCCCATAAAGCAGAATAATGTATTTTTTGGAGCTTTTTGCAGGTATGCCGAGTGAAAGGGTATTTATTTTGAGCTAAGGTGCGGGGGAAATGGGAAATGACCTAAAAGCGCATGCTGAGGGGTATCAACGAGTTATAGATGGCAGGCCCAGCGGGGCATTCATCAGGAGTAGCTGGTCTGCATCTTGGTAAGTTAAATAGCATTGGGGCCTTAGACCCGTTAGGCCAAATCGGAGTTGGCGCTATGAGGCTCTATCTGAGACTGGTAGTCTTTCTAATGGAGGTATAAACCGAACGAATACGCCGGGCTTACGCCAAATATTTGGGGCTTTTCGGTGCAAGGCTGATAGGACTTCTATCGGGGAGAAAATGTGTATATTTGCTATGTGGTGCGGCGAGAGCTTCGGGAGCGGCTTGCGCGGTTTCGGGCGGTTTATTATAGGCTTCGGATTTTGGGGGGGGGTACCCGTACGGCTCATCCTGTGGATAAGCTGGGTGGGTGGACTCTTGTACTTCCTTGCCAGAGAAGTGCTCTGGCCTATCTTGCAATATGGCTTTCAGCTGCGTGGGTACCTTTCCGACGAAGAGGCCGCTCGCTGGATAGGACGCCACTTTCCTGAGATACAGGATAAGCTTCTCAACGCCTTGCAGCTGGAACATCAGCATCCCGAACTCAATGCCGCTGTAGCCTTAGCATTAGAGGAGCGGCAGGCAGTGGTCCTTCGTTATCCGTGGGAAGTCTCCTTGCCTAAAAAGCCTATTCGCCGATATGCTCTGCTTCTTTTGGGACTAATCCTACTAGGGGGTGTTTCATGGCTATCCATGCCGCAGGTAGTAGGAGGTGGAGCGGAACGTTTCCTTCAGCCTACCAAGGCGTTTTTGCCTCCCCTGCCTTATCATATTGAAGTAGAGGGGCTGCGTCCCTTTTATCGGAAGGGAGAAGAACTCACCCTCACTTTCCTCGTGCGGGGCCATTCTCTGCCTCAAACCCTCAGCGCTTATCAAGAAGGCGGTCTCCCCTTACCCTTAGAGCGGGAAACGCCTCAACGTTATGTTCTTTCTCTACCTCACTTAGAAAGGTCTTTTACCCTTTGGCTCTCCGATGGAGCCCGTGAAGTGGGCCGCTATTCTATTCTTGTTCAGGAACCGCCTTCCATAGAACGTTTGCAGCTTATCGCTACTTATCCTGCTTACACGGGCCTGAAAGCCGACACCCTCTCCCAAACCCGAGCCCGGGTACTGAAAGGAACTCATTTAGCCTTACAGTTGCAGATTCGGGGGGAAATCCCCTATCGCCTGCATGCCCCTACACTACCTTTACTGCCCAGAGCCCCAGGGTGGGAAGCCACCTGGATAGCCTCTCAAGACGCCGAGTATCCCCTCGTAATAGAAAGTACCTTGGGCAAAGACACCTTCCGGCTGTTTGTAGAAGTGTATCCAGACAACTATCCGATTGTGCAGCTATTTTCGGAGGATTTTGATCCTGAGACTTATGTGCAACGGGTGCGCTTACGGCTTATGGATGATTTTGGTTTTACGAAGGCGGTTTTATGGTATCGGATTGTAGAGAGTTCTGTGCCGGGGCGCAGTGAAGAAGCTTTTCGGATGCGGCCTTTGGCCGTATCATCCAGCCCTCAGCAAGACCTGAGCTTAGCTCTGCCCTGGAAAGAATGGGGCATTCAGACGGGGGAGGCGGTGGAATATTATGTAGAAGTATGGGACAATGACGCTATCACAGGCCCTAAGGCCAGCCGTAGTATTCTCTACACGCTAAGGCCAGCCAGCGATGCCGAAAAGCAGGCTGTCTTTGCGCAGCTTCAAGACTCTCTATTCCAACAGCTTAAATTCCTTCGGCAGGAGCTGGACCATCTTCTCCAAACCCGGGAGGCCTTCACCTCTCCGCAAAAGGCTTCTCAACTCTCGGAGCGCTTTCGGGCCCTGCGTAGCGAGATGCGCACTCTCGAGCGTTTAGCAGTGGAAGAGAACTTATTTACTCCTGAGCTGTTGGAACACTTAGAGGCCCTTCAGAAAATATTGGAGGCAGCGGACCCCCAAAAGGTGGAGCAGCTTCTGGCCCAGCCGCCCCCCTCGCAAGACTCCATGGAGCAAGCCCGCCGTCAAGCAGAGTTGGAAAAAGCCTATGAAGCCTGGCGTGAAAAGTTAGAGCGGTGGGAAGCCCTCCTGCCTGCCTACCAGGAAGCCCGAAAGTTAGAAGAGCTCATGACCCGCCTGGATGCCCTCCAAGAAAGACAACAAGCTTTAAGCGAGGTCCCCGACTCCCTCCGTTCTGACGCCCATAAAGCTCAACAGCAGCGCCTCCAAGAAGAAACCCAAGCAGTCGCCAAACAGGTAGATAGCCTTATACGGAATAGCCCCCAGATGAATGAAACTCTCAAGGATAGCCTTCGCAAAGCCGCCGAATACTTGCGAGAAGCCATGAGGAATATGAACGAAGCTCTCCAAAAGATGGAACAAGGCACATCCCCGCAAAAAGACCAGCAGGAAGCCGCTAAGGACTTAGAGAAAGCCACAGAAGCTATCAATCAAGGCCAGCAGCAAGCTGAGGCGCAGGAAGAAGCTGAGGATTATGAGGCTCTCCGCCAGCTCCTTAAGGGTATTTTACAGCTTTCCTTTCGGCAGGAAGCCGTTCAAAAGGAATCTCGTGAGGCCGAACGTTCATCTAAAAGTTATGTAGCTTTACAACGAAAGCAGTCAGAGATCAGTCAGGATTATCGTCCGATGCGGGATACTTTGCGGGCTCTTTCGGAGCGTTCGCCGGTGATTGCAGAGGAGATCTTAGACCTTCTTCGGGATATGGATGAGCATTTTCGGGGTCTCTCGTTTCAGGACTTTACTCGGCTGGGGTTGCGGCAGCAGTACATATTACAGGGGCTTAATCGCTTAGCCAATCTTATGACGGAGCTTTTAGCTTCGCTGGAGGAGCGCCAGCAAAATCGGCAGCAGGGAGGCGGTGCTTGTAAGCGATCTTTTAAGATTCGGCGCAAGGGTGGTCAAAGTCAGAGTGGGCAAAATCAGCAGTCGCGGGCCGGAGAACGTTCTGCACCCCGCCCCAGTAGTCGCAAGAATACGTCTGGGACCTCTCCCATTCCCCAGCTTAAGCAGCTCCAGCAGTCTCTCAACGAAGCCTTAGAGAAACTTTCCCAGCCTAATCCGGCGGCGGAGTCTCCGGGGGGAGAGTTGAGTCCTCAGGAGCGCGCACGCCTTTCGGCTCAGCAAGAGCTGATTCGGCTTCGTCTTCAGGAGTGGCTCCGTCAAAATCCCAGCGACCAAGGCCAGCTGCAAGACCTCATCCAGCAAATGCAGGAGGCCGAAAAAGACCTCCTTACCCAGCGCATCACCCGAGAACGTCTTCTGCGGCAGCAAGCTATCTTGACCCGCCTCTTAGAATACGAAAAGTCCCAGCGGGAGCGCGAGCTGAGCCCCGAGCGAGAGTCCCGCACCGCCCAGCAGTTTTTCCAGCGCACGGTCGGAACCTATCCCGTGTATCGCCCCCAGCCTGCCACTCTCCCCGCTAAAGCCCCCCTGTGGTTTTTTGAACCTCCCTACCAGACACTTATTCAATCCTTCACACAGCCATGACCCAGATAACGCAAAACCAAACCCACCGCTACGAAACACTCCTGGATAGCCATCTTGATGAGCTTTTGCGTCTGGATCCGCTCATCACAGAGCTATTAGGAGCATGGGGCGTACCGGAAGACTTACAGAGTGGCATCTTAGTCGCTATCACTGAGGCCGTTAGTAACGCCATCCTCCACGGCAATAAGCAGGATGCCTCTAAAAAGGTTCGGCTTCTCCTGGAGCGCCTACCAGAAACGCCCTGGCTCCGTGTGGTAGTGGAAGATGAGGGGGAAGGGTTTGACCCCGATACTATTCCCGATCCTACCAGCGAAGAGCGGCTCTTATCGGAGTCTGGGCGTGGCATCTTTCTCATGCGGGCCTTTGCGGATGAGGTAACCTATCAGAAGGGCGGCCGATGTGTGGAGCTCAAGTTTCGGGTGGTCGTATAACTTTTCATTACCGACCGGATATAGGTTTGTGGCGTTTGCGTCCGGCCGGCCGCTACAAGGCCTGGCTCAAAATGAGCTTGGCAGCGGAAGGGCAGGGCGAAATAGCGCACCTCGCCTATACCTTCGTCTCTCTCTCAGAGATGCAGAGCCTTCATGAAACGCTCTTGGGCGATCCCTCCCCAACGGATGTGCTTACCCTGGATTATCGGGAGGCCCCAGATGCCCCACTCCTGGCAGAAATATTCGTTTGCCCCGCTTTCGTGAAAACTTCGGCGCGGACCTATCGCCTTCCTTATGGGGAGGAGCTGCGCAGGGTTTTGGTGCATGCACTCCTACACCTCTTAGGTTATCGGGACGACACGCCCGAAAACCGCCTGCGCATGCGATCTGCCGAAGAGCGTTGTCTGAGCTTGTGGAAAACCCTAAATTATCTCTTCCATGAAACACCCCGAGTATGATGTGATTGTCGTGGGGGCTGGGCATGCCGGCAATGAAGCGGCGGCGGCCGCCGCCCATATAGGCTGTCGCGTCCTCCTCATCACCATGGACATGACGAAGATTGGCCAAATGTCCTGCAATCCCGCCATGGGAGGCGTCGCCAAAGGCCAGCTCGTGCGCGAAATAGATGCCTTGGGCGGCCTCTCGGGGATCGTTACCGATGAGAGCATGATCCAGTTTCGCATGCTCAATCGCTCTAAGGGGCCTGCCCTCTGGAGCCCCCGCGCTCAGAATGACCGAGCGCTCTTTGCGGCTCGGTGGCGCTGGCACTTAGAACAGATTCCCTCCCTGCACTTTTGGCAGGATAGCGTGGTAGTTCTCCTCCTCTCTTCCGACAAGCAGCGCGTAGAGGGCGTGGTCTGCCGCTCGGGTAAAACCTTCACCAGCCACACGGTCGTTCTCACCACGGGCACCTTTTTAGGGGGCGTTATTCACATTGGCCTCAAACAGATGACCGGTGGCCGTATCGGAGAGCCCGCCAGCTATGGCCTTACCGACCAGCTGCGCGACCTGGGCTTTGAAACCGGCCGCATGAAAACAGGTACCCCCCCTCGCCTTGATGGCCGAACCATTGACTACAGCCGGCTGGAAATCCAACCCGGTGACGAACCCCCAGGCCGCTTTTCCTATCTCCCCACCCCGCCCCTCCAAAATCAACTCCCTTGCTGGATCACCTACACCAACTCCAAAGTCCACCAAATTCTCGCCCGCGGCTTTGACGAGTCCCCTCTCTTTACAGGACGCATCCAGGGCATCGGCCCCCGCTATTGCCCCTCCATAGAAGACAAAATCGTCCGATTCTCCGAGCGAGAACGGCATCAGCTCTTCCTCGAGCCTGAGGGCCGGAATACCATAGAGGTTTACCTCAACGGCTTCTCCTCCTCCCTGCCTGAACATATCCAAGCCGAAGCCCTGCGCCACATCCCCGGCCTGGAAAAAGCTCGCATGTTTCGCCCCGGCTACGCCATTGAATATGATTTTGTCCAGCCCTATCAGCTCTACCCCACCTTAGAAACTAAGCTTGTAGCTAACCTCTTTTTAGCAGGCCAAATCAATGGCACCACCGGCTACGAAGAGGCCGCCGCTCAGGGTATCATAGCTGGCATCAATGCCGCCTCCAAAGTCTTAGGTCTACCTCCCTTTACCCTCTCCCGAGAAGAAGCCTACATCGGCGTCCTCATAGACGACCTCATCACGAAAGGAGTGGATGAGCCTTACCGGCTCTTCACCTCTCGGGCCGAATATCGGCTCTCCCTGCGCCAAGATAATGCCGACCTGCGCCTCACCGAAAAAGCCTACCGTCACGGCCTCGCCACCGAAGAACGTTACCAAAGGCTCCTCCAACGCCGCTCAGAATATGAACGGCTCTGGACCCTCCTGCACGAATACAAAGTCGCCCCCGAAGAGATTAGCCGCTTCCTGGAAGCCCATGGAGAGGCTCCTATTACGCACAAAACCCCCATCGCTTCCCTTCTCCTTCGTCCTAAGCTCAAGGTCGCCGACCTGGCTCAAGCCATTCCCGCTCTATCGGACCTCCTCAATCGCATTTCCCCAGAAACCATAGAGACCGTAGAAATAGAAGTCAAGTACAGCGGCTACATCCAGAAAGACCGCTTTCTGGCGGAAAAAATGCACCGCTTAGAGGATATTCCTCTGCCCCCGACCATAGATTACTTCCGACTGGAGAGCCTCTCTTACGAAGCCCGCGAAAAACTCTCCAAATACCGCCCCACCACCCTTCGGCAAGCAGCCCGTATTAGCGGGGTCAGTCCTGCCGATATCTCAGCCTTGCTTATTTATCTGGGCCGATGAGGCGGCCCCAGATGCGCACAACAAGCCTCCTTCATCTCTTAGGGCTGCTATTAGGAGGGATAATAAATCTCTGGGCGCAAAAAATCCCCAATTATGCCGCCGAACGCAAACAGTTAGAACGACAGCGCCTGCTTTTGCAGCAGGAGTTAGAACAGACGCAAAATCTCTTAGCTCAGACCCGCCAAGCCCGTCAAAAGTCTTTAGCTGAACTAGCCCTCCTGCGCCGAGAAATCGCCCTCCGCGAAAAGCTCCTCCTAAGCATTCAACAGGAGCTAACCCTCTTAGAACAGGACATCCACCACCTCTCCGCCCTCCATCAGGCCCTTCATCGCGACCTTCAAAGGCTCTGGCGAAACTACCTCTGGACCCTTTACCTAATAGACAAAATGCAAAACCAGCTTAGCCCCTGGATATGGATTTTTACGGCGGAGAGCTTTCAACAGGCTTATCATCGGCTCCTGTATCTGCGAGCCATATTGCGCTTTCGGGAGGAGCAGCTGCGCCTCATCCGCCGAACTCAGGCTCACCTCCAAGCTCGCAGCGCCGCCCTTCGCCAGAGCCGAGAGGAAAAAGCTCGCCTCCTCGCCCTCTATGCCCAGCAAACCGCCTCCCTGGAAAAAAGCCGACAAGAAAAACGCAACCTCTTCCAAGCCCTGCGCGAAAAAGAACGAGCCTACAAACAGCGCATCGCCCAATCTCGTAAAGAGTTAGAGAAAATCCAGAAACGTATTGATGAACTCATTCGCTTAGAGGTGGAGGCCCAGCGCAAACGTGACCTCACAGCCACCGAAGCGCGCCTAACAGGAGCCTTCGAGCAAAACAAGGGCCTTTTGCCCTGGCCTATAGAGTCAGATAAAGCTGTCATCACGAGCCCCTTCGGCACCGTAGAAGACGAAAGTGGCGGCACCGTCACTAATCAGGGCATTTACATAGCCACTCCCCCAGGAACGGAGGTTCGTGTCATTTTCGGCGGGAAAGTTACAGCGGTTACCTCTTTGCCGCTTCAAGGCAAGGTCGTTATCGTACAGCATGGCACCTACCGGAGCGTATATGCAGGACTGGAAGAAACTTATGTGCAACCGGGCCAACAGGTGTCTATTCTCACACCCATCGGCCGAATGCCCCATAGCATCTCGGAACCCCCCCAGCTTTACTTTCTCATTTATCACGGCAAAACGCCTCAGAATCCCCTGCAATGGATAGCTCGTCGCTAAGGAGCCCCTCCCTCGCCAACGTACGACGCCAGGCCATAGAGCGACTGCGCAAGGTCTACTCGCTTGAGGAAGCCCAGGCCATCACCCGCACCCTGCTCAAACACTTTCTGCCCGACTGGGAAATGGATTGGCTCACCAGTCGGGGACAAGCGCCTTTTCCCCCGCATAGGCTCGCTCAGTGGGAGTCCGCCCTTAGCGCCGCCGCGCAAGGCTACCCCGTGGCGTACATCCTGGGCTATACAACGTTCTTAGGCTACCGTATCACCGTGCAGCCCGGCGTTTTCATCCCCCGCCCCGAAACCGAAGAGTGGATTGCCTGGACTATCCAGTACCTCGCCGACCGCCCCCCCCAGCGCATCTTAGAAATAGGCTCTGGCAGCGGCGCCCTATTAGTAGCCTTAGGCAAAGCTTTGCCACAAGCCGCCCTTTTCGCCCTGGACAAAAACCCCCTGGCTATCCACCTCACCCAAAAAAACTGCCACACCTATGGCCTCCAAGTTCTGGCAGAGCTTCATGACCTCCTCCAAAACCCTCCCCTACCCCCCTCCTGGGAAGGCTACCAGTGGGACCTCATTATCAGCAACCCACCCTATATTCCCCATGCAGATAAGGAAAACGTCGCCCCCAATGTGCTGGCCCATGAGCCCTACGAAGCCCTCTTCTGCGAAGATGTGGAGTTTTACCAAAGAATCGGCCAAATAGCATTAGAAAGTCTTTCGCCAGGGGGAGTCTTAGTCGCAGAGTTATATCCGCCTACCGCGCAAAAGGTAGAGGAGATTTACCGTGGCTTTGGAATGGAAGTAACTCTTTATCGCGATCTTTCGGGGCGTTGGCGGTGGGTGGTAGCTTCGCTTAGCGAGAAAGTGCGTACCTTTGGAGAGGTTTCGGGGAGTAGCTCAGCCCGGTAGAGCACCAGTTTAGGGGACTGGGGGTCGTGGGTTCAAATCCCGCCTCCCCGACGAAATCAGCCGCCGTAAATTCTGACCGAAGAGCGGCCTCGCCCACTCTTAGCTCGGCAAACTCTCGCCAAGAGATAGGGCCTTAAGCCTCCAGCCGCCCTACATATTCAGGAAGCCTCAAAGCTTTTCGCCTCTGAAAGAAAAGCACCAAAGGCATAAAATTGGGTGTAGGGCCTACCCTATCTGTGATAGGCTGATTATGAGGAGCGAGAGGGGTTCTGATACGGCGTCGGGTCAAACCCCACCCACTCTACCCCCTCAATAGAGGCAAAACGTCGCGCCATCACTTCTAAGGCCTGAGGATTATTATCCACGAGGAGGAAGCGCCGGCCCAGCTCATAGGCCGCTATACCCGTCGTCCCACTCCCCGCAAAAAAGTCCAGCACTAAATCCCCCGGCCGAGAAGAGGCCTGAATGATGCGCCGCAAAATCCCCAGAGGCTTCTGCGTAGGATAACCCGTTTTCTCTCGGCTATTCGTAGGAACGATAGTATGCCACCAGACATCCGTGGGGAGCTTACCCCGAGCGGCTTTCTCGGGACCCACTAGTGCTGGCGCCATGTAAGGGATTCGCTCAACTGCCTCTGTATTGAAGATATGCTTCCCCGGCACCTTCGCATAAAGGAGTATGTTGTCGTGCTTGGGGGCCCAGCGGTCCCTCGGCCGCCCACCATAATCGTACGCCCATATAATCTCATTCAAAAACGCCTCCCGCCCAAAAATCTCATCTAAAAGCACCTTACAATAATGCACTTCCCGATAGTCAATGTGGAAGTACAGCGACCCATGAGGCGCCAGCACCCGATACGCCTCCCGCAGCCGCGGCTCCAAAAAAGCCAAGTAATCCTCAAAGCGATCTGTAAATGCCCTCTTCCCCACCACCTCGCTCTTATAGCGGTAATCTTGGAAGCCTATCCGTTCTCCCGCCTCCGAACGGGTGACCTTGAGCTGCGTCCGCTCTTGGACTTTACCCGTATTGAAAGGAGGGTCAATGTAGATAAGGTCTATGGCGTTAGAAGGGATTTGCCGCAGCACTTCCAGATTATCTGCGAAGTAGATTCTCCCTAACCGAAGCCCAGAAAATTCCGGGGAAGGGGGATTCATCCAGGTGGACAAATTTAGGGCTCTCAGGGGGGATAGGGGATACAGAGAGGTGTCAAGGTCTGGTTGAAATGGGCATAATACCACTTCCCATTATAAACTTTCTTTTTGGGCGCTGGCCCCCGCTGTGAGGGCGCGCCCGCCCGCAGGGCGGGCGCGCCCATCCCCTCTCCACATTAAGAAAGCCTTGGCCTCAAAATGGTATAAGGGCTGAGGGCGGAGGATTATCGGGGCTTTGGAGCGGCGGTCTTATACCAATTCCGGGCAAAGGGTTTCTGAAGGTAGGAGGGTAGAGTTAGGTGTGGCTGCCGCTCCCCCCTCGGGCGGGCATGCCCACCTCCTCCTCACATTAAGAAGGCCTTTGACTTAAAGTGGTATAAGGTCACGAGGAGGGCCCCGAAGGGGCAGGGTACATGGGTGTCCGATCCCCCTTCACCCCGACCCTCTCC
>Ga0308406_1000689_pt1 | contig 14506 bp, 10 predicted proteins | sample HotsprSampleMSe1_FD_203474 | JGI IMG/M metagenome (GOLD analysis project Ga0308406, IMG submission 203474) | Hot spring phototrophic mat microbial communities from Mushroom Spring, Yellowstone National Park, Wyoming, United States - 20060911_MSe1 ...
GTGAGCGGGGTCCTGGCCCCCGGCCATGGCCCGGGCGGAGGTATTGATGGGGCTTTGGGCTAAAGCTTCTGGAGCGCGCAGAGCAGGCCGTGGTATCCTCTTCATCGGGCCTCCCTGGTTACCGGAGGCCCATTTTATCGGGACTCTTCAGCACCGCGTAAGTCCAGTATCGGGCTACTTGGGCGGTTTCATAGCTTCAGACTCGGACTACTTGGCTAATGGTTCATTCCGCATCGAGTGGAATCCGCACTACCTTGGCCCAGGAAGGTGGCCCATTAGGGAAGTCTCCTAGGAGGCCCACCACCACCCGTGCCCTCGGGGCCACCTCTGGCCAAGGGGTGTAGCCGTCGGTGAGGACCACGACGAGGTCGTGCCCGTCCTCCAAGGCCCGGGCGATCCCCACTCTCATGTCTGTACCCCCGCCCCCATACAGGACGACAGGATCGCCCCGAAAGACCCGCTGGACATGGTGAACCTCGGCGTCCACGGAGTAAAGGGTGACGCGGGCCCCGGAACGGAGCACGCCCCTGAGCTCCCCCAGGGCCTGGGCCAGCATGGCGTCGCTGACGCTTCCCGAGGTGTCCACCACCACGGCCACCCGGGGCAGACGCCCGTAGGCTCCGGGTAGGAAGAAGGGGTCAAGGGCCTCCGCCCTTCGGTGGCGCAGGGCATAGGAGGGGAAACGGCGCTGCCTCAGGGTGACCAGGCCCTGCCGCACGCTATTCCGCAGCATGGCGCGCCAGTTCACCTTGGGATGGAGCCGCTCCTTCGCCCAGCGGCGTAGGTTCGCGGGGACGTCCCCTCGTGTGGCAACGTGTCGCATGATTTCCACGGCCACCTGTTGGCGGATCGCCTCGCTGAGACCGGGTTTCAACCCGAGGCCCTCCTCCTCCAGCCTCCTTGCCACGGCTTCCGGTGCGGGGCGGAGGTCGATGGGGAAGGAAGGCGCCTTGAGGCGACCTCTTAGGCCACCGCCATTGGGCTCTGCCCCTTCCGCCTCTCCGTTGCGCCCGCCCTCACCCTCTCCCCCGCCCGGGGCAGACTCTCCCTCTCCGCCCTCTCGGAAGGCCGTCCCGCCTCCGGTCTCGCCCTCGGATTCACCGGGTGGGCCTTCGTCACCCTCACCCTTTTCGTTACATTCCCCCTCCTCGTTGCCCTCTCCTGCTTGGTTGTTCCCTACTTCCTCGATGCCTTTTCCATCCTCGTCTGGGCCCGCTTCCCCCTCCAGCCGCTTCAGGAGCTCCTTAACGTAGGCCTCCAGGATCCCCCCTGGCTCCAGCCCGAGGTTCTCCGGAAGGACACCGCCCCGGGGGAGGGCGTACCCTGAACCCTGGTGGGGGATGTCGTCGTTGATCTCCAGATCGGCGGCGAGGTTGACCAGATTCCAGGCCAGCCCCTCTTCGACCCCAGGCAACTCCGCCCGAACCAGGGAATAGGCCTTCTGGCCCCGGGCGCCCGTGTGGCCCCGGAGCCAGTGGTAGATCTCGTGGAGCAGGAGGCCTTTGAGCTCCCGATCGTCCAGGGTGCGCGTCCACTTAGGGTTGAAGAGGAGGTGCAGGCGCTCGTTGATCTGAGCGGTCTCCACCTCGGGGGTCTCCACCAGCACGGCCAGGTAGAGGGGGGCCGAGAGGTAAGGGAAGTCCCGGGAGACCAGAATCCTGGCTATGCGGATCCTGTGGCTCTCCCCCTCATCGGCGTTGATGCGCAGGTCCGGCGGCCCCGCCATGTGCCCCTCCCCCACCCTAGGACATGTTCGTGAGCTCCTCTACCAGGGACTTGAAGGCCTGGATCTCCTCCCTGGGGAGGGGAAGGCGTGTCTTCTTGGGCCCCGGCAAGCTCTTGTACAGCTCCACCAGGTCGAAAGCCGCCCTGCCTGCCAGATCGGCCTGGCGCTCCCGGGCCACGTAGCCCAGGACCCTCCACGCCCTGGTCCAGCGTTCGGGAGAGGGCTCCTCCGCCACGTGGCGGGCTACCGCCATGAGGGTGACGAAGGCGGCGTCTTCCCGGGTGGGAAGCCGCTTTGGATCCGCCAGGACCTCCTCCACCGGGGGCAGGTCCAGGTTCCGAAAGAAGACGAGGAAGTTCAGCCCCTCCTCCCCCACCGCCCCCTGAACCCCCAGGGCCTGGACCTCCTCGTCCATACCCAGGGCCCAGGCCGCTCCAAGGAAGCGGGCGAGGAGTTCCCAGCTCCGGGGGGACGGCCAGGGCCCGTGGGGGCGGTTAAGGTTCACCTGAAGGAGGGCGTGAGGGTTGCGTTCAACGTAGGCGGCCACCAAGGCTCTCGCCTCCTGGATGCGGGCGCGCACCACCTCCTCCGGGGGCAAGGGCGGCGGGTTCCCCATCAGGCGGTCGAACCCCTGCCTCATCCCGTCGGCCCACCGCCTGGCCCAGGTCTGCCACCGGTAGTGGATCACCCGGTTGGCTACGGGCGGGGGAAGGGTTAGCCCAGCCACGGAGAGCTCCTCCGGGTTTCCTGCGGCCAGGACGTCCCCCGCGAAGGGGATGTCCCCGATGTGGTGTTCGGCCAGAACCCGGAGGAGGACGGGGAAGATCTCCTCGTTGGAGTTCATCTCGTCGATGAAGAGGATCCCCGCACTCCCCGCCTCCACCAGCTGCTGCACCCAGGGAAAGGGGTGGAGGCGTACCCGGCCCGCGCCCTCGTCGTACCTGGGCCACCCGCCGAAGTCGGTGCGGTCGCGGGTGGCCCCGATGATGGTCACCAGGGGGCGGTTGAGCCAGCGGGCCACGGTCTCCACGGTGGCGGTCTTGCCTACGCCGGGCTCGCCCTCCAGGTAGAGGGGCGTCCGGGCTACCAGGGCGGTGAGGATCATCTGTACATTCAGGGGATGGCTCATGCTTCTTCCAAAAGGGCCTCTAGGATTTTCAAGCCCCTCTTCTTGAGCAGTCCTATAAAGCGAAGCCAAGCCCGGGCCTCTCCTCCCTCGTAAGCGGCCAGGGCGAGGTCCAGAAGAGGGCGCGCCAAGGGGAGGGAGTGGAGCCGGCCCTCGAAGTGGGCGAAAGCCTCCTTACGGGGAAGGCCCCTGGCCTCCTCCGCCAGGGCGGTGGCGTGCCCTATCAACTCCCCGATCCTCTGGTAAAGCCGGAGGAAAGCCCTCTGCGTCTCCGGGTCGAAGGCCGTCCCGGCGATGAAGTCGTCAAGCTGTTCCTCAAGCAGGGCCCTGGCGAATCCCTGCAGCTGGTCCTGAAAGGCCCGCCGTTCCCGCATGAAGCCCAGGGCCCAGTCGGTCTTCATCTTGACAAAGTCCCCTTCCGCCAGCCAGAGCACGTACCCCTCCCGCCCCTGCTCCTCGCGCACCGCCCGGTGCAGCCCCCCAAGGGTTCCCTCCCCCGCTGGACGGTAGGAGAGGCGGGGAAGGCTAAGGTCCCCGAGGAGAGCGTCTAGCTCCGGCGAGGCTCCGGGAAACCAGTACCGACCCGTGGGGATGTGGCGGACCGCAAGGAGCACCGCCGCCGCCTCGGGGAGCTCCATGACCGGTCGTTCCGGATCCACCACCTCGAAGAGGAGGGTCACCGGCCCGAGCGCTTCGAAGACCCGATGGACCAAAGTATCGTGGTCGCGGGTCCAGGCCCTTCGCCTGGAGGCTTCCTCCACCCCTGAGAGAAGAGGGGAACCCCGGCTGGCAAACCAGGGCCTCTCCTGGAAGGCAAAGACCTGCAGCAGACGCCCATCCACCTTGCGGGCGAGGAGGTCGCCGGCCACGAGCGGCCGGTCGGGGGAGAAGGCGCACCGCGGGTCCCCCAGGTTGAAGAACCGGTGGAAAGGGCGGGAGACGACTTCCCCCGTGGCCTCTGCGTACACGATTCCCCGGAGCTCCCTCGCCTCCCCGTCCCAAGGGGTTTCCGTGAATCCCGCCCTCTCCCGGTAGCTGATCAAGACCAGCCCTCTCGCCTTTCGCACGTGGAAGGGTGGGCGGGTGGCGCGCTCCAGGGGAGGTGGGGGCCCCATCACCACGCCACCTCCTAGGCAGCCCTCCTGAGGGAGAACTGCTCCAGAAAGGAGGAATCCAAGGGCCTCACGTAGCTGGACGCACGCTCGAGACGCTTGGAAATGAAGTCTTCAAACTGCACCACCACCACCCACTTGCCCCTTGCCGTGGCCTTCCTGACGGGATACGCGAAGTCGCCATCTCCGGAGAGCAGAAGCAATACGTCCCAGCGGTCGCTCAAGGTGTCCTCAGCCATCTCCCATACCAGCGCGGCGTCCGCTTCCTTCTCCTCGCGCTTCCCAAAGCCTTCCTTTAGGTGCGTTTCCACCACCTCCCACCCCTGGTAGCGAAGCGCGTCGGTGAATGGACGCTGGAAAACGTAGCCCCCCTCGATATGGACCCCGGAGACCAGAAGTTTTCGGACCAGCTTCCCGTACTCCACCGCCAGGGCACGGGCCATCTTTTCATAGTCAATACAGATCAGGTTGTACTTCTTCAGGGCGTGGTGAAAGTTCTGTCCGTCCACGAACACTGCCACCCTCTCCGCGCCCAAGGCGATGGGGGGGAACTTCTGGGTCATCCTAACCTCACCTCCTGGCCCGAGAATAGGGGAGGGGAACGACAGGTACTGTCGCGAGATCCCATCACCCCCTCTTCCCCCCGGACCCTTCTGACGACCCCCGAGCAGTGGCCCGAGGATGCGGTTCTGGACAAGAGGGGCGTATTCCGTATCAGTTCCTCCTGGGGACCAGGAGCCGAACCCGGTAGGCTCCTAACCGGTCCTCGCCCACCTCCTGGGTGCAGAGGCGGCGCAGCTCCTTCCAGAGCACGGCGTCCTCGTAGGCCTCTTGCTCAGGAGGGACGTAGTGGAGAAGGGTCTCCGCGACCACTACCACCAACTTTTCCTTGGCCCGGGAAAAGGCTACGTTGGTCCGGTTCACGTCCAGGAGAAACTCCTGGAGGCTCGTGATGGCGTCGGGGTCGCTAGCGGAGGCCGAGTAGAAGATGACCCTTCGCTCGCCCCCCTGGAGGCGCTCCACGGTGTCCACCAACCCAACCCTCTCCCCCAAGCGCTCCCGAAGGAGGGTCCGGTGGGCTCGGAAGGGCGTGACCACGGCCAGCTCTTGCGGGGGCACCTGCGGTGCCGCCTGCAGGATCCGGAGGATCACCTCCGCCTCCAAAGGATTGCGCTTCCGGCTCTCTCGTTCCTCGTGCACGAAGAGGTAAACCCCCTCTACCTCCTCCCATACCGCCTCCCAGAGGCTCTGCGGCAGGGGCCTCCTCTCTTGGGCCTCCCGGCCCCGGAGCTCCACCCCGTCCCGGTGGTACAGGGGCTGGATGAGGAGGCGCACCTCCTGGGGGAGGCGGTGGGTGTGGTCCAAGACGCTGTAGGCCACCACCCCCTGGGGAGCCTCCATGGCCTCCCGCACCCGCAGCATGGCCTCGAAGGCGCTGAGGTAGGGAAGGTAACGCTGCACCCCCGGGCGGTCCTCCTCCTCCCACTGGTGCTGGATCACCGGGGCGAGCTGCCGGTGGTCTCCGGTGAGGAGAATCCGCCCCTCCCCCGACTCCCTAGACAAGAGGGAGGCCAGGGCCAAGAAGTGCGGGAAAGGCATCATGCTGGCCTCATCCACCACCAGGAGCTTCAAACTACACTTTGCCTTGAGCAACCCGTTGGTGGTGCCGAAGAGGAGCAGGAGCCTTGGAGGCGTCGCCTTGCACTCTTCCTCCTTTTCCTCAAGCTCCTTCACAGGCTCCTGACATGGTTCGCCCTCTTCCTTGCGCTTCGGTTCCAGGCGTCGGTAATCCAGAGGGCGCCACTCCTCCCCCGCGCTCTCGAAGGCCTTTCTCACCTGATCCTCCAAGGCTAGCAGCCGCTCCAGAAGGGTATCCACCGCGGTGTGGGTGGCCGCGGCTACCCCCAGGATCCCCCCCTCAGGGAGCAGGAACTGCGCCCAGAGGAGCACTGCCACCGCCGTGGTCTGGGTCTTACCTGTTCCCGGGGGGCCCTGGAGGACCTGGACCCGGTGGCGAAAGCCCTCCAGGATGGCACGTTGCTGCGCCTCGTTAAGGATAGGTCCTAAAGCCTCCAGTACCTTCTTGGCCCTCTCCAGCAGGGAGGGGCTCTCTTTAACCGGGGGAAGCTCGGGGCGTTCCAGGTCAAACCACCGGTCCAGGAGCTTGCCCGCCAACGCCCCTTTAAGAAGACCGCTGAGGACCTCGTCCACTCTTTTCGCCACGTAGTCCGCTGGACTTGGGTCCATGGTGGCCAGGGACCACTCGCCGTTCGGGGGGGTGTTTTTGGGAATGTAGTGATCCGAAAGTGGGGAGGGTACCAGGTTCAGCGTTACCCGCCCTTCCGTCCAGTTCAGTTCCTTCACGACCGCGGTGAAGCCTCGCGAGAGGATATCCCCAGTCTTTTGGGGCTTCTCGGGATCGTCCACGCGGGCAACGCGGACGAAATCCCCGGGCCCGAGGGTAAAGCGAGCCTCCAGGTCCTTGAGGGTAGAGCCTGGGGAATAAGGCTGAACCCAGGCCTGATAAAGATTCTTGCCTGAGCTCTTCAAATCGGTCAGCAGCAGGGTCGTCCCGTTTCTCACCCGCAAGGCCGGGGGAAGGGTTTTGTCAGCGAGCCAGAGGGAAAGCCGCACCTGTTGCTCGAAGCGGAGGAAGTCTCTGGCCACCCGGAGTACGCCCCGGGCTTCCAGGCGAAAGTCGGGGAGTTCCTCCGGGCGCAAGAGGGGCTTCTGCAGAAAACTGTTTTTGTGCGTGACCCTCTCCTCCAACCACCTGAGGGCTAGGCCCCGGGCCTGGAGGTAGGTGGGGACGGAGGGAGCGGCCCTACGCACGACATCCCTCACCTCCGGAGGCAGGTTTTTCGGGAACTCCCTCTCCCTGTCCCAGAAGAAGCGCCAGTATACGGGGGGGACGGCGTCGTAGCTGCGGCTTCTCACCTCCATGTACCGCCCGTCCTCGAAGTGACGGAAGTCGAAGAGCCAGGGGCGGAAGAGGCTCTTGAGGTTCACGCCGTCCACGTTCCAGGAAAAGGTCTTGCCAAACCAGGGCAGGGAGGTGGCGGTGAGCAGGCTAAGGGAGGTGTAGCCCAGGGCGTAGCGAGTGCGCACCTCGTCGGCCAGGGAGGAGAAGATGAGCTGCTCCAGACCCTCCCGGCATCCCATGAGGTGCCAGAGGGCCTTCAGGAGGCTTCCACCTTCCGGGCCCACGCGGAGGATGGCCTCTACCAAGTTCTTGATGTCGGCCTGGGACCAGACGTAGAAGTGGAGCGGGGCTGCCCTCTCCTGTTCCTTGCCTTCCAGGACCCCCAGGATGTCCCAGAGCTCCACCTCTTCTTTCAGAAGCCCCACCAGCTCGGTGAAGAAGTCCCGGATGAGCCCCCCCTCCGCCGCGTCGTCCTCAGCTGGGTCGCCAGACCAAGCTTCCCGGCGCACTTGAACCACGAAGCGGTGGTCTTTCAGGGAGAGGGGGTCCTCGGGAAGGCCCTCCGGCCCGGAGGTCACGTGGGCCACCAGGGCGTTCAGGCGCTCCGCCACCAGGTCCTTTTCCACCACCAGGTAGATCCGGATGAGGGGCTTGCCCTCGATCTCGTGGGGCGGCAGGGTGCCAAAACCGGTGTCGGGAAGAACTTGGACAGGGTAGTACCTCTCCCTTCGGGAGAGCCCGGGGTCCAGGGCGGCCAGCCGGGCCTGGGCGCGTTTGGCCAGGTGCATGGGCGGCAAGGGGTTCTCCATGAGCTCCAGGGCCCTGGTCCACCGGGCATCCCCGGGTTGGGCCCCGGCAAGGTCCTGGAGATCCCGGAAACCCGCCTCCCTGAGTCCACGGACGACGTCCCCCGGAAGGGAGAGCAGCTCCAGGTCGCGCCTCTCAGCGGCCTCCCGCAGGCAGACCGTGTTGTAGCCGCAGGCGTCGCAGCGAGCGTTAAGGGTGTAGGGGATCTGGAAGGGATCCGGCCCGCTGAGGATTTTCTCGACGAGGCCTCCCTTCTTCAGGAGGTCCTCCACGTCCTGTATGGCCTGTTCCAGGAGCTTCTTCTCCTCCCGTGTAGGGGAGCGTAGGGGATCCTCGGGGGCCATCGTGCCCGGGTCTACGCGAACCACTAGGTAGTCCACCTCCACCAGCTGGCCCTTCCAGATGGGGGGCATTCCCTTCACCAGGGACGCGTAAAGGGCAAGCTGGACGTAGTGGTGACTCCGGTTCCGGCGGCTGGCCTTGAGCTCCAAGACCCGCACCTTAGGTACCCCATCCTCCCAATGTAAGAGGACGAGGTCCATCCGGCCCTGCAGGGGAAAGACCCCCACCTGCCCGGAGATCTCCACCTCACGGGCATAGAGCGCCCCACCGGGAACTGCCCTGCCCACTTCTTCAAGCCAACGTGGCCACGTGGACTCCTCTAAAAGCCCCGGGGCGGGCCGAAGGTTATGCCGCTTTAGGAGATCCTCGACGGCCACCTCCGAGCGCAACCCCACCTCCTGGTAGACGGGGTCAGCCAGGGTACGGAACTGCTCCTGGATCTCTCGGACCTTCCGCTCTCCCCTACCGGCTTGGAAGGCGGGGTATCTTCTACAGAGCTGTAACCTCACGAAGCTTGCTATGTCTGTGATGGAGAGTTGCTCCAACCCACACCTCCTCTAGGAGGTCCTGCAGACCTATGTTGCACGTCGTGTCCTGCTCCGTCTCAGTTCTTCTGCTGTAGCTTAGCCAAGAGAGTCCGCAGCAACATTTCCGACCTGGAGGTCCTCCCGTGCGGTGCGCTCAGCTCTGAAAGAAACTGGTGGGCTGCCATGATCACCGTATCGCACATATCGGCAAAGAGGGCTGGGGAGATCCCCGGTTCGAGATCCATGTGCCAGTCCAGCACGAAGTTACCCTGCCGGTAGATGGCCCTGGGCCAGCGGCGCTTGTCGTTCCAGCGGTTCACCAGGCGCAATGCCTCATCCTCCTCCATCTGAGGGGAGGGATCCACCTGCGCGACGATGGAAAAAACCTTTCCCTGCGCGCCACCGGCGGCAAAGAAAGTGAATAGTTTGTGGGGCATGTCCTCTGTGGCCAGAATAACCACGCAGTCGCCATCCTTGTCGGTAAGATATTTGAGGCCCCGCTCCGTTAGATACGCCTGGATCAGGTCTCGATCAAAACCTACGGTGTTGTGCATCTGACGCATCTGCATAGTCCATTCACCTCCACTGCTTCTGCTCGGGCCACCGGGGGGCTGGTCTTGCTGGCTGCAATCCATGCTCTCATCGCACGGCGACACCTAGCGTCGTCTCCTACCATCCCTCCGTTGCCGCCATCTGCGCAGATACCTTCGGCACACCCTCCACCCCCCACCTGGCTGCCAGGGCGCGAATCTCGCCGAGCCAGCGAACCCGCAGATCCTCCGGGGCCACCACCTCCACCAGACTGCCCCAGGAAAGAACCCAACCCAGAAGCTCGAAGGGGTACCCATCCGGACCCGCATTCACCTCGTACACCGCCTCGGCGCGGCCATCTTCCAACGGGTGCCATTCCACGGCTTCCGGCAGGTCCCCCTCCCGGAGCCTTGGAATCACCTCCGGGGCGAAGCGAAGCACTACCTGCACCTTGCGGTGAGCCAGGGTAACGCCCCAGGCCCCGGAAAGCAGCTGGTTCGGGTCGAAGCTCTCAGGGATAGAGTAGCGCTCGTCCAGGAGCACCGGGTTGGACATGCGGGCCAGCTTGTACACGCTGGGGCCGGGATGCCTTGAGCCGGGCATGCGGGCCAGCGCATACAGTGCCAGGTTCCAACGGTTCAGCTCCAGAAACCAGACCTCCAGCTTCCGTTGGGACCGTCTACCCTGCAGATCGCGGTAATCGACCTGCAAAACCCGCCGCTCCTGCCAGGCCCGCAGCACCATCTCCAGGACGCGATCGGAGGGGAGGTTGCGCCGGCGGTACGCCTCGAGGTCTCGCGCAACCAAGCCGCGAATATGCTCGGGAAGCTGCTTGATATGGCGGTGTAGCTCGTCTAAAAAATACTGATGATGGGTAGGGGCCTGGTGGTAGAAGAACCGAAAGACGGTGTAGTTCAAGAGGAGGCTGTAGGGACTTTGTTGCGTCTTGGTAACCAGGTAATAGCGCCCTTGGGCGTCCACCTGTACGGTGCCGTGCAACTTGCGCAGGTCCTCGAGATCCCGCTGAATCGTTCTCTGGCTAATCCCAAGCCGCTCGGCCAGTTATGCCGTGCTGCGTGGCCGGAGTTCTAAAAGCCTTTCAAGTTCCAACAGGCGTATAGACTTCTTGTGCGACCGCTTTTCACCCATACCTTATGCTAGCTGGGACGCAAACGAAGGCCTGTGGAGTTTGACCCAGTGGCCTCAGCCAGGAGGCGCAGCGCCTCGCTTAGGCCAACGACCGGCCCAAGCCTAAACCCTGCCGCCACCATTCCCCCGGCCACCCTTGCGGCATAAGGGTAAAGGACAAGGATGCATCGAACACATCCGCCTCGATTAGAAGCGGCATCAATGTGGGCCGCACCAGCAGACTACCCTCGGGCTCCGTTGGCAAAACTTCTTCCCGTATTAGGCGCTCCCCCGCAAAGACTCGAGCCCGCAGGGCGAGGCCCGGAGGATGGGTGCGGACAAAAGCCCCCTGGGGCCCGGTCCAGCTCTCGAGGCGCACCCTCACCTCCACGGGCAAGCTCGCTAGCTTGCGCCATTCGTTTTTCTGACCATCGGTCCTGACCTCCACGATGAGTTCGTCCTTGGGGGTTAAGCCCTCTCCAATCTCCTGCGCCAGTTCCTCGGGACGCTCCTTAATCTCCCCCCCGGAGGCCAGGAGGAAGCGCAGGGGATGTTGCGCGGGGTCGAAGCCGATGGGGCGCACCTCGAGGGGCTCCCCCAGCGTCCATGTCGCCCTGGAGAAGCGAACCGCGAAGGCCCTGTGCTGCAGGCGGAAGCCCACCGCCTCGCCTTCCTCAAAGGAAACCCGGAACTCTTCGGGGAGGGGTTCTCCCTCCGGCGTGAACCGAGGCACCCAGGAAAAGCGCTTGAAGCGCCCATCTTCCAGGGTGACTTTTCCGTATACTCTCCACCCCTCCAGCAAGGGCTCGCGGCTAAGCGTGGGCTGAATCTCCTCGAGAGTGGGTATGGATTGCAGCAGTTCGACCCTCACCTGCTTGTGCCGGAAACGCGCACGGCGAGCTACAGCCGATGTCTTCCCTCCCCTGAGTTCCCAGAAGAGGTCCTTCAGGGCCTGATCCGAGCGGTTGAACAGGAGCCGCACGGGGTTGGGTTCTCCCAGGTAGAGGCCCGCCTGGGCGAGAAAGTCCAGAACGGCCCCCTCGTCGCCTAGATCCGGAACGGTCTCCTCTTCCAGCAGGAGTTCCATCGCCTCCCGGAGTCTGCGGAACACCCGCTCGTAGGACTGGGCTTTCTCAGGAAGCCCGCCGGTCCGGAAAAAATCCAGGAAAGAAGCTTTGAGCGCGGTGAGCCGGAGAGCCTTGAATTGAAAGACCGCATCCAGACTGCCTATGAAATCCCTATCGCCGTTTTCGTGAACCTTGAGGCTACACCTGGTTTCATCGTGCCAATCCAGGGCTTCCCAAAGGCGATCGTACTCTGCCCGCGTGGGGCTACGCCCCTCCATACCCAGATCTTGCAGGAAATGGGGCCAGAAGGCGCGGTCGTTCTCCGGCACCTCTCGGTAGAGAAAATAGCCGCGTAGGTAGCCGAGGAGGACTCGAGCGGGGATCAACGCCTCCCCTTGCGAGCGGACCGACTCCAGCAGATTCGTCCAGCGCTCACCCCGCCATACCTGGCCCATGAGGGGCTTTACCCCCTCGTAGTCCTGCTGGGCCACGTGGGCCTGCGCCACTCCCTCCCGCTGCACCGCTTTATCCAAGTTCAGCGCGTGAATCCAAGGATCCGCCATCCCGCACCCCCTCTAGCCAAGCCAAAAGAGCCCACTCCAGCACCAGGCCGGTGCGTATCCTCCGCCAGTCGGGCTCCTTGCCCCCAAGCGCTCGGGACAGGGCTTCCTTCCGTTCTTCCCAGACCGCCTCGATCCAGTGTTCTAATTCATTTCCCTGAAGCTCACGCGCCTGCTCAACCAGGGTCTGATCCCAAATCTCGAGCGCCTGTGCCAGGTAGCGAAAGAAGCCCTCGCCCAACGGAGGCTGCGATAACCCCTCCAAGCGATTGTTGGCTTTCTGTAGGGCGCGCTCGCAGCGACGAAGGGCTTCCTGTTGCTCTTCGACGGTGCGCTGCAAAGTTTCAGTCTTGCGGCGGTATTCTTCGCGGAGGGTGTGTTCCTGCTCTGTGAGCTTCCGCCTAAGCTCTACGATCTCCCCGCTCTGCGCTTTCAAGCGCTCTTCTAGCCTTCCTTTTTCCTCTTCCCAGCGGCGGCGATCCTCCTTCCAATGCTGCTCGAACCACTTCAGCCGTTCTTGGCAGTCCATTATTCCTCCATAAGGCGGGGCGAAGAGGGTCGTCGCCCTTCCCGAAGCAGTGCCTCAAGGCGGAAAGCATGGGTTCGTAGCCAGCGCGCGAGGGGGAGGCTGGCCAGGTCCAGCAGCAACTTCTCCAGCCCTAGAAGCACGATTCCCTCCGGTTCGCCCATGATCAGCTCACGATTGCTGTGGTCAAAGGCGGGGTTACCCTCCCCCTCGAGGAGGGCTTGGTATCCCTCGATAAGGGCGATCACCCGCTCTTCCGCCTTGCCCCCCAGGCGGGGATAGTCCAGCACCAGAACCCGAAGGAGGGCCTCTGGCGGGAAGGGCTCGGGAAGGGCTTGCTTGAAGCTTTTGAGCCTGTAGAGCTGGGCCTCGAGGTGCATTTTTTGCTCCGCGATGCTCTCGAGTTCCCGTACCCGGGCCTCGAGCTCGTCCACACGCCTTTTTTGCCCCCTGATCTGTTCTTCCAGCGCCGCTTTGGCCGTCTGGAAGGTGGCGTTTTCGGCCTGCGCCTTGTGCAGGGCTTGCCGTGTTTCCTCTAGCTGAGCGCGAAGCTGGCTTTCCTCTTCGGCAACACGCGATAGCGCCTTACGAAGTTCAGCCGCTTCTTGCTGGGCTTTTCCCTTGGCGCTCTCCGCTTCTTGCCTGGACCGCTCGACCTTCTCGAGGCTGGCTTTGAGCTTTGCAGCGGCGTCGGCCTTTTGCTGGAACTTTTTCTCACACTGCTGCAGCCTGCGTAAGAGGTCTCGATCGTGAACGGGCATCTGCATTTCTCCGTCAGGTTGCGCGGCGGGCGGCCTTGATCCGATCTCAACCACCTCACCCGCGGTTGTTTCTCGGGGTAAGATTTTCACGGATTCCCCGTCCCGGCCTGAGGGGATAGCGAGCGTTTCCTTGAAGTTAGGGGGCAATGCCTGCAAGACCTTCTTCACAGAGGAGACAGGGCCTCTGGCCTCGGCTGGAAGGCCGAGGACATGCCGCGCCACTTCCCCCAAGACCCCCTCAAGCTCCTCCATGCGCCACCTCCTGCCTCAGCCGGCGCTCGTGGCGGGCCCGGCCTCGCTCGGTAAGCCCGTAAAGCGTTCTGCCCTCGTATGCGCCCTTCGGCTCGAGATACCCCTCCTTCAGCGCTGCCTTGAAGGTGCGCTCCAGCTCTTTTTTCTTGATGAAGGAGAGGTGGCCGAAGAAGCGGTTATCGGTGTACTTGCGCCCCAGGGAGCCGCTCTTGCCCCGGTCCTGGCCCCGCAGGGCCATCAGGGTGCTGCGCTCTCCCAGATACATGTAGCGAGCTTCCCGCGACCGGGCGCTTTCCTCGGCCCAGGCGAAGAAAGCCAGCAGGGTATCCAGGGGGCGGTAGGCCCGCTCGAGATCCTCTTCCTCCAGCCCCTCCAGGGCTTCCCAGGGACCGGGATCTCTTTCACAGACATCGCAAACAGCGCAAGCAGCCGAGCTTTCTCCTAGATGCTTTAGCAACACCTGCGCGCGGCAGCGGGCATTCTCGGCATAGCGCCGTACCTGAGCCAAGCGTTCTTTCGCGCTTTTTTCAAGTTCTCGACGCTCCTGGTCCCAATGGCGGTAGCCCACCTCCAGGCCCTGGCCCGCTCTGATGTAAAGCAGGGGCTCTCGGTAGTGGTAAAGCCCGATTCTGCGCTCCTTGAACAACCGATAAAGTCTTTGATCAAGCTCCAGGGCTTTCTCTGGGGGAATCTGGGAGAAGTCTAGCCCATCCCCTCGCTCCGCACCCCCGTAGCCAACCTTATGCAAAAGAGCGATCTCTTCGTCGGTCAGGCACTCACCAAGCACATCCTCGGAGGCCTGAAGCAAGGCCTTTCCTGGCCGGTACTCGTACTCCAACACCCTGGCTCGCTCGAGGCTGGAGAGGGTGCGCTCGAGGTTCTCCAGGCCCAGCTCCCGCCGCAGGGGGGTCGCGGTTTCTTCCTCCTCGTCCTCCGTATCGCCCTCTTCCGAGTCTTCCACGAGGGCATCCTCGGCTTCGCTTTCCTCGGATTCGCTGCTGTAAATGCGTTCATATAGCTGCTTGGAGTAGCCGATCAGGGTGCCTTCCTCGCTCAGGAGGTCGATCAGCAGGTTGACGAAGTCAGCTTGGGCCTTGCTGGCTTGCCCTACTCCAACG
>Ga0308406_1000710_pt1 | contig 14209 bp, 12 predicted proteins | sample HotsprSampleMSe1_FD_203474 | JGI IMG/M metagenome (GOLD analysis project Ga0308406, IMG submission 203474) | Hot spring phototrophic mat microbial communities from Mushroom Spring, Yellowstone National Park, Wyoming, United States - 20060911_MSe1 ...
ACCACAAAAGAGATTAAAGTTCCAACATTGCCAAAAATCGCTTTGGCGACTTGTTCATCAAGTTGATCAATGTATTGATTGGCCAAAGTCAAAGAAAGCCGATATTTTCGCGCTTCTGATAAAATTTTAATAAACGAGGTAGTGGCAAAGTTTTGAAACTCATCAACATATAAAAAAAAATCACGTCTTTCTTCCTCTTTTTGAAAACTTCGATTCATGGCAGCTAGTTGTATTTGAGTGATAATCATCGCCCCCAGTAAAGCCGCATTATCTTCACCTAGTTTTCCTTGAGAGAGATTTAAAATCAAAATCTTTCCTTCATCCATAATCTGTTGCAAATTAACCGTTGATTTAGCTTTACCGATAATATTTCTTATCATTTTTGAAGTGACAAACTGACCAACTTTGTTTTGGATAGGGGAGATGGCCTCAGCTTTTAGCCTGTCTGGCATTTTAGCAAACTCTTTTTCCCAAAACGAGCAAAGAACAGGGTCGTTTAATTGACCAATAATTTTCTTTCGATAATCCTGATGAGCCAAAAGTGATAAAATATCAACCAAAGTGGCATTTTCTATCTCCAAAAGGGTCAAAATAACGTTTCGCAAAATATATTCTAAACGTGGCCCCCAAGAATCTTTATAAAGTTTATAAAAAATTGAAACAATTCCCGATGCTACCAAATCTTTTTGTTGTTTATTTTTTACCTCCAAAACATTTAAAGAAAAAGGCCGCTCCAAATCAAAAGGTTCAAGATAAACCACATCATTGATGCGGCGATTGGGGATGTAGTCTAAAATAGTTTCTGATAAATCACCATGAGGATCAATTATCCCCAAACCTCGATTTTTTCGAATATCATCTATCGCCATATTGGCAATTAAAGTTGATTTTCCAGCGCCTGTTTTTCCAATGATATAGACATGTTTTCTTCGATCATCTGTTTTTATGCCAAAAATTGTTTCTTGATTTTTAAACTCAGTTTTGGCAAAAAAGTTGATTTTTTGTTTTTCTTCAAGGGTTAAATTTTTACTGGCAAATGGTAAGTTTTCCGGCGGTTCACCTTTTAAAGTTTTCCCCCAAGCGATATTTTTTATCCCAGATAAAAGATAACCTGGTGGATGCCAAAGGGTGGCCAACTCTTGAGCGTTTAAAATCTGATTTTGTTTTTCAAAGTAGCGGATTTTTCTTTTTTTGATTTTTTCTAGCAAAAAATCTTTGAAAAAAATTGACTTTTTAAAAGAAAACTGATTGCCCTCACCCAAAGAAAAAGAACCAAAAGTACTGGCCAGATTTAGCAAAAACGGATATGGATTTAGGGCTTTATCAGAGGATGAAACTAAAAGTCTAATACCCACTTTTCCGCCTTGAAATGAGGCTTTTTTCATAAAAAGTAGTTTATGGGGATTTTGGGTGTAGCGGCCAGAATTAGCATCATAATGCATTTTTCCAGCTTCAGCCATCACTTGGTCTTGCCAATTGATAGAAGCTACTGTTAAAACAATTTGAACAAGATAGGAAAGTTGGGGCGGTTGTTTTGAAAGAAAGCCAATAAGAGAAGATAGGGGATCAACCTCCTTAAAGTCCATATAGGTTTTTATCGGGTAGTAGTAGCCGGAAGTTAAAACCATTTCGCCAAAAGCAAGGCTTTTATTTTTTAAAACAATCTCCAAAGGATCATTGGTTTTTTTGATTTTGATTTGGGGAAAAGATGAGGATAAAAGGCTTTGGACTAAAGTAGTTTTTTCATTTGGACAGGTAAGATAAAAATAAACAGTTTGATTAAGATAGTAGATTTCAAAAGAGTAGGTGGCGGGCCAACCAAAAAGAATTCTTCGCCAAAAAGGGATAAATTGATAGGGAGTAAGTGAAGCAAAGATCTGGGTTGCTGCTTCAATGGGTGTTTTATCATCTTTTGGGTTTCTAATTTGTAAAAATGAAAGAGTGGACATATAAAGATTATAACAAATGTTTTAAAAGATACGAATGATGCGAATGAGTATGCGAATGAAGTCAGATAAACCAGATAAATCGGCTAAAATCAGATAAATCGGAAAAAGAAATTAAAAGTTTAATTTTTTGTCAAAAAGATTTCACGATCGTAATTTGTACTTGACATAATGTATGGTGATCAACACCTCCGAGGTGCTGTAGATTCGTCAACTTGGGGATAAGCTTTTTGCAGAAGGTTGAATATACAAAATCATATTTATTTTTTGCCATTTTCTTACGATCGAAAAAAGATGGTAAAGAGTTGGATTGATGGTGTTCTAACTTGCAATTTAAAAAGAAAAGAGTATACTTTTTAATATGTTTGTTTGGGACTACAAAATAAAAAATTTTCAACCAAAAAACGAGGCGGAGTGGCAGTGGTTTTTGATAAGAAAAATAAATTATGGTGATTTTAAAGGACTTAAAAAAAACATTCTTCTTAAGTATTTTCCAAAAATTAAAAACCAAATTGATCCATCAAAAAGAAAGATGTTAGAAATTTATTTTGGATTTTAATGGAATTAACCGCTTCTCAAAAGATTGCTCTTGAAGTTCTTGCTTCCTCTTTTTTGAAAAACAAATTTTATTGGACTGGCGGGACACTACTTTCTTATTATTATCTTCATCATCGTTATTCTTATGATTTAGATTTTTTTAGTGAAGAAAAATTTAGTTTTAATGAGATTGATCAATTAGTTAATGAAATTAAAGTCAAAGGCAATTTTAAAAAAGTTGAGTTTAAAAAGATTTATGAGCGTTATGAGTTTTTATTTATTGGTAAAGAGAGTTTAAGGGTGGAGTTTGTTTATTATAATCATGAAAAAAAGACTTTGAGAAAAAGAAAAAAATTTTTAGGGGTTTTTATTGATTCTTTAGAAGATATTGCCGCCAATAAGTTAATTGCTTTACTTGATCGAAGTGAGCCAAAAGATGTTTTTGATCTTTATTTTGTTTTTACTTCAACCAAAATCTCACCCCAAAGATTGATAAAATTAGTAGAAAAAAAATTTGGAGTTTTGGTATCTTTGGCTGATGTTTGGGGAAGAGCGGTTTTGATAGGAGAAAAAATGACTGAGATTGAGCCCTTGGTTTTAGGTGATAAAGATGAAAAAAAAGCGTTTTTTAAAAAGATAAAGGAATATTTTGAAAAAAACTCAAAGGCGTATTTGGATCGATATTTAAAATAATTTTTTAAAGGAAGATTGGAAAAATTTGTCGAGACTTGATTTATCACGTCTTTTTGGCATTTTCTGTTATTTTTTTAGATTTTTTTTGGTATAATATCATTTAATTTATGAAAACCAACTTTTATCAACCAATTCTTTTCTCCCACCCAGTCCACCTCATAAGGTGGATTTAAGTGGTGGGGGGTTGATAGAAGTTTGAATTTTAAAGTTAAAAATTTAAAAATCAATCCCGACTAAGTCGGGATTTTTGGGTTTTATGGAACAATTTAACCATGAAATATATTATAGAAAAGTGGCAGAGAGATGGGTAAAGGAAGTTCTAATTTCTTTTGGTCCAAGTTGAGTTGGTTATTGGGCAGCAAAAGCAATAATTGATCATTTAAAGCTTTTTTATCTAACAATTCCCACCATTTATCTTAAGCCATAAGGCGGCTAGAAGAGACGATTTTTTCTAAACGATAGAGACGAGTGATAATTTCTTTATAAGCTGATTGTGATAAAACTACAGTTTATTTTTAACTAAGTCAAATTTAAACCCCAAACAACCTCTCTCCATTTTCCTTAGTTACCTTGATTATTTTTTCCACTTTTTCTTCTTTTATCTCCGCCACTTTTTGGGCGACAAGAATAAGGTTTTTTGGGTTGTTGGGGAATTTGGTTTTTTGATCATTGCGCAAAGGGGCAGGAGTTAAAAAAGGTGAGTCGGTTTCTAAAACTAAAAGGGGAAGGGGGATTTCTTTGACAAACGCTTGTTTTTTTGGGTCATAAGTGACATCACCATCAACGCCAATGTAAATATGATTTTTTTTGGCAAAATCTAAAATATCAAAATCTGGTTCACAGCAATGGAAAACCATAGAAGTATTAAGTAGCAAGTAGTAAGTATTAAGTATTTTTAATAAATCATCTTTGGCTTCGCGATTATGGAGGATAACTGTTTTTTTGTATTTTTTTGCCAAATCTAACTGAGCCAAAAAGACTTCTTTTTGCAACGCGATAAACTCTTCATCAATCTTGTAATCCTTATACTTTGTTTTTTTATAAATATGTCTATCAAGCCCAATTTCCCCAATAGCAACCACTTTTTCTTCTTTTAAAAGATTTTCAATCTTTTTAATTAATTCATTGATTTTTAATTTTAAATTGCAACTTTTGACTTTTGCCTTTTGACTTTTGACTTCATATATATGATGTGGATGAATTCCAACCGCCGCAAAAACTTCCTCATATTTTTTCGCAATCTCAACCGCTTTTTTTGACGTTTCAACATCAGTTCCTGGGACAACAAATTTTTCCGCTCCTTCATTTTTGGCTTCAGAAATCACTTTTTCCAAAATCCCCTCAAAGGCCGAAAAATTTAAATGACAATGGGTGTCGAACATAAAATAATTATAATGTAAAACGTGTAACGTGAAACATCATTTAAAGATACGAATGATGCGAATATGAAAGAGAGATAAATGGAGATAAATAGAGATTTATAGAGATAAATAGAGATAAATGGAGATAAGTAGAGATTAATGGAGATTGGGAGAGTAAAAATTAGTGTAAACGTTGTGTAAACATTGTGTAAAAATTGGGTAAATGTTGTTAATATTTGTTATTCCGTCCTTCACAAAAGGTGGGATCTGTATAATTTTGTAATATTATTGTCATTCCTGCGAAAGCAGGAATCTATATAATCATACCTTACTAAAAAATGAGGTAAAAAATTATATAGATTCCTGATTAAATCAGGAATGACATATTAAACCCGCCCTCTGATTCGGATGGTAAAAAATGAAAATTATATAGATTCCTGGTCAAAGTCAGGAATGACAGATAAACCTATCTTGTCATTCCCGCAAAAGCGGGAATCTATATAATTTTGACAATACAATTTTATAAATTACTTATTGGAATAATAAATGACAGAGTCTTTTTATTGTTATTAACTAATTTTTTGTCTGAAAGTCAACTTTTAAAAATTCTATTTTTAATGCGATCGCTTTCAAGATAGAATAAGTTTAAGATTTAAAAATTTATTTTTTGATAAAAAACATTGGAGATTTTGCTATAATAAAAATATATGAAACAAAAAATTTTAAACTATACCGTTGTTTTTCAAAAAGAAAAGGAGGGAGGTTATACAGTTTTTGTACCGATGCTTCCGGGATGTGTGTCTTATGGAAAAAATTTAGAGGAAGCAAAAAAGATGATTAAAGATGCCATCAAGCTTTATCTTGAAAGTTTAATCGCTCACAATGAGGAAATTCCTGAAGAGAATGCTTTTTATTCTCAGATCAACATTGATACTTCAAAATTAAAGTTTTCTTATGCCTAAATTACCGGTTTTAAAACCAAAGGAAGTAATAAAAAGATTTGAAAAACTTGGATTTATCATAGATAGACAGTCAGGAAGCCACGTGATTCTTTATCATCCGAAAGATAAAAGAAGAGCGGTTATTCCCCTTCATCTTAAAGATATTAAAAAAGGAACGCTTTTGGCAATACTTCGAGAAAGTGGAATCAGTCGAGATGACTTTCTTGGTGTTTGATTTTGATAACTATTAAAAATCCAACCCCCATCATCAAAAACCCCAAAAACTCCAAATATTGAGGAAGAAAAACGATGATGATATTAAAATTATTAGTGTTTGATGTTAGAAGTTTGGTGTTTGATGATAATATAAAGCCGTTTGCCCAATTATTAACTATTACATGTTCTTTTATTTCTTTTCCAAAAATAAAAGGAAAAAAGGTATCGAGAATGTTTCTTATCTTACACGTTATATGTTTCACGTTACACGTTTCACTAATATAAGCTTTCCATCCTGGATGATAGGATTGGAAAAGATATAATGTTGCCGGAAATTGGTTTTGGGAAATTTGAAAATTGGAGATTTGATATAGAAAATAGCCAATTTTTTTTGTTGCAAAATCAATTGTTTCAGAAGTTCTATCATGGATACGATTGGTGCTAAGATGGAAGAGGGGAGAAGTAAAATTTAAGGATTCTAAAGTTTCTTTTGGAAAAGGAAAGATTTCAAATTGGTAAAGAATAGCCGAAGTTTCTTCTTTACCAACTGAATTAATGATTAGGTTAAATCCGTAACCGGCATTAAAATCTTCTGTTTTTGGTAATACTAAATAATTTTTGATATTTTTTTTTGATAATTTTGTTTCAAGTTCTGGCCTTTTTTGATATATATTATCAACGTAAAAATCCAAAGGAAGACCGCTTTTAAAGTAACTTTCGATTTTAATTAAATAACTACCTTGATGAGGTAAATTATCTTGCCAAAAGGAAGTTTTAACTTTGGTTCCTTTTACGGTGATTTTTAAGGGTGACTCTTCAATTTTATAAAATGAATTTTTATCATCAAAGGGGCTTTTAATATGCTCAATCTTAAAATTATTTATATCAAATTTTTTTTCTAAAGAAAGAGGACTTTTTATTTTTTTAATTTTTATAAAAAAATCATTTATCGGCTCATTAATTTTGATAATAAATTCTTTTTTAGTTATTTTTGTCGTATCGATGCTAACAATTTTTTGGTTAATGCCTTCTACTATTTTTATCGTGTTTAAAAAATTATTTTGGAGGTAACTTATTTCATCTAAATTCATTTGATGATTAATATCAACAAATTGAATAGTAGGTCTATAAAAATTTTTTTCCAAATCAAATGTTAAAATATCTTCATCAACTTCAATTTTTTCACCATTGACAAAAACTTCTGGGTATTGTGGTGTTAAAATTAATGTTTTTTCTTCTTTTAAAGAAACTTTAACAGGAATTAGATAATCGTTAAAAATCGAAGGAATTTTTAATTGGTAGTTTTTTGGGATAACAATTTTTTGTTTTGGTCGCAAGATAAAATATTCTTGACTATTTTCTATTGTAAATGGTAGATCATTTTGTGTTTTTTCACTAAAAAATGAAGAAAAAGGATAAATCACATCAGGCGTTTTTTTATCAACAAGATAATTTCCATATTTTTCAAATATAGGGTCCTTTTTGGTAAATAAAGATTGGAGATAAATTTTTGCTGGATTTTTGAAAACCTTTACCCAAGATTGGTTTTTTATGGTTGAAAAAAGATAGATTTTTTTCCATTGACCCTCTTTTTTAAGGAGAGGATTTTTTTCTAAAAAATTAATGATTTTTTCATAATTTATCGGTTTTGGTGAAGTGCTGTTTATAATATATCCATCCAATAAAAGATATTTAACTTGATATTTATCAAGAACTTGATTAAAAGTTTGCGTGTCAAAATTATTTAAGGCATAAGAAAGCTCATTATAAAATTGTTCGTTATAAAAACTCCAAGGATCAAAAGCCCGAAGCAGAATTGGTTGTTTAATGCCATACCATAAAAATCCCGAACCTCGATGACCCCAACTTCTTGTTTCCCAATTCCAAAAATTTGGTGTTGGAATAAGGGCGATTCGTTGGTTTTCATCTTGTTTTTGTAGATAATCCAAAGCATCCAAATAATCTTTGGGAATTTCAAGTTTTAATATATTAGAAAAAAACTCACCTTTAAAGGCGGGTGTTCCTAAATATAGAATAAAGCTAGTTAGTAGTATAAATAAAAATTTATTACTAGAAACTTTTTTTAAAAAAAGTTTTAAACCTTCTGCCAAAAAAATTGAAAATGAAAAGATAAAAAGAGTAATAAATTTTGTAAAAGGAATACGAAAAACCTCGCCTAAAACTGGTATTTTGTTTCTTATCAAATCATTAATCTGAGTAAATAAAAAAGTGTTATTGGCTAAAAATAAAAAACTGAAAAAATAAGCAAATATAAATGAATAAAATTTTTTATCTTTTGTTTTTATTATTTTATAAACTCCTAAAAATCCCAAAATTAAAAAAAAGTAAAAAATAATTTGATAACTTGTTAATGAACTATGTTTTTTCCAAGCATCCATAAAATAAATGTTTTTATTGTTCAAAACATCACTCTCAACGGTTGAAAGCATAAAGCCTTTAAAATTTATTACATTCAAAAAATCACCATAGGCTTTATTTCTAAAAAATATCTCTTCTGAAGAAAATTGATTAATTTTAGTATTTGGAACAATTTGGCTATTGTATTTTAAGCCATAAAAATAAGGCAGAAGCCAAAAAGAGTTGGTGATGAGAAAAACAAAAAAGATTAAAATTCCTAATTTAAAGTTATTTTTTTGCCAAGAGTAGAAAAATAAAAACAAGATGAAAAAAACGCTAAAGACAATAAATATTGTTGGAACAAAAAATTGAGGAGATGTTAGTAAAAAAATTAAGATTAAAAATAAACGATTTTTTTTTGATGGTTTTTTAAAGAGATTAATAGTTACTAAGGTAATAAGAGGGAGGCTAAAAAAATGAAAAGCAAAGACTTCTAAAGGAGCAAAAAACATCTGAATTGTACCAATATTTAGAAGATAAAATAAAGCCGATAAAAAAGCTGATTTTTTATCCTTTATTAGTTTTGAGATTAAAAAATAAAAAGAAATCCCGCCTAAAAAATAACAGAAAAAAATTGAAAGATAACGAATCATATTTAAAGGAAAAAAAAGCTTTAAAAGAAAAATAAATATTGTATGAAATAAATTGGCAGTGTGGGCCATCCCGTCTAAAAGACCCAATCCTCGATACTCTTGCCAGACACCAAAGATTGAGCGTTTTAAATTAGTTAAAATATCAAATTCAGGAAAAAGATTATCCCAACCGACTAAAAAAGTATTTTTTTTGTAATTGGTTAAAAAAAGAAGAAAAGTAATAAAAAAAATAATAAAAACAGGGTAATTTTCTTTGATTTTTTTTACCATAAACTTAATATTAATTTTATCAATAAATTGACAGTTATTTGGTTGAAAAAGCAAGATTAGCTTTTTTTAAAAAAGAAAGTTTTGGGAAAAAATTTTTTTTGAAGTCTATTTTAATAATTCCTCGACTGATAAGATATAAAAATTTTAAAAATTTTTCCGGAAGTAGCAAAAATAAAAATGATTGTAAAAAACAAGTTAACCATTGTTTCAAATCTGGTTCATAACCTTTTTTTACCATCAAAAAGCGAATCTTTAAAGTGTTGAAAAATTTTTCTCTCATATTGGAAAAAGTATCGTTTTTGCCGTGAATTCGATAATAAAGAAGTTTTTCTTCAAGATTTTTAAATATAAAGCCGCTAAGAAGTAGATTAAAAAAAACATAATAATCGTTATTGGCGCTAAATTTTTTTGGGTAAAAGAATTTTTTTCCTTTAATATATTTTCTAAACATTACTGATGGATGGATGATAGGGTGAAAGATAAAGTATTGTTTATAAATTTCTTGATAGGAGGTTGGGACTTTTTTTTCGCCGATTTTTTTTCCTTTTTTATCAATCACCCACGCATTACTTCCTACCAAAAAAACGTTTTTGTTTTTTTCCAAAAACTCAACTTGTTTTTCTAATCTTTTAGGATGGGCGATGTCATCGGCATCCATCCGGACAATATATTTACCTTTAGCTTTTTTTAAAGCAAAATTGGCACAAGCATCACCACCTCGATTAAGAGTTTTTTTAAGTTGAAAAGCTTTTATTTTTTGGGGATATTTTTTAGTGTATTTTTGGATAATTTCCCAAGAATTATCAGTTGAGGCATCATCAACGATAATAAACTCAAAGTTTTGATAGGTTTGATTTAAGATACTTTCAATTGCCTCCATCAAAAAATTGCCGGCATTATAAACCGGCATAATTACAGAAACCAGTGTATTTTTATTTTTATTTTTCATCCTTCAGCTTATAAATTAAATTTTTATAAGCTTAAGGATGAAGGGGAGTATAGATAAGCTTATTCACGCGGGGTTAATCCCGGCCTGGTAAAAACCAGGAAAAGAATAGCTTATCAGATCATCCTTGCGGATGAAATCTCCCCCTTTCAGTTGTGTTGGGGTTCAGTGCAAAGGGCCTTGGTACTGGATGGAAAATCCAACCACGTCGTTCTTATCGTTGTCTTTGCAGACAACTACTGCCCATGCTTGCCCTCCATCTTTTGTATTAACGACGAAAGGCAAGTTATTACCTCTTCCGAGGGTTGGTTTTCCCACCGCGCCTTTTCCGGTACGTTCAGTATCCAAGTATAGGTCGCAAGAAACGCCAGAGAATGTATAGTTTCCATTCTCAATAGTCAGTGCGATGTCGAAAGCGCTTCTTTGACCTTCCGGAGGCAAGTTGGGCTGCCATAGCCAGCCATCATTCGTCCAGACGGCGTCGTACTGACCTGAGGTATCCTCAGACCCATTTATCCACGCCTTATACCTTTGCCCGGCGATCGGATAACCTGCAGAAGCAGGTTGTGGTGGTGCGGTCGGCGCGGTTGGCGTCCCGGTCAGCGTTGTCTTGGCCATCGGCGTTGCCGTGGACGTCTCGGTGGGCGTCTTGGACGTTGGTTGGACGACTTCCGGTTTTGCGGACGTAGGCGTGGGTGTTGTCATAACGACGCGTTGTGCCGCCGGTGAAACGTAATCGCAGCCGGTGGTCAACGCTACGATTAGAATTAAAGCTGTTAACTTCTTCATTCTTCCTCCTTCCTTAGTAGAGCCATCCGATGATGGCTACAATTATCAGGAGAAGCACTCCTATCCGAGCAAGTCTACTCTTCGTAGCTGCTCTTCCGAAGTGTGACGCTGCTCTTGCGTCTGAGATCAACGCGGTCCAGATGATGTCCCAGCCGGTGGCCCCAAGCAGGATCATTGAAGTGGACCATAAAGCAAACTCCCAAAACGTGGTCGTAATCATCGTGTATCTCCTTTCTGCTTGAATTTGAGCTGGTGAATCTCTCACCTTTTCCTCATTCATTTTGAGGACGGGGTCGACATTCCCCGACTAATTTAGACAAGGAATCACTTTTGATTCCGTCAAGGCATAGCGGCCTTAATACTTGCAAATCACCTCCTTTCACAAGATAGGACGAATCGTCCACTCTGGAAAGAAAACACATTTCTTCTTCCCAAAGTGGACGAGTCCTATCTGGCTTAGTTGATGTTGTTTTAAGATCCTGATCCTTCAATTCGAAGGACAGGATGACAAATTCAACATCTTTCAGCCAAAAGGAGGTGAAGGAGGTTTTAAACACTTCTTAATCCCACGCGCCTTTTTCCGCCTTGTCGCCTTTGCCCTTGACTTGCCCTTTTTAACCCCCTTGAGATTATTTCTCAAAGACTAAGTGAAAAATCAATCCAAGCATTTTGGATTGGGCAGTCTTTGATAATTTAATCTCTTTGTTAAGGTGCTTCCCGGCTTTTTGCCCGGGAAGCTTTTTCCCGGGAAAAAGCAGGCGGGAACCTTTTTGATAATGGCTTTTTGCCATTATCATCCTATAGTATACCATAAAAAAATTAAAAAGTCAACAGTAATCAACTAACATCTAACATCTAACTTCTAACACTTAATAACTAACATTAAATGTTAAACTTTATTAAAGATACGAATGATGCAAATATGAAAGAGAGATAAATAGAGATTTATAGAGATAAATGGAGATAAGTAGAGATAAGTAGAGATAAATGGAGATTGGGAGAGTAAAAATTAGTGTAAAGGTTGTGTAAACATTGTGTAAAAATTGTGTAAATGTTGTTAATATTTGTCATTCCCGCGAAAGCGGGAATCTAAATAGCGACACCTTAAAAGGAGAATAAAATTATATAGATTCCTGATTAAATCAGGAATGACATAGATATTTCTGATTAAAGCCGTCCTCCTATTCAAAGAGTGAGATTTACATTTTTTCGATTGATTTTTTTCGAAAATAAAAAGAGAGTTTGAAAGTTTTCATTTATAAACTTGATTGTGAGTGCCGATGTCATAAAGAATGATTTTATTCTTTTCTTTTTTGTATATCACTCTAATATCCCCTGTAATTGAAAAAGCTTTATAACCGGAAAGATTACCTTTTAAAGAATGGTTTTTTAATAATGGATGATTTTCATCTTTTTCAAACATTAACCATCTTTGTTTGAATTGATTTATCAGTGAAGGATTGTTTTTTATTCTTTTTCTAAAAGATTTATCAAATCTTTTAGTTCTTATTATCTCCATAAAAACTAAATTCCCAACTGTTTGAAAAAATCTTCTGTTGAGGTGGCAATATAAATATTTTTTCCTTTTTTTATATCCTCCTCCATTTTTTTATATCTTCTTTTTGCTTTTGGAGAAAGTTTTACATATTCTTCTTTTATCTTTTCTTTTTTCCCAAAAACGGCCGCTTCTAAACGGTTTAATCTTTCAATTAATTCCTCAAAAACCGATTTGGGAAGAGTAATGGTTTGACTCATATGTGATAATTTTAAAATTTTGTCTTTTATTTGTCAAATTTTAGCAAGAAGTTTTTTTAGATTTTTTCCGAAAAATGAGGAGAGAGGTAAAGTCATTTTTGGAAATCTTATAGTTTAAAATTTAAAACTATAAAATTTTCTATAGTTATTATTAAAAAAGCCCAAAAGAAATTATCCACAAATTATTAACAATATCTTTAAATTTAAAATTATAAGATATTTTCGTTGCTTATAGGCGATTGACAAACTTTAAATAATTTTGTAGAAAAAGTTAAAAGGCAAAAGTCAGAAGTCAAAATTTTAAGTTAAAAGTTAAAAGTTTTTTAAACATATGAAATATACAATAAATTTAAGGGGACGTTGTTATAAATTTAGTCTTGATTTAATTTCTTTAATTGATTCGTTACCTAATCAACGTAGTTGTTGGATAATAGCTGATCAGCTAATTCGAAGCGGAACAAGTATCGGGGCTAACTTAATTGAGGCTAAAGCTTCTAGTTCAAGATTAGAATTTAAAAAGTTTTATGAAATATCTTTAAAATCAGCTAATGAAACTGAGTATTGGTTAGGTTTGTTAAAAGATTTGGGAAAAACTAAAAAAGAGAAAATAGAAATTTTATTAAAAGAACTTAGGGAAATAAGCAATATGATTGCTGCTGGGGTAATTAGGTTAAAAAATAGAAGAGTAGTTGATTTTTAATCTTTTTACTTTTTACTTTAACTTTTGACTTTTGCCTTTTGATTTTTGACTTATTTTTTATTGGTTTTTTTTAATTTAATTCCAAAGCCCATTCCTAATAAATTAAGAGTTAATAATATCATTCCATATTCTGGTCCAGCCTGTGGCACGGTTTTTGCTCCAACTACCTGTTTTTCAATACAAAGTTGGGTAGTGTCATCATCGTAGGCGACATTGTCTTTTTTTGCCTCAACTTTGTTGACAACACAAAACAATCCTTTATCAGAAGGTAGTAAACTTTGATCAAATACCTGCATTTTTATATAATAAACTTTTTCTTCATCAACAGCAAAATCACCGGCATTCCAAGAAATAGTGCGATTATCAGGGTTCCATTTTCCTGGTCCTTCAATCGGCATTAAATAATAAGGTACATAATCAGTCACTTGGATGGCGGTTAAATTTTGAGTTGAGGTATTTTTTACTTTTACTTTAAACCAAATTTGTTGATTGGGAGAAAAACGAGGGTCGGAGGGTGATAAATTATCAACATAAGTAACCGTTTGGCTTCCTCCTTTGGTTTGAGTTGGTTTACCAACCATTTTATCAATTAAGATAGAGTAGGATGGAGTTTCACCTCCATATTGGCCATATTGAGCAGAAACCGGATTGACTAACCAATAACTAGCAACCAATAACAAAAAAACATAAATTAATTTTTTCATACGCTTTATATTATACTATAAGATTTTTAAAAAGTCAACTATGGGATATTATCTTCTAACATCTAACACCTAACACCTAACTTCTAACAACTAAAAATTAATATTTGATAGAATTTTGGTATGAGAAGAAAAAGTGTTTTAATGGAAAAGGTTCATGATGTGGTAAAAGAGATTTTTTTAATCACATTAAAATTTCCTCAAATTTATCAATTTTCAATTGGAGAGCAATTAAGGCGAAGTACTTTGTCTATTCCTTTAAATATTACTGAAGGCAACGCGCGTGAATCAGAAAAAGAAAAAAAACAATTTTTAAACTTTGCCTATTCTTCTTTAAAAGAAG
>Ga0308406_1000715_pt1 | contig 14167 bp, 10 predicted proteins | sample HotsprSampleMSe1_FD_203474 | JGI IMG/M metagenome (GOLD analysis project Ga0308406, IMG submission 203474) | Hot spring phototrophic mat microbial communities from Mushroom Spring, Yellowstone National Park, Wyoming, United States - 20060911_MSe1 ...
TGCCTACTTGCCCAAGCCATTCGACCCGGAGGAGCTGGTGGCCATTGTCTCCAATCTCATCGAGCGCTCCCGCGCGGCCAGCCCCTCGGAGGTAGTGGCCCGCGAGCTGGCCTCGATTCGCGCCCTGTTGTCGGAGCGTACCCTGGCTGCCGCTCCTCCTCCACAGCCCTCTGCCCCTACCCCCTTGCCTCCACCCATCAAGGTAGAGCTGACGCCACGAGAACAGCAGGTGTTGGAGAAGGTGGCGGAGGGGTTGATGAACAAGGAGATCGCTAAGCAACTGCAGACCAGCGTGCGCAATGTGGAAAAATACGTCACCCGCCTCTTGAACAAGACGGGCACCAGCAGCCGCACGGAGCTGGTGCGCTACGCCCTCACCTACGGCCTGATCCGGTTGTAGTCCGCTTCCGTTACTTGCGCTCCCGCCTCCTGAACCAGCCGATCCCCAGCCCAGGCTTGCAGCTCCTTCGCCTCTTCCGGTTTGGTGGAAAAGGCCAGCGCCAGGGGCGCCGACGGAGGAACCAGCGCTGTCTCTGGCAGAACATCGTCAGGAAGCCTGAGCTGACAGGATCCCAGAAGCCAAGAGCTTCCAACCACAATCAAGAGAGGGGGAGAGTTTGGGGACGAAACTGGAGACGAAGCTGAGGCTGCGTGATAGCTACTTAGGCAGCTAGTGGTTGTAGCCAATCGCAGCACTTGGGCAGAGGCCCACGAAGCCAAGTTCTTAAGTAGAAGTTGCGCCTAGCACCATCTTCCCTTTAGCCTTAGCAAACCGAAGCGCATGGAATACTTGCCCCGTGCGCTACCGACGAGATGGGAATAGTGAGTATCCGAAGAGGTAGTTCTACCTTCCCTAGGAGTCCTCCCTTTTCCAAAAGTTGAAACCCTTGCTATGCTTGGGCAGAGTCACTTTCTCCGCCTGTAGGGAAGAGCACTAGAGGTTACTAGCTGTGACACAAGCCAAGAACTTCGAGCAGTTAGGAGCTTTATTTTGGCAAGGATCTTACTCTAACTTTTTTGCCCAAGCTGAGCAAGAAGGTATCCCTTCAATTCTCCTGGAGACCATTGCTCTATCCATTGCCCCTGAGTTTGCGGAAAGGTATGGGGGTGGATCTCCGGAAGGATTGCTGTGGCCACAGGCAAGGCGATTTTTGCAGGTTCTTTCGATTGTCTATCAGCCTGTTGCAGAACGCATGCGGCAGGAAGCCTTGAAGCTGCCCGCACGCGACTACCAGCGACTCCAGCTCCTGGGACACAGCCTTGACTACTTCGCCAAAGCTGGGGAAGAGGATTCTGTGTGGCTGGTGTTAAAACAAATCCTAGCAGATTGGCCACCCGACGCTTTTGCCAACTCCCTTTATGATCCTCCGCTGGGAGAGGAGGTGGCGCGCCTGTGGCTATTCCAGATTACTCGATACCTTTATGACCTCTTTCAAGATGAACCTGATGCCTTTTCATCTCAAGTTAGTTCCCTCTATCATTTCTACCATCGAGAAGCTGCTGTCGCTTATAGTCATTGGGTCGGTCAACAACGAAAAAATGACTCTGCTCAGCCAGAGCGGTACATCCCACCAGAGATTCGACTGGATGAACCTTTCGGGACGGCTCTTGCAGAAATCTGCAGGGATCCCTCCCTGCGGGTGGTGGTCGAGGTAGGGGCCAGTAGTGGAGAAGGATCCACAGCTGTTTTGCGATATGCCCTTCCTGACTCTGTTCGCATCTACAGCATAGAAGCTCATCCTGAGCGCTACAGGGAGCTGGCTAAGAGGGTAAGCGAGGATCCCCGCTGTATTCCCATTCACGCTGCTGCCCAACCTAGGATTGCTACAGTGGAGGAGGTGGAAGAATGGTTGGAATCTGGCTCTAGCATTTGGGCTCCCTATGGTCGAGAGCAGGCTTTACAGTGGCGTCGGGGGGATGAAGACTTACTCAAGTCTGTTCCCACGGATGGGGCAAGTCAAGTTCCCAATCCCGATCTTCTTCTCATCGACGGTGGCGAGTTTACAGGCTGGTACGACCTGCAAGCCTTCATGGAGCGGGGTGCTCGTCCCAAGTATATTGCCTTGGATGATATCCTTGCTTTTAAGAATAGCCGCGCCTTGAGGGAGCTTCCTAGCTGTGGCTACCGACTCATTCGCTGGGGAAATGCCCGCAACGGCTTTGCCATCTTTAAGGATATTAAAGCTACCCTTCCTATTCATTTCTTCACCATTGTATTGGATGGACAACCCTACATTGAGCGCCACTACCCTGTTCTCTGTCAGTTGGATAGGTTAGGGATCCCCTGGCAATGGGTGGTGGTTGAGGGCGTTGCTGCCTTGCGGCATGACACAGGGTGGAGTTTGGCCAACGGTGGCCGGATCCCTGAGGAGTATGCTCAAGGGCACAGCTTAGATGGCACAGTTGAATACTTGAGAGACTTGGCGGCCAAGGATACCCGTGTTCGGCTGGTTCAGAAGCCTGATGGCCAGTTTTGGGATGGCAAAATCGAAATGGTCAGGGCAGCTCAGCCTGATTATCCCTGCTTGCTGTGGCAGTTGGATGCTGATGAGATTTGGACAGCTGAACAAATCCGACGGGTGCATCGACGATTTGAAGCAGACCCCAGTTTAGAGGCAGCTCAGTTCTACTGTCGCTACTTTGTGGGCCCCAATCTTGTGTTGGACAACAAAGGCAAGTGGGGCAACAACCCTCAGATGGAGTGGTGGCGAGTTTGGAGGTGGGATCCCGCTGAGTGTGAGTGGCAAACTCACGAGCCGCCCATATTAACCCGAAATGGACAGGTTCCTAAGAAGGTTTTGACTGCAGACCAAGCAGAAGCAGAGGGCTTAGTGTTTGACCACTATGCCTATGCGTTGCGAAAGCAGGTGGAGTTTAAGGAGTCCTACTACGGCTATCAAGGGGCCGTAAAAGCCTGGGAAGAGCTGCAAAAAGCGGAAAAGCCCTGCTCGCTGCAGCCCTTTTTCCCCTGGGCATACGGGGATCCCTTAGTGGTAGAGGTGCGGGAGCGTCTTCACCTGTTTGTGGATGGAGTGTTCTTCCAATTTGCCCAAAGTGGTATTGCCACGGTTTGGCGCAACCTACTGCGAGAATTGCCCCGCTTTGGGATTCGCGTTACTTTCTACGATCGGGGCGGCATAGGAGAGCTACCCCAAGGTGTAGAGAGAATGCAGGGACATCCCTTTAGCTACGCCTACTGGGATGATCCTGAGTTGCGGCAAGCCTTTGCTTGGTCGGGGGCGGACGTTTTTATGAGCACTTACTATACCTATCTAGCTCCTGACGTTCCTCAGGTGCTCCTGCTCCATGACATGATCCCAGAGCTACTGGGTTGGGATCTGGCAGATCCCATGTGGCGCCAAAAGCACGCCGCCCTTGAAGTAGCCACTCGCATCATAGCGGTTAGCCAAAACACGGCCCGTGACCTCCTTCGCCTAACTGGGAAAGAGGCGGTGGTAGCTCACCCCGGAGTTGACACCAGTGTGTTCAAGCCGGATCCCTCGGCTACCCCCAAACACTGGCTACTCATTCAATGCTCGCAAGGAACCTACAAACGACACGAGTTGTTCTTCGAGGCTTATCAGCAGTGGTCTTACAAGCCCTTTCCTGTCCTTTGCACCTATGGGTCGTTTGTTCCAGAGACCTACCGGCAAGCTGCAGCTCCTCAGCCTGTCTTCAGCGCTCGCCTAGATCTACAGGGCATGGTTCATGCCTACCAGAATGCTGTAGCTCTGGTTTACCCAAGTGCCTATGAAGGATTTGGGCTACCGGTATTGGAGGCCATGGCCTGTGGAACCCCTGTCATCATCTATCCCAACTCTGCCTTGGTGGAAGCGGGAGGAGATGCTGCGTTTTACGTAGAGGATTCTTTGGCAGATACCATGGCTCAAGTTTTGGATCCGAAGCTGCGCGCTGAAAAAATCAGCAAAGGCTTGGAGTGGGTCAAGTCTTTTACCTGGGAGCGCATGGCCAGAACGGTTCAGGAAGTCTTGCACTCTGCCGTGAGGCGATGAATTAGAATTACTTGGGTCGGGCGCGGGCGACCAGCTCATCCACATATTCGTTCCAGCGCAGACCCCGATGGGCCGGGATCCAGGCCACCCGCACCTGCGGGCACTGCTGCTTGAGTTGATACAGCTCCTGCACCAGATCCAAGTTTTCCACCGGCCCCGTGCGCCGCCGCCACCCCTGCGCTGCCCAGCGCTCCATCCAATCGTTGTAGGTCTGTACGCAAAGGTGGGAATCGCTGTAGATGGTGTCTATGCTGTTGCTCTGGGTGTCGCGACAATATTGCAAAGCCCGAATGAGGCCGGTCAATTCCATACGGTTGTTGGTGCTGGCGGGATCCCCTCCGTAAAACTCATCCACAATCTGGTCATCCTCAACCACCACCACCGCCCATCCCCCTGGCCCTGGATTGGGGGAACAGCCCCCGTCGGTAAAAATGCCACTAGGAGGGCAATCGGCCAGCCGTGGGGGAGGTGCTACTTGGCGGTTGCCCGGACGTAAGCTCTTGGCCATGATGGGATCCCTAGCCGACACCGGCAACTGCATTCTACCCCCTGGAGGGCCTGTCGGCGCCGTCGTGGCTGGAAAAGTATCTTTTCGCGCTACCGGCAGCATAAGCCTGTAGAGGCATCAGAAGCCGAGTTATTTGGCCAAACAGCGCGAATAAAAACCCCCAGAAAAGCTGGGGGAGGAGTGGTGTGTTGAGGTGATGAATACTTGCATGATATCTCTTGAAGCCGGTGGGTAGCCGCAAATGGCAAACGATCTCTGCGTTTTCTTGCAGAAATCATTGCAAACGGGAGCAAGCGCCAGACACTAGAAATCAGGACGGTAGAGAAAATCTGTTCCCCCTTGGTTACAGATAGTGTTTCTCATCTGAACATATGCCTTACTAAGGGCTAGATGTAGAGAAGCCCTAGATAACTTTTTTATGCACCTGCTGCCGACGCTAGGGATTGTGTCAGGCCCAGATGGGCATAAAGGCGGGAAAAGTCAAAGTTTGCTGACATTAACTCCTGGATGCAGCGAACCTTAACCTCCTCGTGCAGGCGGATCTGGCCGAAAACCCGCTCGATGCGATTGATGGTGGTGAAGGTATCCAGATCCACGGAGAGGATCGGCACTTCCAGTTCTTCGGCCCGCGCCCGGATGCGGGGATCCAGAGGCAGCTTGCCGGTCAAGATTAGGCAGAGGGTGGAGGTTTCCAGGGCGGCCAGTTGAATATCGGTGCGGTCGCCGCCGGTGATCACCGCCTTGTGCTCCAGCTTGCGGAAGTACTTCAAGGCGGAGTTGACGTTCATCGCCCCCACCGCGATGTCTTCGACCATCAAGTCCATCCGATCCGGGCAGCAGAGCACCTCGGCCTCCAGTTGCCGCGCCAGCTCCCCAACGCTGATGCTGCGCAAAATGCGGTGGGAGGGCAAAATGCCCAAAACCGGGATCCCTTGCGCCTCCAGAAAGGGTCGAACGATGGTCTTTGCCGGCTCCATCTGGTCGGGTGGCACATCGTTGAGCAGCACGCCGGCCAAATGGGATCCCAGTTGGCGGTGGGCAAAGAGAAGAGAATCGACCGCCAAAGGGGAATGGTAGCGGCTGATCAGCAGTACCTGAGCATCCAGGGCTTGGGCCATTTTGGCCAGGGAGAGGCCGAACAACTCGCCCTCGTAGAGATCGGCCGGGCCCTCTAGCAGGATCAAATCCGCAGCGGATCCCGTGGCAAACTTCAGCAGAGGGGCGACAGAGCGCGCGGGATCTGGCTCCCCCGGAGACTGCTGGATATGGGTCAGCAACGCCTCTTCGTCGAGCTGGAAAAGCATGGGTGGCATCTGGGTCAGCTGCAGCGTCTCCGCTACAAAGCGCATATCCGGGTCTATCCCTTCCGGGGATCCATCCTCCCGGGCGCAAGATCCGAGCGGCTTCCCATAAGTAATTTTCACTCCTTGTTGCTGCAGATGCTTGGCCAAACCCAAGACAGCCGCCGACTTGCCGCTGAAAGGTTCGGTAGAACCGATTAGGAGGAACTTGGACACGGAAAGCTCCCAATACGCAAGGGACAACGAGGGTGTAGCTGAGGTTACCTGTTACTCAGTCTAGCGGAGGCCGCTTGGGGGAAACCTCGGGGCTGCCTCCGAGGGAAGCTGGAGATTTCCCGGCGGGGCTGTGAGCTGGGGAACCACCTCCAACCTCTGCTCTCCCCCTTTGGATTTCCTTGTCCTCTGGTCAGGAGATTACCCGATTAAAATTGGCTCTTCCGGGTAGATCACCAACTGACGCGGTTGCTGCTGGGCCAAAGCCAGGACAATGGTTAACGCCCCCAGCCGGCCCCAGAACATCACCAAAACGATAATCAGTTGGCCGAACAAATTCAGCTCCCCCGTGAACCCCGTCGAGAGGCCACAGGTAGCAAAAGCGGAGATGACCTCGAAGAGCACCGGATCCAGCCTGCTGTGGTGGTGGGTAATTAAGATCAGCCAAGTTGCCAATAGCACCACGAACAGAGAGACGGTCAACACCGCTGCTGCCTTGCGCACCATCGAGGGATCCAAACTGCGCCCCGCAATCTGGGCGCTGGGCAAACCGCGGGCATAGCCCCACAAGGCCAACACCAACACTGCCAAGGTGCCGGTGGTGATGCCACCCCCCATGGAAGCCGGAGCTGCCCCGATAAACATGAGAGCCATCAGCAACAACTGACTTGCCGGGGTCAAATCCTCAATGGGGATCCCGGCGAACCCGGCGGTACGGGCCGAAACCGATTGAAAAAATGTCAGGCCCAAGCGGCGGGGCCAGCTTACCTCCTGCAAGGATCCCTGGGGCAAGCTCTCGGCCAAGAACATCCCCAGTCCGCCCGTGCAGAGCAAGACCACCACCACGACCAGGGTGATGCGGGTGTGCAGAGAGGGGCGGTGGCCCCGGGGCCAAGTTAGCAGATCCGACAAAACCGGGATGCCCAAGCCGCCGATAAAAATCAGAGCCGCCAAGATCGCCAGCGACAGGCCATCCGTAGGGATCCCTTCGGCGCCAAATAGATCAAACCCCGCATTGCAAAAGGCCGAGACCGCGTGAAAAATCGCCAGAAAAACTGCTCGCTCCGGCCCGTAGAGATCCCGCCAGTGCACCCAGAGCAGCAAAGCTCCGCCCAGCTCAATCAGGGTGACCCCGATCAACACCCGCCGCGTCAATTCGAGAATAGCCCCCGGATCGATCAGGCCCAGCGAGTTGCACAGCGCCAAGCGGTTGAGCAGGGAAATGCGCCGCCCGAGCAGTTGAAAGACCACCACCGCCAGCACCATGAAGCCGACCCCGCCAATTTGGATCAACAGCAGCAACACGATCTGGCCGAACAAAGTGAGATCCTCCGCCGCCACAATCGTCGAGAGACCCGTTACGCTCAGGGCGGACATGGCCGTAAACAGCGCCTCATTCCAGCTCAAGGGATCCCCGCGCCCAATTCCCGGCAGCATCAGTAGCAAAGTCCCCACCACCGCCAGCAGGCCCAACCCCGCGACCAGGCGCAGGGGCGGCGGCAGCGGGCGACGCCTGTCCCCAAAAAAGAGCCGGTGTAAGCGACTGGCCGGGATCCAAGAGGACTGAGGCAGCGTCGGGCGAGGGGTTCCTGAAGATCGGGGAGACACCCATCCCTCAGCCCCCTCGGGTTGCGGCGGCGGGACGCAGCCCTCTCTCATCGGATCCCCCGTTACATCTCGTTCAGCCGCGAGATGTTGGTATTGGCCCCCAGCACCACCAGCAGATCCCCCTTCTCCAGCAGGTAATCTGCCGGGGGAGAAACCACCAACGATTGTTTTCGCTTCACCACCAAAACTGTGATGCCGAAGCGGCGACGCAAGTCCGACTCCGCCAGCGTATGGCCCACCAGCGCCTCCGGCACCTCCAGCTCGGTGATGCTGTAACCCGGCTCCAGCTCCAATTGATCTAGGATCCCTGGTGCCGTCAGCACCTGAGCCAAACGTCGCCCCGCCTCCTGCTCCGGCAACACCACCCGATCCGCTCCCACCCGCAAGAGAATCGAGCGTTGCCGCTCTGTCGAAGCCTTGCAAACCACGTTGCGCACCCCCAAACTCTTGAGGGCCACCGTCGTCAACAGATTGCTCTCGAAATCGCTGCCGATGGCCACCACCACGGTGTCGAAGGAGAGAATATCCACCGCCCGCAGGGCATCCTCATCGCTGGAATCCAGCGCCACCACCTGCGTTAGCTGATCCGCCAGACGCTGCACAATCTCCCGGCTGCGGTCGATCCCCAAAACATTGTGCCCTCGCTCCATCAGCGTGAGGGCCAAGCTCGTGCCGAAGCGTCCCAGACCGATCACCGCATACTCGCGATCCGCCCGCCCCATGCGCCCCCTTGCCCTTCCTTGCAAGACCAAACACTGATCATATGCCGACGCAGCGGGATCCAGCAGGGCTGTGACCCTAGGCAGACTCAGGTTTAGGCAGGGTGGAAGGGTGAGGGATCAGCTCGTGCGTGGAACGGCGCTCCACCATCTCGGCCGTGATGCGCACGTATTTGATATCCCGGCGAGAGGGAACCTCGTACATCACGTCCAGCATTAGCTCTTCCACAATGGCCCGCAGCGCCCGCGCCCCCGTTTTGCGACGGTAGGCTTCCTTGGCAATGGCAGAAATGGCAGCCGGCTCGAACTCTAGCTCCACCCCGTCCATGCGCAACAGCTTCTGGGCCTGCTTGAGGATGGCATTTTTAGGCTGCGTCAAGATGGCCTCGAGGGCCTTCTCGTCCAGGGGATCCAGGGTAGCCACCACCGGCAGCCGCCCTATGAATTCTGGGATCATGCCGTACTTGATCAAATCCTCCGGCTCCAGCGCCTTGAGGGCATCGGCCAGGCGTTGCTCACGGGTAACTGCTAGCTGCTCCCCTGGCTTGATAAAGCCCATCGACTTTTTGCCAATGCGCTGCTCGATCACCTTCTCCAGGCCGACAAAAGCGCCCCCACAGATGAAGAGAATGTTGGAAGTGTCGATTTGAATGCAGTCTTGGTAGGGGTGCTTGCGCCCTCCCTGCGGAGGCACGTTGGCAATAGTTCCCTCCAGCATCTTCAACAAAGCCTGCTGCACCCCTTCGCCGGAAACGTCGCGGGTAATGGAAGGGTTTTCGCTCTTGCGGGCAATTTTGTCGATTTCGTCGATGTAGATGATGCCGCGCTGGGCTTCTTCCACATCCATGTCCGCCACCTGCAGCAGGCGCAACAGGATGTTTTCCACATCTTCGCCGACGTAGCCGGCTTCGGTGAGGGTAGTGGCATCGGCAACGGCAAAGGGCACATCCAACATGCGGGCCAGGGTTTCGGCCAGCAGGGTTTTGCCGGAGCCGGTGGGGCCAATGACCAAAATGTTGGACTTTTGCAGTTCCACCTCATCCAGCTCCGCAGCTCCGAGGCTGTTGGGGTTGGCCTTAGCAGCCAGCCGCTTGTAGTGGTTGTAAACCGCCACCGACAGAACCTTCTTGGCCTTCTCTTGGCCAATCACGTACTGGTCAAGGTAGCGCATGATCTCGCGCGGCTTAGGCAACTGTGCCAGAGAAGGCAAGCTGCGAGAGGATTTTCTAGGGGTTTCGCGACGGCTGGCAGCAGGGGCTGTGGCAGGTGGGGTATTGCCGTCGTAGAGTTCCTCCTCCAAAATCTCGTTGCACAGCTCCACACACTCGTCGCAGATGTAGACCCCCGGCCCCGCAATCAACTTACGCACTTGATCCTGGGACTTATTACAGAAGGAGCATCTCAGGTGGGAGTCATGCTTGGCCATGGGATCCTCGTTGCTGTTTGCTCTTGGCTATTGTGTTCGGCGAATTCCAGGAAAGACAGGACGCTCTGGTGCTGCTTAAACGTGGGGCGCGGCCGCAGAGGCGTAGGAATACTGAAGGGACAGAACTTACTGACCTACTAGTCTAGCACTTCCTTCCAGCTTGTGGGCTTCCTAAGCCGGCTGTAGAGGATAGCTCTGCGGCGATTGGATAGAAAGTTGATAAGAAAACCGCCCGACTCGACGTCGAGCGGCGGATGGTGTGAGGAGTGAACGGAAACATGCGTCTCCGCTACTCTCATGATAGTGGAATGTTCCTAACTCTGGCAGAGACGGTCGTCGGAAGCAAGTGGGCTTTTTGGTTCGGTTGGATACCCTCTGGAGCGGAACCAGGGTAGATCTTGAGCACCAAAAAGGGGAAGGGACTGTCCGTGTTTCGTCCTCTTCCCCCTCTGGCGTCCACTCCTCACAGAATCGCATGATAAACCATCGCCAGGGCGAGGACAAGCCGGCCTTCCCAAATTTTTTCTCGTCAAGGATGGAGATCACTTCGGATCCAACGCCAGCAGCTCCGCCTCGCTCAGGAGAGGGATCCCCAAAGCCTGGGCCTGCTTGAGTTTGGAGCCGGGATCCGACCCTACCACCACATAGTCGGTTTGGCGGCTGACGCTGGCGGTCACTTTGCCGCCGCGGCTTTCAATCCAAGCCTTGGCCTGCTGGCGGGAGAGAGTAGGCAGGGTGCCGGTGATGACAAACTTCTTCCCAGCCAGAACCTGGGAGACGGCAGGGGCCGCTTGCCGGGGCAGGGCAGGGATCCCCAGCTCCCGCAGCTCCTGCAGCAACTTCTGGTGGGCGGGATCGGCAAACCAGGCCACCACCGCCTCGGCAATTTCCGCCCCTATCCCGTAGATTTGGGCGATGTCTTCAGCCCTGGCCTGGGCCAAGAGTTCTGGGGCGGGGAAATGCTGGGCCAAAATCTGGGCGGTCACCACCCCCACATGGGGGATCCCCAGCCCGTAGAGCACGCGCTCCCAGGGCTGTTGACGGGAGCGCTGGATGGCCTGCACCAGCTTCTGGCTGGAACGGGATCCCATCCCCTCCAGGCTCTCCAAGTGTTCCGGGGTGAGGCGGTAGAGATCGGCCACGGTGCGCACCCCCAGCTTTTCTACTAACTGGGCCACCCGCTTTTCCCCCAGGCCCTCGATATCCATGGCGTCGCGGCTGGCCCAGTGCTGCAGTTGCCCCCTGATCTTGGCCGGACAAGCTGGGTTGGGGCAGCGGGTTATCGCCTCGCCGGCAGGGCGAACCAAAAGGGTGCCGCACTCGGGACAGTGGCTGGGCAGGCGGTAGGGAACGGCATCGGGGGGGCGCAGCTCCTTGAGGATCCCCACCACCTCAGGGATGATCTCCCCGGCCTTGCGCACGATGGCGGTGTCGCCGATGTGGACATCCAGCTCTTCCAGGCGATCGGCATTGTGCAGGCTGGCGCGGCTGACGGTGGTGCCCGCCAGAAGAACCGGCTCCAGCTCCGCCACCGGCGTGACGGCTCCGGTGCGGCCTACGCTGGCCACGATGGCGCGAATGCGGGTGGGGACTTCCTGGGCAGGGTATTTGAGGGCAATGGCCCAGCGGGGGAATTTTTGCGTAAAGCCGGCCTCCTCTTGCAGCCGCAGGGAGTTGAGCTTCACTACCACACCGTCACAGGCATAGGGAAGCTGGGCCTGCCGCCACCGCTCGTAGAACTGGACCACCTCCTCGAGGCCCCGGCACACCTGGGACAGAGGATTGACGGGCAATCCCAGGTCTTTTAGCCGCTGCAGACACTCCCACTGGGTTTGGGGGGGATCCCCGCTTGGCCACCCCTCCGGCCAGTGGAGGGCATAGGCGAAGAAGCTGAGCTTGCGGGCGGCAACCACGCGGCTATCCAACTGGCGCAAGGTGCCGGCGGCGCAGTTGCGCGGGTTGGCAAAGGGGGGATCCCCGGCGGAGCATCGCTCCCGGTTGATGCGCTCGAACTCAGCAATGGGGAGATAGGCCTCTCCTCGCACCTCCAGGACCGGCGGGGGAGCGGCGGTTGCCAAGCGCAGGGGAATAGAAGGGATGGCGCGGATATTGGGGGTAATGTCCTCACCTGACTGTCCATCGCCGCGGGTGGCCCCCCGCTGCAGCAGCCCATCCACATAGGTAAGAGCCAGGGCAGCGCCGTCAATTTTCAGCTCGCACACATATTCCAGCTCCCCTTCCTCAGGGGTGCGCCCCAGAACCCGCCACAGGCGCTCTTGCCATTCCTTTAGCTCTTCCAGGTTGAAGGCGTTTTCCAGACTGTAGAGGGGGATGCGGTGGGAAACGGTGGGGAACTGCTCGGCGGGCTTTTCCCCTACCCGCTGGGTGGGGCTGTCGGGGGTGATGAGCTCGGGGTAGGCCCGCTCCAGCTCCTGCAGCTCGCGGTAGAGGCGGTCGTAAACGCTGTCTTCCAGAATGGGGGCATCGTGGACGTAGTAGGCAATGCTGGCCTTCTGCAGCAGAGCGCGCAGCTCGCGGGCGCGCTGTTCCAATTTTGGATCCATACTCTTGTTGCACCGTTGGCTAGGTCTAGCTTAGGTTCAACGCTCTCATCTCTCTCAGGCTGCCGCTGCTCTGCCCCCTTGTCAGCCTAACCCCCAAAAAGCTGGGCAATGCAGATCCCAGCTTGCAGCTGCAGGCGAGATGAGGCGAGAACTCCCCGTAGAAGCGGGCTGGCGGTGCCGGAAGCAGAGGCCGGCTACCACAGCGGTTGCCACCCATGGAGCGCCTCGTAGTGGCGCCTACCTTATTTCCTGCGACTGCAAGTGCCCGTAGGCTTGGGCCGCAGCGGCCATTTCTGCCGCCTTTTTGGAGCGCCCCTCGCCGCGGCCCCAACATTGGCCGTGGCCCCAAACTTCCATGGTGAAGTGCGGCGGGTGTTCCCGGGCAGCCACCAGACGATATTCCGGCAAGGTGCCCCATAGGCGTTGGGTCAGTTCCTGCAGCGCGGCTTTCGGGTTGCGCCGAGTGGGATCCTGGAACCACTGCTCCACCCGTTGGCGAAAGTAGGGATCCAGCCAAGGATGCAGCCGGGCCAGGGTGTGCATGCCCCAGCTCAGGTATAGGGATCCCAACACCGCCTCAAAAGCATCGGCTAAGCGCCGCTCCCGTCCGGCCAGGTCGTTTTGGGAGCTGGATCCCACCTCAAGGTAGCGCTCTAGGCCATGCAGATCCGCCAGTTCCGCCAGGTGGGCATCGCTGATCAGATCCGAGCGAACTGCGGTCAGCTCTCCCACCGACAAGTGGGGATAGGACTGGAACAAGAACTCAGTGGCCAAAATGCGCAGGACAGAATCCCCTAAGAACTCCAGCCGGTCGTTGTTGCGCTGGCCATCCAGAGAAGGGTGAATCAAAGCTTGATCCAACAGATCCCAGCGCAGTTGCTCCAGCCAGGCGGGATCCTTGAACCCCAACCGGTTCAGCAGGTGCTCTAAGGCGCGGCGACGAGGTGGGATCGGCTCAACCATAAAACCTGCGGCAAAATCTCTACACCTAGAATGCTCTCAGTGCTCACCTTGTGCTACAGGAGTAGTATAAGCCTTTGGAGAGGATCCCTGCATGCATGCCCACGCCCACCCTCGCACTCCCACCACCGAGATGGAGGTGACCAGCATTCGTCTGGAGCGGGAACTGAAGCAACGACTGAAGGCGTTGGCCGGCGGCCAGGGCTACCAGGCCTTGATCCGCGAAATTCTCTGGGGCTATGTCTTGCGCCACTCTCAAGAGGCTGCCACCCTCACCGCCGAGGATATTCAGGCCAGTTTCCCCGCCACGGCTCAGCGGCCCCAGCGTTGCGCCCTCACTGGCCAGGCCATCCAGCCACAGGAGCCGATGCTGCTGGGGTTGACTACGGACGGGAAATTGGTTCCCCTCAGCCCTGCCAGCCTCTGATTCTGGAACTCGAGTTAGTCCAGAGAGCCCTGGAGCAACCGACTCGACCGGCTTCTGCTAAGTTCCGCGGATTTCTCGATATCTTCTGGCGCGTTCTTCGGCGGGATCAGGGGCTTGCGCCTTGGCAACGGCCTCTTGCAGTTGTGCCATCACTGCTTCTGGGGGGTCGGCAGAGCGGACGACGTAGAACATCAAGTTAATGGCTTCGGCGGCCGTCAGCTTAAGGTTCTCTTTTTCTTTTGGCACCAGCGCGATCTTGCCGTCTGTTGTCGTAATCGCCGTATGGGATCCTTTGGCAAGAATCTGATACATTTACGCTGAACACTGCTGAGCATTACTGCTCAGCGGTGAAGCGATAGCATTCTGTCCGTTTCCGTTGTCACTACGCGACGCTGACGCGACCGCGCTACTCGGACGGAGTCCAAACA
>Ga0308406_1000722_pt1 | contig 14085 bp, 18 predicted proteins | sample HotsprSampleMSe1_FD_203474 | JGI IMG/M metagenome (GOLD analysis project Ga0308406, IMG submission 203474) | Hot spring phototrophic mat microbial communities from Mushroom Spring, Yellowstone National Park, Wyoming, United States - 20060911_MSe1 ...
CGCTTTGGCGATCTTGATTTCCCTGACCCCCGGCACGCTCAGCCTCGATGTTTCCGCCGATAAGCGGGTGCTTTACATTCACGCCATGTTTGCAGAAGATGAGGAAGCGGTGCGCAAAGACATTCAGGATAATCTTGAAGCTCGCTTACTGGCAATCTGGCGCCAAAAGCCAACGATAGAGGAGAAGGTCAAATGACTCAGGGGTTGACTATTGCTTTTCTGATTGCTGCCGTACTTTTTTGTCTTTACCGGGTTGCCCGTGGCCCAAGCCTGCCCGATCGGGTGGTTGGTTTGGATTTGCTTTCATCAGTGACGGTCGGTTTTATTGCCGTTTATGCCGTTGTCAGCGGCGAAATCATCTACATTGATGTTGCTATGGTTTTAGCGCTAATCGCATTCCTTGGCACCGTGGCTTTTGCCTATTTCATAGAAAAAGGAGGTATGCCATGGCGCAAAACTTGAGTGCTTTCTTGATGTTCTTCGGGGCGTTATTGATGTTTATTGCTGCCCTGGGCGTGGCACGCATGCCCGACCTATTTACGCGCATGCACAGCAGCACAAAATCAGCCACCTTAGGGGTAGGGTTCATTATGTTAGGGGCCGCCTTTCACTTCGGGGAAATCGGTATGACGATGCGGGCGGTGGCAATCATTGTCTTCATATTCCTAACGGCGCCAGTAGCTGCCCACATGTTGGGTAGGGCGGCTTATTTTGCCGGTGTGCCCTTGTGGGAAGGTACGCTCAGCGATGCCTTGCGCGGTCACTATGATCGCCGCACACATCGCTTGATCAGTGATGAAAAGATCGAGGAGAAACTTTCTGATGTCGACAGGGGGCGATGAACGTCTTGACCGATGTTGTGATCATCCTGGCAAGCATTTTTGGTCTGTGGTGGGGAGCGGTGTGGATCGTCGAGGCGGCAGTGCGGATTGCCAAACGATTAGGGCTTTCTGAGCTGATTATTGGTCTGACTGTGGTGGCCATTGGCACCTCGGCGCCAGAATTTGCCGTGACGGTCGGAGCCGCCCTGGAAGGACGGGGAGATATTTCGGTTGGGAATGTGGTCGGTTCTAATATCTTTAATTTGGGCTTTATTCTGGGCGGCGTAGCCATTGTGCGGGCAATTTGTACAACCCGAAAGATGGTGGTGCGCGATGGAGGGATGTTGATTGGAACGTCTCTGTTGCTTATACTGTTTTTACTCGATCACCAGATGGGGCGCCTGGAAGGAGGAATTCTGATTACCCTCCTTGTTCTTTACTTAGGCTACTTGATCTGGAAGAAAGAGCCCATCGAGGATGGCTTGCCGGCGGGCGAGTTTCACTGGTGGGATGTGCCTCAGCTCATCGCTGGGATTGGGGTGGTGGTTGGGAGCGGACATTTTCTGGTCGAGAGCGCTGTTCATCTGGCGCGCTTGTTTGGCGTTTCGGAATGGGTGATTGGGGTGACAATTGTGGCTGGCGGGACATCCACTCCAGAGTTCGCTACTTCCTTAGTTGCTATATTGAAAGGACGCCATGGGGTTTCGGCCGGAAATTTAATCGGTAGTGATTTGTTCAACCTTTTGGGGGTTTTAGGTTTGGCTGCGCTAATCCGGCCAATGACGGTGGAAGCCAGTGCGGTAGGTAGTATTTTGGTTTTGGTGGGGAATGTAGTTTTGGTGGTGGTCTTTTTGATGCGTACCAGATGGCAAATCTCGCGCTGGGAGGGAGCATTACTGGTTGGTGTTAATGGGGTGCGCTGGATTATGGAGTTTATCCGTTGAGTGCTACTTCAGATTCAATCTGAGTCTAGCGAATGCCAAAGTTGATCTGGTGGTAACTCTAAACGAAAAAGACATTAAGAGGGTGTACCCGAATCTTGCTGATAAGATTATTCCACCATAAGTGACACCACTCATTAATAGACGACCTGACGGGAATCCTGACTTCGTTCTCTAAAGCCGTAAAACGAATTACGGCAACTTCGCTTTGAGATAGGCGTAGCGCATTTTGCCTGGATTCGATTTTGCCAGTGAACTGGAAATTTATTTGATCTTTGAAAGGGTTCTCCATTTCTAATTTCGGTTAAGTAGATTTATAGAAGGTTAAGAATTCCTTGTCAATCTGGGGAGGTCATGTTAAAATAATCCTGCGGCGAAACGGAAAAACCCAAGGCTTCCCAGCGCCGCTATTCGTTTTCTATCATGCGAAACGAGGATATTTCCAAGATCATTTCTGTGAGGGATAGGATATTCTCATGCCTGTAACATATTTGACGCGCGAAGGTTACGATAAGCTCCAGGAGGAATTGGAGTACCTCCGGACGGTTAAACGGCGGGAGGTCGCCGAGCGCCTGCACGAAGCCATGGAAGGCGGGGAACTGATCGAGGATGCCGAGTATGAAGCTGCCAAAAACGAACAGGCTTTTGTCGAAGGCCGCATCCATGAGTTAGAGACCATTCTGGCAAACGCACGGGTGATCGATCCCAGTCTAAGCCGCAGCGAGATCGTCCAGGTTGGCGCAAAAGTCACCATTCAGGAAGGAAGCAACGAGCCGGAAACGTATATCATTGTGGGACCGGCGGAAGCCAACCCTCGTTCAGGGCGCATCTCGAATGAATCCCCGCTTGGACGAGCGCTCATTGATCATCGGGTTGGCGATGAGGTGCGTGTAGACGCGCCAGATGGCCCCTTCACCGTCAAAATATTGAAGGTGGAATAGCATTGGGGCAAAGCGTAAGCCCCGCGTCTGCAATTTTGGCGCGGGGCTTTTTTTATCATCAATCGAGGTGGAATGATGCCTGCTGAATATACCAATTTAGAGAAGATTCGTTTAGAGAAATTAGAAGCTCTCAGACAACGGGGGATTGAACCTTACCCTACCCGCGCCCAACGCACTCACACCAGCCGTCAAGCCATTGCGGCTTTTGAGCAGGCAGAAAGGAACGGCGACTCACAGCCCGTTCAGGCGATTGTTGCGGGCCGTATTCGTTCGATGCGGGTGATGGGGAAGATCACCTTTGCCCATATCGAAGATGGCGATGGGCGGCTTCAACTGTTCCTGCGCGCCGATGAGATCGGCGAAGAAGCCTTAGAAATCTTCAGCCACGATCTGGACATTGGTGACTTTGTTCAAGCGCGCGGGGAAATGTTCCGCACCAAAGCAGGTGAAGCGACCCTGAAAGTCCAGGAATACCGTTTGTTAGCCAAATCGATCACTCCCTTGCCGGCTGCCAAAGATGAGCTGATCGATGGTAAAGTCATTCGCCATACGGTTCTGGCAGATCCTGAAATGCGTTACCGTCAACGTTATGCTGACCTGGCGATTAACCCCGAAGTTCGCCAGATCTTCCGCAAACGGGCAGCGATTGTGCGCGCCTTGCGGGATTATTTAGATGGATTGGGTTTTCTGGAAGTCGAAACCCCGATTTTACAACCGATCTACGGTGGTGCCGCCGCCCGACCGTTCACCACCTATCATAATCAATTGAAACAGACTCTATATTTGCGCATCTCTTTTGAACTTTATCTGAAACGACTGCTGGTAGGCAATCTGGAGCGCGTTTACGAAATCGGGCGCGATTTTCGCAATGAGGGAGTTGATCGCACCCACAACCCCGAGTTCACGCAACTGGAGTTCTATTGTGCCTACGCAGATTATCTACAGGTCATGCAGATGACCGAAGAGATGATTGCGTATGTCGCCGATCAGGTGCTCGGCAAACGTCAGTTCACCTATCAAGGGCATACCATTGATGTCAATCCTCCCTGGCGACGGCTGGAATTGCGCCAGGGACTGTTAGAGGTTACCGGCATTGATATTCAAGCCTGTCCGACCACCGCCGATTTGCAGCGAGCAATGCGCGAAAAAGGTTTACCCTTTGACCCCAATGCGCCGCGCGGTAAGCTTATTGATGGATTAATTGGCGATTACCTGGAGCCCACCTTGATTCAACCCACTTTCTTATATGACTATCCGCGCGATATCTCACCGCTGGCAAAAAGCAAACCCGGCGATCCACAGACCGTGGAGCGCTTTGAGGGCTTTATCGCCGGAATGGAATTGTGCAACGCCTTTACCGAGCTCAATGATCCCTTAGACCAGGAACAACGATTCCTGGAGATGGGCAGGGATTATGACGCGGAAGATGAGCAACGACATCCGATGGATGAGGATTACCTGCGAGCGATGCGCTATGGTATGCCGCCCAACGGCGGTTTTGGGATGGGAATCGATCGCCTGACGATGCTTCTAACCGATGCGCCGAATATCCGCGAGGTGATTTTGTTCCCTCATCTGCGCGAGCGAGAAGGCGAGTAGCGCTTGACAGCCTCAGTAGCTTGGGTATAATGCTTGCAAACGCAGTCAAAGGCGAACGCGGAACCCAGTAACCGACCCCCTCGTCCTGCAGTGGAGGGGGTGCTTTTGATTATTCTGATGCCTGAGGAGTTGCAAAAATGCTCGATCTAAATTTAATCCGTGAACAGCCTGAAGTGGTGCGTGAAGCAATGTGCAATCGGCAATTAGACCCCACTCCCGTTGAGGAGGTGCTTCGACTCGATGCTCAGCGGCGCGCTTTGATTCAGGAGGTAGAAGCCCTGAAAGCCGAGAGAAATGCGGTTTCGAAAGAGATTGGCAGAATCAAAGACCAAAAAGAACGCCAAACCCGCATTGAAGCCATGCGTCAGGTGGGTGACCGCATTACCGAACTGGATGAACACTTGCGACAGGTGGAAAATCAACTCCAGGATGTTTTGGCGACCATTCCCAACCTGCCTGACCGGCGCACCCCTTTGGGGAAAGATGAGGACGACAATGTTGTCCTAAAGACGGTCGGAACATTGCCTGAGTTCGATTTTGAACCCCAACCCCATTGGGATTTGGGGGTCAAATTGGGCATTCTGAATTTTGACCAGGGAGTCAAGATCACCGGTTCGCGGTTTTATGTGTTGAGCGGTTTGGGCGCCCGATTACAACGCGCCTTGATTGCCTTTATGCTCGATTTACATGCCCGACAGGGTTATCTGGAAAAATATCCTCCTTTTATGGTTAAAGGGCAAACCCTCTTTGGCGCCGGTCAGTTGCCAAAATTTTCCGACAACCTCTACCGCGATCATGAAGAGGACTTGTGGATGGTGCCAACCGCAGAAGTGCCATTAACCGGCCTACACATGGATGAGATTCTTGAAGAAAATACGCTCCCCCGCCGCTATACGGCTTATACCCCCTGTTTTCGGCGTGAGAAGATGAGCGCCGGGCGGGATGTGCGCGGTATTAAACGCGGGCATCAATTTGATAAAGTAGAAATGTACATCTTTTGCAAGCCGGAGGAATCCGACCGTGAATTAGAAAAGATGCGCCAGGATGCCGAGGAGACTTGCGCGCTGTTGGGTCTGCCTTATCGCGTCAAGCAGCTTTGTACGGGAGACCTGGGTTTTGGGGCTGCCATCACGTATGATATTGAGGTGTGGGCAGCCGGATGTGGAGAATGGTTAGAAGTCTCATCGGTTTCTAATGTCACCGATTTCCAGGCGCGGCGAGCGAACATTAAATATCGTCCTGCCGATGGAGGCAAAGCGCGTTTTCTGCATACCTTGAACGGCTCCGGTTTGGGGTTGCCACGCACCTTGATTGCGGTTATGGAAAACTATCAGCAGGCCGATGGGAGCATCTTCGTGCCAGAAGTCTTACGCCCCTGGATGGGGAATGTGGAGGTTATTCGAGGAGAAACGTGAGCATGGATGCCTGGCTTGAGACATCGGTTTTCTGGGTCACTCAGATTGTGATGCTTTTGGGTTTGCTTGGCCTGGTCGTGCCGATCTATCCTGGCTTGGTGGTCATGTGGCTAGCTGGTTTGGGATATGGGATCGTGCAAGGGTTCAATCCATTGGGATGGGTAGTGTTTGCTCTGATGACGATTCTGATGTTGTTCGGCACAGTGATTGATAATATTCTGATGGGGGCAGGCGCAAAGAAGAGTGGAGCTTCCTGGGCAGGGATTGGAGTGGCGTTGCTGGCCGGTTTGGTTGGTACGGTGTTGTTTCCTCCCTTAGGCGGCCTCATTGCTGCCCCCTTAGCGGTTCTTGGGTATGAATATTGGCGTCAGAAGGACTGGCAAAAAGCCTGGGCAGCCTTGCGGGGGCTTGCCCTCGGTTGGGGACTGAGCTTTCTTGCCCGTTTTGCGATTGGCTTGGGGATCATGGGGTTGTGGTGGCTTTGGGTTTGGAAAGGGTAGATGAAGAGCAGGGAATTGTTGAATGTCGGGATCATGGCTTGATTTCGGTTAGAATGTGGCTATAATGCGGTTGTACCCGATGCTGGCTATTGAAAGCATTTGCCGTCCAGATGTTCCAAGTTGTTGACTGGTGCATGACAGCGGCGGCTGGGAAGTTAGAAACAATAAGTGTTACGATACCACTCGCTTCTCGAAGGAAAGTATGAGAACATATCTGGCAATTGTGGAAAGATGCCCTGATACCGGTTTGTATGTTGGTTATGTGCCGGGCTTTGGGGGGGCGCATACCCAGGCAGAAACACTCGATGAACTACAAATGAATCTACGGGAAGTTATCGATGTGTTGCTTGAGGATGGTGAACCATTGCTGGAAGCGGAGTTTGTAGGTACACAGATGGTTAGCGTTGACTAACAATGGGCAAGTATCCTGTTCTCAAACCACAAGAAGTCGTATCAATCTTGGAAAGTCTCGCTAAAAAGCTGAGCCCAAATTCAACACACTCGGCTTGCAACTTACAATGCTAATGCTTGATTCCCTGTTGTCTGATTAATAAACGCTGCCTTGCATCTCGCTCTAGCCGATTGATCTCTGGCTCTCCTGGGCTGCAAGGAGGAGTTTGGATCAATCCCAACTCGCTTTGAACTGTTTGGACTACAAGCTAAAGCGTGCCGGCGAGCGCTAAGTGCTACACCCGGCAGCCTTTGGCGAAGAGACGCGATATATACTATAGTGTGAGAGATATCCGATGAAATGGCAAGATTATATTGTTGTTGATCCCACCATCTGTCACGGCCAAGCCTGTGTCAAAGGTACGCGGATAACAGTCTCGGTTATCCTTGACAACCTGGCGGCTGGCCTTTCTCTGGATGAGATTCTGAGCATCTACCCGTCCTTGAGCCGGGAAGGGGTGCAAGCTGCAATTTCTTATGCTGCCGAGTTAGCCCGCGAGCGCGTGGTTGCTCTGTGAGCATAAATACCACAATGAAATTCAAGATTGACGAGAATCTGCCGCTTGAAATAGCCGATTTGTTGAGTCAAGCTGGCTATGATGCTGTTTCTGTTTTTGAGCAGCGCTTAGAAGGTTCAACCGATTCCAAGGCTATTTCAGTATGCATGGAGGAGAATCGAGTCTTGGTCACACTAGACACGGATTTCGCCGACATTCGTACCTATCCACCAGCCCAATATCCTGGCTTGATTGTATTCCGTTTACATCGGCAGGATAAACCCCATGTTCTTGCGGTTATGCGGCGTTTGATACCCTTGCTTTCCAGCGAGCCAGTCAATAATCGTCTTTGGATTGTTGAAGAGACACGGTTAAGGATCAGAAGCTAACCATGCCTGTGTACCCGTTTTACCTGACCGTTCCACTTCTGTAGGTAAATTGTTTATTTGACGTAATGTCCCGAATTACCTTTTTGTCTAGCCATCGGCAAAGCAATTGAAGAACAGAGTATAACGGGTATGAAGCTATTTGCATGTACCTCAAGGGATGCTCAAAGAAAAATCGCCAATTCCGGAACACAGCAAGAGTTAGGGTAGCGTTGCCAGAAGGTATGATAATGTGCATAGGAAATCCTGCATTCATCACGGAAAGGCTCGGAGATGGACAGTTTTGAAGATCAATATCTGGATGTATTACAAAATATCGAGTTTGCTATCGTTAGGGTCTATCGCGAGCAGCCAGACCTGACTGATTACGACGTCGATAATGCCTTGAATGCCTTGATACGGGCTTACCGATTTGAACAACAAAATCAGGCTATCAGTCCACCGAACTTGAATCCACTGGCAAAGAAGGTATACGAAAGTGTAAAGCTAATGTGCGAATGGCATCTTGGCAGAGAGAAGTTGTTTGAGAGCACCGTGCATGGAGAAATCCCCTCACCGCCTCCAAAAACCATGGACGAGATCATTGCCTGTTTAAAGCGAGTTCGCAAGTCAGTCGAACGATGGAACAAGCGCAGTGGCACACGCGGCTATCTCCAATACGTCTCACAATTTATCCCATAAGTATAAAAAGGAGATCCAGACCTGCCTCTGCAGACGCTTTCATCTCGCTGGGTCAGGTCATCTTTACTGCCTTCTAAGTACAGACAACCGCTCTTCCTGTTGCTTTTCTACCCCCAACGAGTCTTGCTTTCCTGCAAAGCACCCGGTAGGTTCGATGCGCTGCGCCAAAGGAACTGCCGGTTCTAAGGTTTTACATAGGTGAGCCCAATCCCCATGCGGTCTAACCCTTCGGTTGCCCAGTACTCCATAAAGGTTGATTCTTCGCTGAGAACGGCGTATAAAACCGGGATGGCGCGCGGGTCGCCGATTAAGGCGAGGGCGCGCACCGCTTCAAGGCGGGCAGTCGGGTTGCCGTTTTTGACGGTTAAGATCAAGTCTGGCACGGCTTGATGTCCGATGGCGATCAAAGCATCGGCAGCCAGGCGAGCCAGCAATTTATCCTGACTTGCCAGCGCTTCCAGAAGGGCTGGCACAGCCTCGAAGGTGGGCTGATAGCGAATGCCCAGGGCGGCACACTGGCGGACGTTAATATCAGGGTCTCTAAGAGCATGGATAAGCGCAGCCTTAGCTTGTGGCGCAGGGATCAGAGCCAGCGTGCGCAACGCCCACCAACGTTGATCAATATCCTGAGAGTCAGCTAGCGCAAGCAGGGTGGGCAAAGCCTGCGCACCGAGTTTTGCCAGAGCTAGCGCGGCTTGTTCAGCTTCCTGATCGTCTCCACGAATGAGCTGCTGGACCAGTGTCTCTAACTCTGACATCCTAGTCACTTGGCGGTGGAACGGGGAGTTGCTCCTTGGGCACGTTGATCCACTTATCCCCTTCATCGATCAACATGATTGGAATATCCTCCTTGATGGGATATTTCCGTCCGCAATCCTGACAAATCAACCAGCTTTCGCGATAAACTTCGAGCGGGTGATCAATGGTTTGAATACAAACCGGGCAGCGCAGAATTTCAAGCAAATCTTGAGTGACCATTCAGAACCTCCGTTTGTCCAGGCTATGCATTTGGAGTGAAGGTCATTATACAGGAAAGCTGTTCAATTCACAACCATTTTTTATCTGTGGTTTAAAGAGGATTGGGTTGTCTCCCAAACCTCACGCCAGAGAGCCTCGCGATCCCAGTTGAACCAGATAAATAAATCCCCAATCGTAAAACGTTTCCGAATAAAGGGAGCATTGAGAAAGGCAAAACGTACTTCGACTTCTTCAAGCGGCGGTTCGAGTTCTGAAAAGCGGGTAGGCCCATTGACAGCGGCAAACATCTTGCGGATATGCTCGGGAGGGCGGGTTCGTTTGGCGACTTCTGGGCGGATGTCAGCCCACCTGGCAAGAAACTCTTGCAGCCCGTCTCGAACAGAATGCCACTTCTCCAGTTTGATGCGATAATCCGACCAGCATTCTTCCCCAGCCCGATCGGTTGGATCGATGGGGTGAAAGATTTGAAGGATGAGCTTATGCATGGTTTCGGGATCAGGGTAACAGCGGTAGCAATCCAGACTTTCAGGCTCGAATCGGTCGAGAAAGATGCGGTAGGCTGCAGCCCCCAGTACGGTGGCAAGCGCAATTTGAGTGCCGTGGAGAGGTAAGGGTTTAGCGCGCACTTCATTTTGTAAATCTAAAGTGTGCGAGAGAATGTGTTCAAAACCCGATAACGGCGCAGTAGCATGAGAGAGCGACATGGCAATACCACCCAGGGTGATCAACTTGGCTAACAACGCCATCGCTTCGAGGCTACCGTTGCGAATACCCTCAGCGCTCTGGATGAGCAATTCATCCAGGTTCCCCATCAAGAGTTCAGGTAGGGGAGTCCAGGTTTCGTCCATTCCGAGGCGATAGGCAAGATACCAGTCTGCCATGCTGACAAACACCGCCAGAAGATCGCCGACACCGGCAATGGTCATCTCGCGAGGGGCATCCCGCAGGGTTTCCAAATCGCACACCAGAGCATCCGGGTAACGAGACGTCAAAGTGCGTTTTACCCCTTCGATCAGCGTGGGCGCCATGTTCGAGGTATAGGCGCTAACACTGTTAGCGGTCTGATAAACCAGGTAGGGTAGATGGGTGCCCTGTTCCTGGTCATATAAGTAACAGGCGTGTTTGGTAATGTCGGTTACAACCCCTGAGCCAACCGAGACAACAGCTTTTCGATCGCTTAAGTGCTCCTTCACCTGGTAGATGTGGGGTAGATCAGTATGCACTTGCCCGCTGGCGTCGGGTTGTAAAATGCAGGTTTCCACCTCCCAACCGGCTTGCTTCAGTACCGAGAGGACGAGTGGTTTGAGATCAGCCTCCCCGCGGCGCATGGACGTGGTATCCATGACTACCAGAAGCGGTTGGTCTACGCTCACACCAATCGCCTGGAGCACCTCTTGAAGTCGGAAAAGCGCGTTGGATTCAATCAACATATAGCGCAGGCAAATTTCTTCGCCTTGCGGGAAACCCGGCAATTGGCGAATTTTGTCCCAGAAGCGGTCATTTTCTGCAGGGTCATAAGCTAGGGGCATCTTAACCTCGTTTTCGGATGGTTTAGGCTTGGGTTTCAAGTTGGGATAGGCTTTCGGCAACTTTACCGAGGTTCTCGAAGATGAAATCTGGCTGGAAAGGCGAAGAGCTTACATCCTCGAGCCTGGTTTCACCACTGAGAACCAGGATGGTGGTGATCTGGGCGTTCTGGCCTAAAGCGATGTCGGTGTACAGGCGGTCGCCAATCATCGCCAGATTTTGCAAGGGGAGATGAAGTTTCAGCGCCAATTCATCGATAATCTGACGATGGGGTTTTCCGATAATGCGATCCGGTTCACGACCGGTGGAGGCCTTAACGAAAGCGATAATAGCGCCAATATCTGGCAGATAGCCGCCCTCGGTCGGGCAGTTGAAATCCGGATGAGTGGCAATATATGGTAAGCCGGCGCGCACATAATCGCACAGGCGGTGCAGCTTCTGATAGGTCAGGGTAGTATCGAAGCCGACTACAACGATCTCGGCATTGTCTTGCACCAGGTTCAGCCCGAATTGGAGAAACTCTTCTTCTAAAGCGGGTGTGCCAACTAGATAGATGCGTCGGTTTGGGTATTCACGCAAAAGAAAGCGTGCGGTTGCCTCGCCAGAGGTGAACACCTTATCTGGGGAGATAGGAAAACCCATCGCTGAGATTTTTTGCGCATAGGCATAGCCACGATTGGAAGAGTTATTGGTCAGAAATACGAAATCGCGTCCCTGACGTTGGATAACTTCCATAAAGTGTAAGGCGCCATCCAAAAGGCGGTTGCCCAGATAGAACGTTCCGTCCATATCGAGGAGAAAGCAGCGAATGGAAGCAAGGGATTTTTGGCTCATGGATTTTTGGCTGCTTCTTCGAAGACGGGCAACAGGGCAAAATAGGCTGCCCGATAGGTTTGATAACGTCGGTTGTAAATGTCTGCGTTCTGCGCTTGTGGATAGCGAGTCTCAACGACTTTTACACACAAATCGCAGGCTTCATCAAGGGTTTGGGTCAGGCCGGCTCCGTTCAAAGCCAGGATCGCTGCCCCTAAGGCAGTTGTCTCGACGGTTTGGGTAAGGGCAACCGGCAAGCCGGTGACATCGGCTTTGATCTGGCGCCACAGCGGGCTGCGTGCGCCACCTCCAACGGCGCGGATTTCCTCAATCCTCAGACCAAGTTCCTTCATCCGATCAACGATGTCGCGCAACCCATACGCCGAACCTTCCAGGACTGCCCTGGCAAAATGGGCACGAGTGTGGGTCAGCGAGAAGCCCAGGAACACTCCTCGAGTCGCGGCGTTCCAGGTCGGAGTAACCGACCCCATGAGACAGGGGAGTAGAATCAATCCTTCGCTGCCAGGGGGCACGTCCTCTGCCAGACGATCAAGCAGTTGATAGGCTTCTACTGCCTGAGTGCGCGCAATTTCGATTTCTGCCTTGCCAAAATGATCGCGAAACCAGCGATAATTGCCACCAGAAACAAAGCCGGGGTTTTCCAAGAGCCAGTAATCGGGGTGGGCGTGGCAATGGGTTTCGACCAGGCCGCTTTCATCAAAGACGGGTTGTTCTGCGACAGCACAGACCGGCTCGGCCGTGCCCGTGATGTCGCAGACCATCCCAGGGCGAATCACACCTGCTCCTAAGCAGGCAGCATGTTCGTCCCCACAGCCCAACACAATCAACGTTTTGGGAGATAATCCCATCTGCTCTGCAAGCTCTTTTTTCAAAGTGCCCAAAACGTGATTGGCAGGATAAATAGGCGGTAACCGGTCGGGCGGGATTTCGAATATCTGACACAATCTGGCAGACCATTTCCGTTGACCAATGTCCATCAAAAGCATAGAGGAGGCGTTGGAGTAGTCGATTCCAACTTCGCCGCTCAGGTAGTAGGCGATGTAACTGCCTGGCATAAGAAAGTAATGCGCTTGCCCAAAGACTTGTGGAAATTCATCTGCCAACCAGCGGATTTTGGGAGCGACGTGATAGGGGTCGAGATTCAGACCGCTCAGGTCGAAGATCTCTTTTTCTGAGAACGATTGCTTCACGCTTTCCGTCTGGGCAACAGCCCGCCGATCCATCCAGATGATGGCGGGATGGAGCGGCGTACCCGCTGAATCAACGGCAACAACGCCGTCGACCTGAGCATCAATCCCAATGGCTAGAACCGCTTCTTTGGAAACGCCACTATGCTGGACGACTGTGGCAATCGCTTCTTTGGTTGCCCTCTCCCAATCTCGCGCCTCCTGTTGCGCCCAGGTGGGCTGTGGGTATTCGATGGGATAATCCGAGCTGGCTTCGGCAACAATCTCGCCCTGCTCAGAGAGGATGATTGCCTTGACCGATTGAGAGCCTACATCACAGCCGATCACATAGCGCATGAAGACCTCGTTGACCTGGTGGGGTTCATTTTATAGAAACTTCGATCGTTCGCTCTCGGATGTGTTTGCCAACCAATCACTCACCGCCTTGACGTTCTGGGTGAAATCTCCGCCGGGTACGAATTTACCTTCAAAAAAAGCCCCGCCAATGGTGAAGCCCCACGCACCAGCTTCCCAAATCTCGGCAATGCGTTGGAAACTTGCCACACTACCCGCCGAAACGATCGGTACCCTGGTCGCTGCCACCACTTCTTTGAGCAACTGCCGCGCATCGCCCACATAGCGATAGGCCAGTAAATCCAAGCCATCCACACCCTTGGCTTCCAATTGTTGAGCGTGTTTCACGATTTCTTCGATTGTGCCGTCCAGGATGGAAGGATGAGAATGGACATGTCCTGGGAAGGGATAGTACTTGACCGGCTTATCTTTGAGAAACTGGTGGATCGAGTCGAAATACACGGTTCCCATCAGAACATCAAAGCCAGCTTCGACGGCAATCTGGGCGCCGCGCAACCCCTCGGCTTCGGATAAGCTGACGACCTCCAGGTAGGTGACCTTTCCGGCTTCTTTCATGCGGCGCACCAGATCTTTCATTTGTTCGGGCGGTAAGCCGACATCTTTGAACCCCCAGTGTTGAACGGGTAGCTGCTTGCTTTGCTCAAAAAGCTCAATTGCATTGCTGACGGTCACATCGTTATGGGTTAGCATGACAATAAGTTCAGGTTTCATGGATTTTCTCCTTGATGGTGATGGGGTAATTAACCTTTGATCGCGCCGAAGGATAGACCGCGCACCAATTGCCGTTGCAGGGCAAAAATCAAAAAAGCTACCGGCAGGGAGGCGGTTGTTGCCAGGGCGCAGACTTCTCCCCACAAGGTGCCATGCGGGCGGATCAGGGAGGGAATTTGGGAAGCCACCGGCCGCGTCGCATCGCTGGTGAGGATCAAACCATACAAAAACTCGTTCCAGGAGAAAATGATCGAGAAGAGCGC
>Ga0308406_1000735_pt1 | contig 13954 bp, 15 predicted proteins | sample HotsprSampleMSe1_FD_203474 | JGI IMG/M metagenome (GOLD analysis project Ga0308406, IMG submission 203474) | Hot spring phototrophic mat microbial communities from Mushroom Spring, Yellowstone National Park, Wyoming, United States - 20060911_MSe1 ...
TGCACGGGTGGCATGGAGAGCGTCTTCCACTCTGGCCTTCTTCTCTTTCATCTCGGCCTCAGTGGCAGCACCAACCCGAATCACAGCCACACCACCGGCAATCTTGGCCAGTCTTTCCTGGAGCTTTTCTCGATCGTAGTCGGAAGTGGTTTCCTCGATCTGTTTCTTGATCTGGTTCATCCTGGCCACAATGTTTTCTCTCTTGCCAGCACCTTCAACGATGGTGGTGTTTTCCTTGTCAACCACCACCTTGCGGGCCTGGCCCAGATCGTCAATGGTGATGTTTTCAAGCTTGATACCCAGGTCTTCGGAAATGAACCGCCCACCGGTCACAATGGCAATGTCCTCAAGCATGGCCTTACGGCGATCACCGAAGCCGGGAGCCTTGACAGCCGCACAGCTGATGACACCCTTGAGTTTGTTCACCACCAGGGTGGCCAGGGCTTCACCTTCAACATCCTCGGCGATGATCAGAATGGGCTTCCCTCTCTGCACCACCTTTTCGAGAATGGGAAGGAGATCTTTCACGGCCGAGATCTTCTTCTCATAAATGAGAATGTAGGGATTCTCCAACACGACTTCCATTCTTTCCGGATCGGTGATGAAGTAAGGGGAGAGATACCCACGATCAAACTGCAGACCTTCCACCACTTCCAGAGTGGTCTCCAGACCCTTGGCTTCTTCAACGGTGATGACCCCGTCTTTCCCGACTTTTTCCATCGCATCGGCAATGATACTTCCGATAGATTCATCGTTATTGGCAGCGATGGAAGCAACCTGAGCGATTTCTTTCCGGTCGCTCACCTCTTTGCTCATTTCTCTGAGCTTTTTCACCACTGCCTCCACAGCCTTATCGATACCCCGCTTTAAAAGTACCGGGTTCGAACCGGCAGCCACGTTGCGCAAACCTTCCCGGTAAATGCTCTCGGCCAGAACGGTAGCGGTGGTCGTCCCATCACCGGCTACATCACTGGTTTTGGAAGCGACTTCTTTTACCAGCTGCGCACCGACGTTCTCATTGGGGTCGGAGAGCTCAATTTCTTTTGCCACCGTCACACCATCTTTGGTGATGGTCGGCGACCCAAATTTCTTTTCGATGATGACGTTTCTCCCTTTGGGACCGAGAGTGATTTTTACAGCATCGGCCAGGATTTTAACGCCTCGCAAAATGGCCTGTCGCGCTTCCTCTTCAAAGAGAATCTGTTTGGCCATGTTCACTTACCTCCTTTCTCTCTTAGAGCCTCAGTCTTCGATAATTCCTAAAATATCATCTTCACGCATGATCAGGTATTCTTCTTCGTCAACCTTGACTTCGGTACCGGCGTATTTCCCAAAGAGAACCTTATCTCCTTCCTTGACCTCCAGAGGCTTCCGATTCCCGTTTTCATCTACCTTACCAGTACCAACTGCTACCACCTTTCCCTGCTGCGGCTTTTCCTTGGCAGTGTCGGGAAGAATAATGCCTCCTTTGCGCACTTCCTCTTCCTCGACTCTTTTCACCAGGATCCGATCTCCTAACGGTTTAATCTTCATACCTTCTTCACCCCTTTCTCATTGATTCCATTTGAAGACAAGCTCTATTATAATCAAATTTCCGGCTCTGGCAAGTTAAAACAAAATCAATCAAGGTCAGTTTTGTGCCAAAAAGTTAAAATAGTGGCGCGATTTTCTGACATTATGTCACAAAACGGTGAGGTAACTCTGACAAAATGACAAAAAGAAATTCCTACTTCAATTCGTCCTCAATCGCATATTGCTCCATCTTCCGATAGAGTGTCCGGGGACTGATACCCAGCGTCTGAGCGGTGCGGGTCTTATTGAAGCGATGGAATTTGAGGGTTTCTTTGATGAGGAGTTTTTCCACTTCTTCCAGGGGCGTTCCGATCTTTATTTCCAGCACCCCTTCCCGTCCAAAGCCCTTTTTAATGTGCTCGGGAATGTCTTCCAGCGTCAAGGTGCTACTTTCGGAGAGAATGACCATTCCTTCCAGGGTGTTCCGGAGTTCGATGACGTTTCCCGGCCAGTCGTAATCGATGAGGGTTTTGAGTGCTTCTTTGCTGATTTTCACCATCTCCCGGCCGCTCTCTTCGGCAATCTCACGCAAGAACTGCTCAATGAGGAAAGGGATATCTTCTCTCCGTTCACGAAGGGGTGGAATTTCGATCTTCACCGCGCTCAAAAAATAGTAAAGGTCGCTCCGAAAGGCGCTTCGCGCCACCTCTTCCTCCAGGGGAACCTCGGAAGAAGCAATGACCCTGAGGTTCCCCCCTTTTCGGCCAAAACGGTATTCCTCCAGAAACTCCAACATCTCGGTCTGCTGGGAATAGGGAAGGAGATGGACATCCTCAAAGTAAAGGGTTCCCTCCTGAATCTCGTTCAGATTCTGGGACCTGCCGTCTTCGATCAAAATCCCGTTGCGGAAAAAATCGTGCCCCATGCTGCCACAGAGAATTTTGAAGAACGGCTCCTCATGGGTAAAAGCGTACTGATGAATGGCCCGAGCGACCATTTCTTTCCCGGTTCCCTGCTCCCCCAGAAGGAGGATGGGACGCTTCACCTGAGAGACCTGAATGATTAAACTGAACAACCGCTGCATCTTCTCCGAAACTCCGGTGAGGCCGGCAAAGGAAAACCGATGGACCATCCGCCGCTTGAGGTCTTTGTTCTCCTCAAGAAGCGATATCCGCTCCTCGGCGCGCCGCATCACCGAGAGAATACGGGAAGGGGTAAAGGGCGGAGAAAGGTACTCGTAAATCCCTTTGGCCAAAAGCTCACGAATGCGGAAAGAATCCTCCTCCGTCCCCATCACGATGATGACGATATCGGAGAACCGCTGACGGGCAAAGGAAAGGAGTTCCAGGCTATTTTCGCGCAGAATTTCTTCCCGGACAAGGATCATATCGATTTCCTCTTTTTCCAGACAGTTCATCGCCAGAACCCGGTCCCGGATGGCGATCACATAGTACCGCTCTTCCCGAAGAATGTTCCCTATTTTTTCGCGGAGCAAAGCATCTTCCTCAACCAGGAGAACCTTGCGCATCTTGCTATAACCGAACCACCATATTCTTCTCCGAAGCAGTCTGAGCCGCCAGAGCCACCTTCAGGGCCAAAATGGCCTGTTCAGGAGTTCCCTGTTGAACTGGCGTTCCCTTCTGTACACAATCAAAAAAATACCGGAGTTCCAGGTAATACGGATCTTCCGAGGCAACCTCGATTTTCTCCCTCTCCGCCCCATCCCGATAAAGGAAAATAGGGTTACTCTGGCTGCGCTCCTCAATGTTGACCCCGGCCCGGAAAGTCCATTCCAGGATCCCCCGCTCACCCAGTATCCGGTATCCACAGGTGAAGGGGAAGTCTCCCTTCATCATCCAGCCACCCTGAATACTGGCTACGGCTTCCTGGTATCGCACTTCGGTGAAAATGTGGTCCCAGGACCGGGACGCAGAGCGCACTCCCCAGGCAAAAACCTCCCGGGGATTTCCCAGAATCCAGTTGACGTAGTCACAATCATGGATATGGAGGTCGAGGGCTGCACCACCACTCAGCTCGGGTTTGAGAATCCAGCTATCGACCGACCAGGTCGGTGACACCGAGAGACGAAAGGCTTCCACCGCCAGGATTTTACCCAGGGCACCTTCCTCCACGAGTTCTCTGGCTTTCACATATTCTCCCCAGAAACGGAGCACATGCCCCACCATGAATTTGACCCCATTTCGCCGACAGGTTTCCCGCATGGCTTCGGCATCCTCCACATTCAGAGCAATGGGTTTCTCACAGAGAACGTGCTTTCCGGCATTGGCCGACATTTCCACATATTCTCGATGGAGAAAGGTGGGCAAACACACGTCCACCATATCGACATCTTCATTCGCGAGAAGATTTCCAAAAGAATCGTAATGGGGAACACCATACTTTTCCCGAAAAGCCCTGGCTTTCTCAGGATTGGTCTCAAAAAAGGCACACACCTTGGCTTCTTCGACTCTCCTCCAGGCTTCCATGTGAACTGAAGCGATGAACCCCGCTCCCAAAAGGACAATTTTTTTCATCCTTTTCTCTCCCTTCTTACCCCACGATTTCCTGAATACGCCGGAGGTATTTTCCGTACTCGCAGCGGGGGCGAGGATTAAAGGCGTAATAAATCTCCACATACTTCCCGCTTTTCAATTTCCGTTCTTTCCTCTGTTCCATAAGATTGGTCACAATCTGGGCCTGAGTTTGAAACGCTTCCATGGCTTGCCTGATTTTCGCTTCCGCTTCTTCCGGGGCAATGAGAGCCCGGTTTGCCCGAACCGAAACATCGTCCCCGCTCAGGATGGCATCTTCCGGTTCAAAGTCACTCCACACCGCATACTGGAGGACCGAACGCACCGGCGATGGTTCTCCCCAATCGGCCATGACCGGATCCCCGGCCTGTGGAGCATCGAAAGCCCCCACCATAAAGGCTGCCAGATGATCGAGATGTTCCCGATACCCGTTGGGGAGGAGTACCCTGGTGATCCGTAAACGGCGCAAAAGGGGGAGAATTTTTCGGAAAGTTCCCTCTCCCTCTTCCAGTTTCCAGCCGATGAAGGGCCAGAGGCTATAATCATCGTAGTCCAGACGGTGAATATGAGCAGAATCAACCCCCAGCACCGCGTAAGCCCGGAGCGTTTCTCGAGCCCGTAAAGCGGTGATGATCGGTTTGTGCTCGACTACGCTGTAACCACCCGAGCCGTTGCAGAAAATCACCACATGGACCTCTCCCCCAAAAAACGGTATGGCCTGGAGGAGATACCCGGGACCCAGAACCCCGTCATCATCGTGAGGAGAAAAAATAGCCACCCGTTCATCGTTCTCTCGCCAGCCCGGAAAAAGAACCTCGATATCCGGACTCGCCTTTCTCCCTCTCAGGTCAACAAAGGTAAAATCCATTCTCTGCAACTGTCATCCCTCCCCCATGGTCTTTCGCTCTACGGTAAGTGTAACACACTTTTGAAGACATTGCAAAAACACCCCAGAGAAGACCTTCGCACGATTCCAAAAGAGAAGGGAAATAAAAACCTTCCTCTTGCGGTTTTGAGAGGGTATAATCCCATAAGAGGTGAAAAGAATGAAAAAAGTTATGCTCTATGCTCTGAGTACCTGTCCGTTCTGTAAAATGGCCAAAAAATTTTTTGAAAGCCGGAATATTCCCTTTGATTCCGTAGACGTGGACCTTCTGGAAAAAGAAGAAAAGGAAAAAACGGTACAAAAGGTTCAGGAAATATCCGGACGAAGGGCCTTCCCGGTTATCGTTATCGGTGAAACCATTATCGTCGGTTATGACGAGCTGCGGATCAAAGAAGCCTTGGAGGAATGAACGAGATGGAAAAGATTCTCTGTCCGGTCTGCCAGGTGGCCTTTATCCTGAAGGAAGAAAAGGAAGAAGGGAAAACTGTCGTTTGCCCGGTCTGTGGGGCGGTTCTCACCCTCCACCAGGAAGGGGATGCCTGGGTGTTGCATCGGCCTTTGCACCTGCGCTTAGAAGAAGAAATTCGACAGAGGATTGAGAATTTTGCCCGTCTGCGGGGATACCATTTCAATGAAATGAAGGAACCGCTCGTCGAGGGCTTGTTGAAAAAACACGAACGGTATGGTGATTTTTACTGCCCCTGCAAAATCGATAACATCCCGGAAAACGTCTGTCCTTGTCTTGAAACCCGAAGTGGTAGCGTGGAAAGAGACGGCCGGTGTCACTGCGGACTGTTTTGGAAGTGAAAGACACCGTAGTCATCTCCCGGTCAAAATACGAGAGTACCGAGCGATACGTTCTCCTCAACGAATTACAGGTTTCTTCGCCTGGACAGGATCAAACCGTAGTTTACCTACCTGGGGAAAATCAAATCCATTGATTTCCTCAAGAAACATCGGTCAGTAGGGAAGAGAGAACAGGAAATTATCGAAAAGAACCTTCCCCCAGAAACCAAGGGGAAGGTTCTTTTTTTCCTTTGCCCGGAGCCTACGCCTATCGAAAATGAGACCAGGATTGTGTCTTCTTTTCCGTTCGTACATCGAGAAAGATCCCCAGGCCCTGGAAGAGTTCCGGAACTAAACTACCAGAGAAGCCCTTCAGCCACTCTTCCGGTTCCTTGCTTCCCAAACGGGAACTTAAGTTTATGCCATGGAAATAACCACGTCGTCGGCCACACCTCCCAAGAGGGTATAGGTTCCCGGAAGGGTCTGTAAGATCGAAGCCGGAACCAGAGTATTCACCCTCCCGTGGGCTGCCAGGCGAGCAATGAATCGTTGCCAGCTCACGCCTCCCCCGATGTACCCATCCAGCCAGAAACTGCGGTCTTTGGCTTCCACGATCTGCGCAGGACCAATGGTATTGGCTTTGGGAGGAACCCAGGACCAATCACCACTGAAAGAGTGGAGGGCATTCTGCATGATGGTCATGGGATGAAGTTCCACCAGGCGCGGGCCGGCCTGCTTAAAGGCCTCAAGGTCATCACCGAATTCAAATCCCAGGTGAGCCTCCCAGAAAGCGATATGCCCACACCAGCCCACTCCACCGTAGCAACAATCAGCTCCTCCCAAATCGGCAATCATAGCTGCATAGTCTTTCAGAACTTCCCTGGTAGGAAAATGGATATTGTTCTCCGGAGGTCTCAGGCGGGGTTCAATGCGGCCGAAAAAGTTATCCCACATGGCTTTCTGGAAAGAACCCGGCCAGTCAAGGGGAGCCGTGTTGCCATCTTCATCGGCATACTCATCCATGTTAAACGTATGGACGTGGTCCATGGGGATGCCAAGCCGATTGATCATTTCTGCTGCCAGAAAGTACTGTGGAACCGGACCGACCGGAAGAATCAAAACTAATTTTTCGTTTCTTTCCCGAGCCTTCACGATGCGCTCCACAATATCCAGAGCAAACTGGAAATAGAATTCCTCTCTCTCTTCGATGATCCGAATTCGAAACTGGGGATTCGGATGTTTGGTAAGATCTTCCTTTTTGATTTTCCGCACCCGTTCACACTCCGCTTTGTCCTGAAAAGGAATAAACTTGGCCAAACCGTACTCAAAACCCATCGGCACATCCCCCTTCACAAGTAGTCTCTTCCATTATAGCGAATCCCGAATCTCCTCAAAAGTTTCACAACGCAATATTTCGGTAGCCAACGAGAAGACCATGTCCAGAAGCGAGATTCTTTGCCATCCGGGGTTTTGCCGGGCAAAACGGGTGTTTGCGTCTTCCGGATAGGTGCACAGAGATCTGCAACAGGTGGGATAGAGAAAAGGGGGGTGACCCGGTATCCCAACTCAGGTGTTACAAACTCAAAGAGAGGAGGTTCTGCACCTATTAAAGGGGAACCAGGATTCTTCCGGCATGTTCTGGGGAATCCTCCACCTGGTGCGCTTCGCCACAGGCAACGCCATCGGAAAGCTCGCCCAAGTCCATGGACTCCGAAAAACTATCCTGTATCCAAGTTTAACCCCGGAAACCCCAACCACACCGGAGCCTGGAGAGAGGAGCTGAGAGATACCGGACTTTCCGAGTGTCCCACATGAGGTGAACCCGTACATATTCTTGCGTAGCCCGGATAAATATGCTAATATTGATTCCGCTCGTGGGTCCATAGCTCAGCGGTAGAGCAGCCGGCTCATAACCGGTCGGTCCCTGGTTCGAATCCGGGTGGACCCACCATTCTGAAAAGGCAGGACCACGGGTATGGAAACATTACAAAGAGTGCTGGACTTCCTGGAAAGCCTCTTTCCCGCTTCTCTGGCGCTTCCCGATGACCGTTTCGGTCTGCAGGTGCGAGCCTGCAGGAACGTGAAACGAGTAGCCGTCGATTTAGAGTTGACCCCGAACCTGGTAGCGTGGGCTACGGTAGAAAAGATTGATCTTCTGTACCTCCACCACCCTCCCATCTGGACACCGCTTCATTCTCTTTCGCAAGAAGACCCCTATTTCGGCATGCTCTATACCCTTTACCACCACGGGATTTCGGTGTTTGCCCACCATACCAACCTGGATAGTGCCCCACATGGCCTGGCCGAGCAGTGGATAAAAATTCTGGCTCTGGAAGGTCAGTGGAAACCGATTCTCCCACGCACAGCGCAGAAATTCAAAGTGGTCACCTTCCTCCCCTCCACCCACCTTGAAGAAGTCTCCCAGGCCATTTTTTCCACTGGTGCAGGCACCATCGGAAACTATAAGGGATGTAGCTTTTCCGTTCCCGGAACGGGGACTTTCATCCCCCAGGAAGGTGCTCGGCCTTTCCTGGGAACGGTAGGAAAACCCGAACAGGTATCCGAAATCCGGTTGGAAGTGGAAGTAAGAGCAGATCTTCTCCAGACCACGGTGGAAAAAATCCTCGCTACCCACCCTTACGAGGAACCCGTGGTGGATGTATATCCCCTCTTTGAAACTCCGGGAAGTCGCACCGGACTGGGAAGAATCGTGCAGCTCCTTCAACCCCTTGAAAAAGAGCATTTACAGCACAGGGTGGAAAAGGCTTTCGCCGAAACCGCAAACCTCTACTCCGGAAATTCGTCCTCTTCTTACCAGGTCATCGCTCTCTGCCCCGGAAGCGGTAAAAGCCTGTTGGAGCGGGTGATTAAGGAGCAGGTAGATATCTTCATTACCGGTGAATTGTCTCACCACGAAATCCAGCAGCTCCTCCTTGCCGGTATTGATTACCTCCCAATTTCCCATGGAAAAGGAGAGAGGAGGGCCATGCAAGAAATATGCATTTTTCTCAGGGAAAAAGCGCAAGAAGAAGGTCTCAACGTTGAATTTCTGGAAGGGAAACCATAAGGAGAAATGATGGAAACCATCGCTTTACTTTTACATCTTCAAGAACTGGACGCCAAAATCCGGAATCTCCGGTCAAAAATCGAGAAGCGAGAGCAAGAAATATACCGTCGAAAGCAGGAGCTCGAGACCCTACAGCAAGAATTAGTATCGACCAGAACGGCTCTGGAAAAAGCCAAAGTTGCCCTGGCCCACAAGGAACTGGAGCTTCGAGATGCCGAAGAAAAACTGAAAAACACCAGGGGAAAACTGTACAGCGGCGAGATTACTTCCTCTAAAGAGCTCTCCCAATGGGAAAAATCGATGGCCAAGTTAGAAGAAACGAAGAGTGCCCTGGAAGAAGCGATCCTCATCGATATGGAAAAGCTGGAATCCCTGCAAAAAGAATTTCAAGAAAAGAACCAGGTGGCGAAAAGTGAGCAGGAAAAATCCTTTCAGGCCATCAATCTCTTTCAAGAAGAAATAGCAGGGTGGAGAACGAATTTGGAAAATCTCCAGGCAGAAAGGCACCGGGTTCTGGCGCAACTCGATACTTCCATTGCCTCAGCCTACCTCGACCTGCACCAAAAGTACGAAAACCCGGTCGTGTTGCTCAACGATGAGACCTGCAGTGGCTGCCACCTGGCAGTTCCCACCACCGTAGCCAAAAGCGTCCGTAAACAAGAAGAACTCGTTCGGTGCCCTAACTGTGGACGATTCTTGTATCGGAAAGTCTCATAGACTGGTAGCCTTCATCGATGGTGCTTCCCGGGGAAATCCCGGAGAGAGCGCCTTTGCCGTAGTGCTCGGTAATGTGCAAGGCGAAGTTCTGTACCAGATCGCCGGACGTATCGGGACCGCCACAAATAACGAAGCCGAATATCGGGCGCTCCTCGAAGCCCTTGATCTTGTAACCCGCCTGGGGATTCAGCACCTCACCGTTTTCTCCGATAGCCAGCTTCTCGTCAATCAGATCAACGGGACCTACCGGGTGAGCGCTCCGAAGCTTCTACCCCTCTATCAGGAAGCGAAGTCCAAAATTCGAAGATTCCAGGGATTTGCTCTCATCCATATCGATAGAGAAAAAAATTCTCTGGCCGACCGTCTGGCCTCTGAAATACTGCATCGACGGATCAGTTATAATTTTAGGGAAGGTAGGTCGGGTAACCGCAGAGGAACTTCCTCTGAGGAAAGTCCGAGCTCCACAGAGCAGGGTACTGGGTAACACCCAGTGAGGGTAACCTCAGGAAAGTGCCACAGAAAACACACCGCCTTCGTGGAGAAGGTAAGGGTGAAAAGGCGAGGTAAGAGCTCACCGGATGCCGGGTGACCGGCATGCCTGGCAAACCCTACCCGGAGCAAGGCCAAATAGGAAGGGATGAGGTGGCTCGCTGACCTTCGGGTTGGCCGCTTGAGAGGTGGGGTAACCCACCTCCCAGATAGATGGTTACCGTTCCCCTCTGGGGAAATACAGAACTCGGCTTATAGACCTGCCTTCCCTATTCTCGTCGCCGCAGCGCCGAGTGCATGGCAATGGAAACGACGATAATGAGACCGTACACCAGCTGGGTCCAGAAACCGGTCATTCCCATGGCAATGATACCGGCTTCCAAAATGCCGATGATGATGGCCCCGATGAAAGTTCCAAAAACGGTCCCCACACCCCCTTCAACCGGAGTGCCTCCCAAAAACACCGCGGCAATGGTTTTCAGAAGATACCCCTGCCCAAGGGTAGGCCAGAAGTAGAGAACTTCTAAGCTCGACAATACTCCGGCAAAGGCGGCAAATCCACCCATCTGGGTAAAGACGATCATCTTTACCCGGTCCACATTCACACCCATGACCCTGGCACTGGCAGGATTGTCACCGGTAAAGTAAACATGGGCCCCAAACCGATGACGATTCAAAACCAGCCAGATGATGAAGCCGATCAGCAATGCCCAGAGAATCTGTGCTGGCAATCTACCTCCAATTCTTCCCACCAGGAGGTAATAAAGGATACTCCTCTTCGTCGGTACCAGGGTCTTCCCCAACCCCCCCGACAGAACCTGGGTGAGTCCGGCCCAGAAAAACTGTGTCCCAATGGTTAAAACCAGAGACGGAAGACGAAGTTTGACGATAAGAAGACCGTTCAAAAAACCTGCTCCCAATCCTACCGCAATACAGGCCAGAAGTGCCAGAGGAAAACTTCCCGAGGCGTGAAATACTGTGGTAAAAATATACCCACAGAAGCCCATAATGGACGGGAAGGAAAGATCCATTTCTCCAGTAATGACCACCAGAGTCAGCGAAAGAGCCATGATCATGGAAAAGGGTATGGTGGACATAAATGCTGCATAGATATTGCCGGAAAGAAAAGTTTTAGGGCTTCCTATCATAAAGAGCGCAATGATTACCAGAAGCACCAGCACGACGCTGAGTTGGGAACGATATTCCGCCGTCTTTGACCGTACCATCCTGACTCCCTCCAAAATGAAAAACTTTGCATAAAAATAACCCCGGGTGTGACCCCGGGGTTATTTTATCTTTCAGGGCATGAAGGATTGCAAATCCTGGCCTGACTGTCCCTTCGGTTCCTGGGAGACAGTCTCTTCCTGGCCGTTTTCCAGTTTTCCGGTCCTGGCCACCAGGTAGAGTTTCTCCACCAGCTTCTCCAGCGAAATGGCTGCTTTCTCGAATTCACCCACTACTCTACCCCGATCCAGAACCACAATCCGGTCGGCTACAGGATAGACGTGATAAATGTTGTGGGTTATGAAAATGGCCGATTTCCCGTTTTTCTTGATTTCTTCCACAAAACTCAGCACTTTCTGCGTCTCGGAAAGGGAAAGTCCGGTGGTGGGCTCATCCAGGATGATGAGGTCTGCCTGGAAGTGAAGGGCCCGAGCAATGGCCACTCCCTGTTTTTCTCCTCCAGACATGGTTCCCACCACAGAATCAACGCTCAGCGCTGCCGAAGTAAACCCCATATACTGGCGCATGATCCGCTCGGTCTCTTCCCGTTCCTTTTTGATGTCAATAAACCCCCAGGGAGTGGTGATTTCTCTACCCATGAAAATATTGCGCCAGATGGTATGCTGTTCGGCAAGCGCCCGTTCCTGGAAAACGGTCTCGATTCCCAGGTCCCGAGCCTTGGCCACCGAATAACCCACCAGTTTCTGACCCTTCCAGTAAATCTCGCCCCTGTCCGGTTGGTGAACCCCGGTGAGGATCTTGATGAGCGTTGACTTACCGGCCCCGTTATCTCCCAGAAGCCCAACGATTTCGTTGTAGCCTATATGAAAGTTCACTCCTCGTAATACTTCCACATGCCCAAAAGACTTCCAGATATCGACCATTCGCACCAGAGCATCGTTCTGAGTAGCCAATTAACGGATTCCCTCCTCCACCAGCGGTGCTATGGCTTCGACGTTACTCTTGTCCACCAGACCTGAGCCGGTGTCAATGTGCAGACCGGCAAATTTGTACTTAATACTCATGCAGAGCTGGAGAACTGGCAGGTACCCCTGTAAGTACTGCTGCTGGTCCAGAATCAGGTCACAGTAGCCGCTTCGTATAGCTTCCAGGGTGGCAGGAGAGAGATCGAATCCCGCACCGTAAATATCATCCGGGCCCTTCCCGGCAGCCTTCATGTAGGTCTCAAGAGTAGCCGTCAAACCACCATGGTCGGTTACGACCAATTTCACATCGGGGTTAGAAGCCACATATCCGGCAAAAATCGGAGCCCCAAGGGGGGCTTCGGCGTTAACCTCGGGCGAGATTTCCAGGTAATCAACCTCTAATCCGGCCTCTTTCAGGGCATCAATAACTCCCTTGGTCCGTAAACCCCGGGTGGGTTGAGAGAGTAAACCCCAAACCATAGCCCGGTCTCCGGCCTTGAGACCAAAGCGTTCCACACATCCCCGTCCAAGCATGAGCCCGGATTCATAGAGTTCCTGCCCGACATAACCAAAACCCTGCGCCTTGTACTTGGCTTCTGCTTTGGGAAGGGTGGTATTCTGAGAGGTAACAATAATCCCCTGAGCAAAGGCCTCATCAATCAGAGGATCCAGAGCATCGTCACCAGGATGACCCATGATGGCAATCCCATCGGGCTTTGAAGCTATTGCTTCTTTAAACTGAATGACCATCTTTTCCGGATCCCAGTCAGAAAACACATATTCTACCGTAGGCCCTAAATCCTCCTCTGCAGCTTTGGCACCCCGATAGACGACACTGGCAAAAGGACACCCCGGAGGTCCTCCAGCAAAGAAACGAATCCTAATTCCCTCGAACCTCTTTGCTTCCGCTACAGCAAGGAAGCTCCCCACCAGTAACAGAGCCACACTGAACACAATACCCCATTTCATCAATCGATTACGCACGGTCATGCCCTCCTTCCTGAAGATTTTAGAAGTTAACCCACACCAATTCTCCGAATCAACAAAAGCTACCCTCTGTGCCGGCCTTCCCATCACCTCCTTTTTTATTCTATCCTACCTTCAATGGGATAACAACCCAAATTTCTGGCAGCCCCCAGAAAGGCAAAGAAATTCTCCAGGGGCGTATCAAGCTGCACATGATGGGTAGGGGCAATAATAAAACCACCATCTTGTCCCATAACGGAAAGACGTTCCAGGACTTCCCGCTGCACCTCCTGCGGTGTTCCAAAAGGAAGCGTATGTTGCTCGTCAATGGTACCCCAGAAAGAGAGATTTCTCCCGTACCGCTTCTTCAGAAAGGCCGGATCCATTGCTCTCGGCTGCACAGGGTTCAGTATATTGATGCCGATTTCAATAAGTTCATCGATGATCGGATAAATGTTCCCATCGCTGTGATAGGCAATGTGGACGTGCGGATTGATATTCTTCACTTCCCGACATATGGTAGCCAGGCGAGGTTTTAGATACCTCCTCCATAACTCCGGCGACAAAAGCATTCCCCGTTGCGTCCCCACGTCGTCTCCCAGCCAGATTCCGTCCACACCCATAGCCACCAAACGCTTGGCCGCTTCCAGGTGGAAATAAAAGGGGATATCCAAAACGGCGTTGGCTTTCTCTTCGTCGGTAACCATATCCATAAGGAGCCGATCCATTCCCCGTAAATACCAGGCCCCTTCAAAAACGGTACAGACGGTGACACCTAAAATAAAATGGGTTTTTCCGAATTCGTTGAGAATCGTTCGCAGTGGAGCGTAGAGTTCTTCCCGATATGGAG
>Ga0308406_1000737_pt1 | contig 13942 bp, 14 predicted proteins | sample HotsprSampleMSe1_FD_203474 | JGI IMG/M metagenome (GOLD analysis project Ga0308406, IMG submission 203474) | Hot spring phototrophic mat microbial communities from Mushroom Spring, Yellowstone National Park, Wyoming, United States - 20060911_MSe1 ...
GAATGACGAAGCGTGATCATCGCGGTCGGAAATATGGATGGACGCAGGTGCGAGGGTCGGGATTGAGGAATTTTCGGCTCGCTGAAGAGCACTGAAACACGTTTGACGGACCAACAACAACCGTCATCTTGCATTGAGGAATTTTCGGCTCGCTGAAGAGCACTGAAACTCAGGAACATACGTTGATATCACAACCCTATCAAAATTGAGGAATTTTCGGCTCGCTGAAGAGCACTGAAACGATCGGCAATATCCACCTTCTTGGCGCGCCGAACACATTGAGGAATTTTCGGCTCGCTGAAGAGCACTGAAACCGGTCTGGTACATGCGCCGGCGTGACGTTGGCGCTGATTGAGGAATTTTCGGCTCGCTGAAGAGCACTGAAACTTAGCCCGATCGTCGATCAACTCGACCGCGCCGACGCCATTGAGGAATTTTCGGCTCGCTGAAGAGCACTGAAACGTCGTGCGCACGTTTACGTGCGGGCGAGATTCGTATAAATTGAGGAATTTTCGGCTCGCTGAAGAGCACTGAAACCGCCAGAGCGACGCCAGCGCGGCCGACTCCCGCGCGATTGAGGAATTTTCGGCTCGCTGAAGAGCACTGAAACCCTGACTATCTTGACATATTCCTGTCGATGTTGAATTGAGGAATTTTCGGCTCGCTGAAGAGCACTGAAACTACGTATTCACTTGATAAATGCTCTTTCCTGACATTGATTGAGGAATTTTCGGCTCGCTGAAGAGCACTGAAACGCTCCGGACGGAGCGGTAGGGGCAAAACCAGCAGGATTGAGGAATTTTCGGCTCGCTGAAGAGCACTGAAACACGCGACGTGAGGATGCGTTGTGGCAGATTGTGCACCATTGAGGAATTTTCGGCTCGCTGAAGAGCACTGAAACAACGTCGAATCGAGTTCTTGACGGTATTGCAAGCGATTGAGGAATTTTCGGCTCGCTGAAGAGCACTGAAACCTTTTACGCCTATCCACTCCGCTACCGCACAGATACCATTGAGGAATTTTCGGCTCGCTGAAGAGCACTGAAACCTGCCAGTGCGCTTGCAAGGCGGAAAACGTCCTCGATTGAGGAATTTTCGGCTCGCTGAAGAGCACTGAAACGTTCAGCGCGCGGGTTGCAAGCCCTAACGGTTTACGATTGAGGAATTTTCGGCTCGCTGAAGAGCACTGAAACTCAATTGGCCTTATGTATGCACACCCGTCATTGGTCATTGAGGAATTTTCGGCTCGCTGAAGAGCACTGAAACCATCATCAGCAAGCGAAGCAAACGCCGTCGTCAGAAATTGAGGAATTTTCGGCTCGCTGAAGAGCACTGAAACCCGGCGCGTAGGGGGTACGGCTATGGCTCAGGTAGCATTGAGGAATTTTCGGCTCGCTGAAGAGCACTGAAACATTGCCCGCACCGGCGCGCAGGAACCGACACGTCTGATTGAGGAATTTTCGGCTCGCTGAAGAGCACTGAAACTTGGGTAGTGGGCTGGCTGGGTGATATTGCGGACTACAATTGAGGAATTTTCGGCTCGCTGAAGAGCACTGAAACGTTACCCCTCCCCCGAGCGGCGACGATCTCTCTTGATTGAGGAATTTTCGGCTCGCTGAAGAGCACTGAAACAAACGATACCCGCAATTTTTGCGACATCGATTATCCGAATTGAGGAATTTTCGGCTCGCTGAAGAGCACTGAAACAGACGCTTGCTACGGCGTGGGTTAATGAAGTGCTGCCGATTGAGGAATTTTCGGCTCGCTGAAGAGCACTGAAACCTGACGATCATCCAGCACGCGCCCTATGCTGGTACCATTGAGGAATTTTCGGCTCGCTGAAGAGCACTGAAACTTCGTCAATTGAGTTTTGGGAGTTTGACGCTTCTAGATTGAGGAATTTTCGGCTCGCTGAAGAGCACTGAAACTCAAGATACGCTTTATATGCGCTATCGGCAAGCGTAATTGAGGAATTTTCGGCTCGCTGAAGAGCACTGAAACTGATCAGGTCTTGGGACGTGGATCAGCAGGACTTTTGATTGAGGAATTTTCGGCTCGCTGAAGAGCACTGAAACATGGTTCGTACACGGCTATAAGGATACGGTCAGATATTGAGGAATTTTCGGCTCGCTGAAGAGCACTGAAACGTTTGGGACGCTATCAGCGTATAGTGAACTGTTCTTATTGAGGAATTTTCGGCTCGCTGAAGAGCACTGAAACTGAAGGAACTTGCAAAAGCGCCGATTACGCAAAACGATTGAGGAATTTTCGGCTCGCTGAAGAGCACTGAAACGTTATAGCGTCCTATGTGGTATTCCGCTTCATTCATTATTGAGGAATTTTCGGCTCGCTGAAGAGCACTGAAACGTTTGGGTATGGCGCGCTCAATCGAACAACCACTACCATTGAGGAATTTTCGGCTCGCTGAAGAGCACTGAAACGGGGAGTTGAACCTAAGCCTATCGTCCTGCCATATAGATTGAGGAATTTTCGGCTCGCTGAAGAGCACTGAAACCGCGCTTGAACTTCCAAACTTCTTTATGGCAATTAGATTGAGGAATTTTCGGCTCGCTGAAGAGCACTGAAACCTCTCCTTCAACACCGCAAGCGCTTCCTTCAGCGCAGATTGAGGAATTTTCGGCTCGCTGAAGAGCACTGAAACCCTTTGGGAGCCGTCGGTGCGCGGCGAAGTAGAACCATTGAGGAATTTTCGGCTCGCTGAAGAGCACTGAAACGTCAAACATCGGTTTGTTGCGTCGGTTAAGCATTACGATTGAGGAATTTTCGGCTCGCTGAAGAGCACTGAAACTGTAAAATGAGATAACCCCGCGCGGGTGAGGCGCGGGATTGAGGAATTTTCGGCTCGCTGAAGAGCACTGAAACGATCTGCGGCGCGCTTCACGGCAAGCGCGAGGACGATTGAGGAATTTTCGGCTCGCTGAAGAGCACTGAAACTCAAAATGCCCGTAGCAGTTCGAGCATATTTCTGGATAATTGAGGAATTTTCGGCTCGCTGAAGAGCACTGAAACAATGCTCTTGCGTAAGGTTACGCTCACGGCAATGCATTGAGGAATTTTCGGCTCGCTGAAGAGCACTGAAACTCATAGAGCGGGATCTCTACGGGTATATGCTCAAAATTGAGGAATTTTCGGCTCGCTGAAGAGCACTGAAACGGGCAGACATCCAAGCGGCGCGCGCGGGTGGTATGGATTGAGGAATTTTCGGCTCGCTGAAGAGCACTGAAACTCATCTGATGCACGTCTCAGGCTGTACAACAAGAGCGATTGAGGAATTTTCGGCTCGCTGAAGAGCACTGAAACCAAACGTATCCACGACACGGTAACGAATCCAGTTCATTGAGGAATTTTCGGCTCGCTGAAGAGCACTGAAACGGCACACTCAAGCTTTGCATACCTTGATCCCAAGAATTGAGGAATTTTCGGCTCGCTGAAGAGCACTGAAACTCCTGAGTCGCGTGTACACGCATTGCCGTGAGCGTAAATTGAGGAATTTTCGGCTCGCTGAAGAGCACTGAAACTACTACCACGGAAGTTTGGTGAAACTACATCACTTTATTGAGGAATTTTCGGCTCGCTGAAGAGCACTGAAACTCGTGTACGTATTTACCAACCAAAGACGGAAAATGATTGAGGAATTTTCGGCTCGCTGAAGAGCACTGAAACGTAATCAGCGTCCAATGATGTTATTGTGATTTGTAAAATTGAGGAATTTTCGGCTCGCTGAAGAGCACTGAAACTTCCTCACCGTTCAGCAACGCGATGACGTCCTCATATTGAGGAATTTTCGGCTCGCTGAAGAGCACTGAAACTAGCGGAGGGCGACACCGCACAGCGCCAGACGCTCACATTGAGGAATTTTCGGCTCGCTGAAGAGCACTGAAACGCGTTTGTGGTTCATCCAGGCCCGGCGCGGCCGGCATTGAGGAATTTTCGGCTCGCTGAAGAGCACTGAAACGTACCGGATCGACGCCTGTACCGTCCACGACGGGCGTATTGAGGAATTTTCGGCTCGCTGAAGAGCACTGAAACCCAACTGGACGAGTGCGGCCGGGAGCGCCCAGCGCATTGAGGAATTTTCGGCTCGCTGAAGAGCACTGAAACTCCACATCAGCGACAACCAACACGCGCCACGCAACATTGAGGAATTTTCGGCTCGCTGAAGAGCACTGAAACCTGCGCCCATCCCCGCGCGTCGGCGCGCTTGACATGGATTGAGGAATTTTCGGCTCGCTGAAGAGCACTGAAACGCAGGAAATCCCATCGCGCGGCGCAACTCGTCCACATTGAGGAATTTTCGGCTCGCTGAAGAGCACTGAAACTCCTTGCGTGAGATGAACTCGCGATAGGACGCGATAAATTGAGGAATTTTCGGCTCGCTGAAGAGCACTGAAACCGGAAATACTCCACGTACTCCCTTGTACGTGGAGACTATTGAGGAATTTTCGGCTCGCTGAAGAGCACTGAAACGCAGCCACTCCCCACCTGTGTCCGGGTACTCCCCAATTGAGGAATTTTCGGCTCGCTGAAGAGCACTGAAACCGTACATCCGGTCAGCGTACCGGTTCCTGAGTTGCATTGAGGAATTTTCGGCTCGCTGAAGAGCACTGAAACCCGTTCTTCAATTGCGATCAGCGCGTTGTAGAGACCATTGAGGAATTTTCGGCTCGCTGAAGAGCACTGAAACCGAAACAAATCCAGGCGCTCCATAGATGGTTCCTTATTGAGGAATTTTCGGCTCGCTGAAGAGCACTGAAACGCGTAACCGCTGCAAACGTTGCCGATCTTCTCGCGTCATTGAGGAATTTTCGGCTCGCTGAAGAGCACTGAAACACGATCACCGGCGCGTCCGCGAACTTGACCATCGGCTCAATTGAGGAATTTTCGGCTCGCTGAAGAGCACTGAAACTATGAGCGACGTAGTATTACATTAGCCGGATCGAGCATTGAGGAATTTTCGGCTCGCTGAAGAGCACTGAAACCTTTTTCGCGCGATGTGTATCGTTTATTTATTGAATTGAGGAATTTTCGGCTCGCTGAAGAGCACTGAAACGCCACGCGCGAGTACGTCGCGTACTTCGCGGATTGGATTGAGGAATTTTCGGCTCGCTGAAGAGCACTGAAACAGCATCAACTGAACCCGCTCGTATTTCTGATACAGAATTGAGGAATTTTCGGCTCGCTGAAGAGCACTGAAACGAATTGGGCGGCGGACGTCAGCGACTACGCAATTGATTGAGGAATTTTCGGCTCGCTGAAGAGCACTGAAACAACAGTTTCGGTTGGGTTATCGGCGTGCGCGCGTCCGATTGAGGAATTTTCGGCTCGCTGAAGAGCACTGAAACATCTGCCGTATCCTCATCTCACACCCTCCCGAAACGCGATTGAGGAATTTTCGGCTCGCTGAAGAGCACTGAAACGTCGCGCGCCAGCCAGCCGCCTGACTTCAACAACGATTGAGGAATTTTCGGCTCGCTGAAGAGCACTGAAACGGCGCCGTAGGTGGTGGACATGAGTAAGCGCAATAATATTGAGGAATTTTCGGCTCGCTGAAGAGCACTGAAACAGGCATTCGCGCGGGCAATCACGTCATCAATGACGAATTGAGGAATTTTCGGCTCGCTGAAGAGCACTGAAACTCCACAGATTCCACTACTGCCGCCCGATTTGCCGGAATTGAGGAATTTTCGGCTCGCTGAAGAGCACTGAAACTCGTATTCGCCACATTACCGGAAAGGACACTGCTAATTGAGGAATTTTCGGCTCGCTGAAGAGCACTGAAACGCAACGTCAACGAAAGAGTGTTATACGCGCGTGCATATTGAGGAATTTTCGGCTCGCTGAAGAGCACTGAAACTGATGATTTTATTCAGAATTGTGCGGACATTCCAAAAATTGAGGAATTTTCGGCTCGCTGAAGAGCACTGAAACCAAGTACAACCGCGTCCTGTTGATACTCCTCAATAATTGAGGAATTTTCGGCTCGCTGAAGAGCACTGAAACCGCGTCGAGGTTGGATACCCCCACAGGCTACGGGCCGCATTGAGGAATTTTCGGCTCGCTGAAGAGCACTGAAACCGTCGTCTGCGGTTGCTTCGTACTGCTCGACTCGGTATTGAGGAATTTTCGGCTCGCTGAAGAGCACTGAAACGCGCGTGTTCGCACGATCGCTGCTGTCGGTCACACATTGAGGAATTTTCGGCTCGCTGAAGAGCACTGAAACCTCAACCCAGACGATGCGCCGCTGAACCCAGTCATCATTGAGGAATTTTCGGCTCGCTGAAGAGCACTGAAACGTCACCTGCGATTGCCTCGTATTGCTCGACTCGGTCAATTGAGGAATTTTCGGCTCGCTGAAGAGCACTGAAACGCGGGGTTATGTACATCGACCGGAGAGTTCCCCCCATTGAGGAATTTTCGGCTCGCTGAAGAGCACTGAAACTTGTCGCAGGCGGCGCGCCCGATCTGCACGAGGCGCAAATTGAGGAATTTTCGGCTCGCTGAAGAGCACTGAAACATCCAAAAGTAGAGTTACATATGCGCTACTGTTCGATTGAGGAATTTTCGGCTCGCTGAAGAGCACTGAAACTGAAGTATCGCGGTTATTTTCGCCTCAATCTCTCAAAATTGAGGAATTTTCGGCTCGCTGAAGAGCACTGAAACAGGCCAAGCGATGGTAACGTTTGGCGCTTGTTACTTCAATTGAGGAATTTTCGGCTCGCTGAAGAGCACTGAAACGGTGGTAGAACTGATGTGCTTCGCACCCCACGACATAATTGAGGAATTTTCGGCTCGCTGAAGAGCACTGAAACCTCAACCCAGACGATACGCCGCTGAACCCAGTCATCAATTGAGGAATTTTCGGCTCGCTGAAGAGCACTGAAACACTTGAGCAATTGAACGATGGATAACAAGCTATCAGATTGAGGAATTTTCGGCTCGCTGAAGAGCACTGAAACTCGAAGTCTTGACGTTTCGGATAGTACACATACTGATTGAGGAATTTTCGGCTCGCTGAAGAGCACTGAAACGGTATTGCGTTCATCATTTGAATCGGCGAACCCCAGCGAATTGAGGAATTTTCGGCTCGCTGAAGAGCACTGAAACACGCGCGGGTTTGAACAGACCAGCGGAAACAGTAAGATTGAGGAATTTTCGGCTCGCTGAAGAGCACTGAAACGTTCGATCCGAAACGCCTGATAACGCGCCGAAGGAATTGAGGAATTTTCGGCTCGCTGAAGAGCACTGAAACGACGCGCCGCACACCGTACTGGCGCGTCGGGATAAACGATTGAGGAATTTTCGGCTCGCTGAAGAGCACTGAAACACAAGAGAGGGTATTATGCGGATCAATGTCTCATCACCTTATTGAGGAATTTTCGGCTCGCTGAAGAGCACTGAAACGCGCGCCCAAGCGATGCCAATCTGGTTCGGGAACGATTGAGGAATTTTCGGCTCGCTGAAGAGCACTGAAACAACTTAATCATCATTTCCGTCGCGTCTTTCGTTGTTGGGAATTGAGGAATTTTCGGCTCGCTGAAGAGCACTGAAACTTGACGAGTTCCGTCATCGCGTCCAATGCTTGTTGTATTGAGGAATTTTCGGCTCGCTGAAGAGCACTGAAACATACCACATCCCGACGCTCAACGAGAGCGCGGCGGTCGATTGAGGAATTTTCGGCTCGCTGAAGAGCACTGAAACCGACGCCTATGCCTGTTTTTGCACGCGATAGAGAGTAAATTGAGGAATTTTCGGCTCGCTGAAGAGCACTGAAACGCGATCCGATCGAGCGCCCGCGAACGACCAGTTCCACATTGAGGAATTTTCGGCTCGCTGAAGAGCACTGAAACCTTAGTTCCAGACGAAACTGCAAGCGATACGCTGGACTATGATTGAGGAATTTTCGGCTCGCTGAAGAGCACTGAAACTCGCGGGCGGCGCGGCGGTGGTCGCAGAGGACGCAACATTGAGGAATTTTCGGCTCGCTGAAGAGCACTGAAACGTCGGAGTTCTCGACCAGCCGACCTGTAAGCCCATCTTATTGAGGAATTTTCGGCTCGCTGAAGAGCACTGAAACTACTACCACTGAGATAGTGTAAACGTCTCGTAATGTATTGAGGAATTTTCGGCTCGCTGAAGAGCACTGAAACGGTGCTAACAGGGTGGTAGAACGTCTGTTCAGGTGTGATTGAGGAATTTTCGGCTCGCTGAAGAGCACTGAAACTTTATTATTCTGTTCAGAATTGTGCGAACATCGGCGATTGAGGAATTTTCGGCTCGCTGAAGAGCACTGAAACTTGCACCTGTGAATCAGATTGCGGCACATCATCTGGATATTGAGGAATTTTCGGCTCGCTGAAGAGCACTGAAACGGTTGTCATCCGCTCAACGAGCGGGTACACGTGATCATTGAATTGAGGAATTTTCGGCTCGCTGAAGAGCACTGAAACCTCTGCGTGTCTGTTCGTCGTGCAGCACGAGTTTCATTGAGGAATTTTCGGCTCGCTGAAGAGCACTGAAACTTGTTCACGCATCGCCAAGACCACCAGTGCGGTGGAATTGAGGAATTTTCGGCTCGCTGAAGAGCACTGAAACCTTGTACGTATCCCAAAGCCACTGGTTCAGATACGATTGAGGAATTTTCGGCTCGCTGAAGAGCACTGAAACGTTTTTGGACGCAAGCGAGCGCAAAATCGCGTTTCCGATTGAGGAATTTTCGGCTCGCTGAAGAGCACTGAAACGTTCGGTGTACGCGGCGGGCAACGGTGCGAGGTCAAATTGAGGAATTTTCGGCTCGCTGAAGAGCACTGAAACCGCGTTCTATTCGCGTTGTCGGGAGTTACAACTGGAATTGAGGAATTTTCGGCTCGCTGAAGAGCACTGAAACGGTTTATATTCGCATGGATACAACCGTCCTCTTCAACATTGAGGAATTTTCGGCTCGCTGAAGAGCACTGAAACAACGTATTCGCTTGCGAGATGTTCTTGAGCGACGTTTTATTGAGGAATTTTCGGCTCGCTGAAGAGCACTGAAACTTGAAGCGCATTTGCCCGCGATTGCGGGCGCGGTAGATTGAGGAATTTTCGGCTCGCTGAAGAGCACTGAAACCTGGAACGTTCACGGCTACAAAGATACGGTAAGGGCCGATTGAGGAATTTTCGGCTCGCTGAAGAGCACTGAAACACCGATCCCCCCCATCGCGCTCGTTGCCGTTCGTTGATTGAGGAATTTTCGGCTCGCTGAAGAGCACTGAAACCGGATCTGCTCGACTCGATCAATCGCGGCGACGGTACAATTGAGGAATTTTCGGCTCGCTGAAGAGCACTGAAACGCGATCTTGCCGACTCTGAACCGTAGTACAGCGTCGAGCATTGAGGAATTTTCGGCTCGCTGAAGAGCACTGAAACACAAACCGCACGCTGGACGGGTTGCAAGCCCTAAGCGGATTGAGGAATTTTCGGCTCGCTGAAGAGCACTGAAACTTATAATTACGCAATGCTTCCAAAGTGTACGGAAAAATTGAGGAATTTTCGGTTCGCTGAAGAGCACTGAAACAGCGACGCCGCGCCCGCAATCGCTTGACGAAACGCATTGAGGAATTTTCGGCTCGCTGAAGAGCACTGAAACAGCGACCCGGAACCCTACATCGCTATGGTGACGGTCAATTGAGGAATTTTCGGCTCGCTGAAGAGCACTGAAACTACTTGGTTGTATGTACTCAATCATATAATCTGCATCAATTGAGGAATTTTCGGCTCGCTGAAGAGCACTGAAACCGGTCGGTGACATCACGCTCGGCGAGTACCACCAGTTATTGAGGAATTTTCGGCTCGCTGAAGAGCACTGAAACCGCTGGCGGTACAGCCACGCCGCCAACCGGATCGTTATTGAGGAATTTTCGGCTCGCTGAAGAGCACTGAAACGTTCCGCCGCGCCCGTTGCGCGCGAAATGCGAAAGTATTGAGGAATTTTCGGCTCGCTGAAGAGCACTGAAACCGTCGCTGAGTTCGACCTCGCGTCGGTTCGGGCGCGAGATTGAGGAATTTTCGGCTCGCTGAAGAGCACTGAAACGAATTACGTTTCTTTCAAGCCACGCTTTTCTTCTCGATTGAGGAATTTTCGGCTCGCTGAAGAGCACTGAAACGGTACGCGCGCCGTCGCCGTAGGAGGTTAGGATATGATTGAGGAATTTTCGGCTCGCTGAAGAGCACTGAAACTGCGAAGCGCCGGAATTACGTTTCTTTCAAGCCACATTGAGGAATTTTCGGCTCGCTGAAGAGCACTGAAACTCCGTGGCGCGTGCGGTGGCGCGCGCACCGACGGCCAATTGAGGAATTTTCGGCTCGCTGAAGAGCACTGAAACGCGCTGGTCACGGATCGCGTAGAGGAGAATAACATGATTGAGGAATTTTCGGCTCGCTGAAGAGCACTGAAACTCCACCTGGCACAAAACAACTCCAGCGACAATCAGATTGAGGAATTTTCGGCTCGCTGAAGAGCACTGAAACTTGTCATTGTCGAGCCATGGCAGCGCCGAATCGTCAAATTGAGGAATTTTCGGCTCGCTGAAGAGCACTGAAACGGATCTCCGCATCGGACGGCGTGTAGTCGATATCCTCGATTGAGGAATTTTCGGCTCGCTGAAGAGCACTGAAACCGCGAGGGCCCGGACGCGGGAATCCGAATAGCCAACATTGAGGAATTTTCGGCTCGCTGAAGAGCACTGAAACTGAACGTGGTAATGAAACAGTGGGGCAATGCGTACTTATTGAGGAATTTTCGGCTCGCTGAAGAGCACTGAAACTTCTTTTGGTTTGTATACGTATTGACCTACCAGGGAAATTGAGGAATTTTCGGCTCGCTGAAGAGCACTGAAACTAAATAGAGGCCGGCTTAGGATCGGGAAGCCAGTAATTGAGGAATTTTCGGCTCGCTGAAGAGCACTGAAACAGTATGGTTGACCGTCGGAATCCGACACGACAACCCAATTGAGGAATTTTCGGCTCGCTGAAGAGCACTGAAACTATTATTACGTACTGCGACGAATGCCTTATCTGCATAATTGAGGAATTTTCGGCTCGCTGAAGAGCACTGAAACTAGAAAGTGAATTATTTCCGGAAGAGCCAATTATTGAATTGAGGAATTTTCGGCTCGCTGAAGAGCACTGAAACTGGAGAGCAGAACACTGGTACGATTCCGGTATTCGTATTGAGGAATTTTCGGCTCGCTGAAGAGCACTGAAACACCACTTTCGCGGCTATACCACAATCGCCATGCTCCAATTGAGGAATTTTCGGCTCGCTGAAGAGCACTGAAACTTGCCGCTGAAGCAGCGTACCCAACCATCATTTCGTACATTGAGGAATTTTCGGCTCGCTGAAGAGCACTGAAACAGACATGTTCTGCCGGACCGTAGTGGCGGCACTCGATTGAGGAATTTTCGGCTCGCTGAAGAGCACTGAAACCTTCACGCTCTCCAACGAACACTTTTCCACTTCTAATTGAGGAATTTTCGGCTCGCTGAAGAGCACTGAAACCTCGTAGACGCTCTTGAGCGCGCGGATCGGGAAAAGAAATTGAGGAATTTTCGGCTCGCTGAAGAGCACTGAAACTTGAGTATGGACATCGGAAGCGCGATACACGCTTAAAATTGAGGAATTTTCGGCTCGCTGAAGAGCACTGAAACCTTTCAAATACCGAACTTATGCGCATTGCTTTATAAATTGAGGAATTTTCGGCTCGCTGAAGAGCACTGAAACTCAAGATATGCCTTATAAGCCGTATCTGCAAGTGAGAATTGAGGAATTTTCGGCTCGCTGAAGAGCACTGAAACATTGTTCCAACCAGCGCTTTTTGCGCGCTATCGGAAATTGAGGAATTTTCGGCTCGCTGAAGAGCACTGAAACCAACATCGCTCTATCAAGAGCAGCGAAAGCAGAAGCGAATTGAGGAATTTTCGGCTCGCTGAAGAGCACTGAAACCCCCTGCATGTTCAATCACTTCGGGCGAGCTCTGTTAATTGAGGAATTTTCGGCTCGCTGAAGAGCACTGAAACATTATTGGATAGAATGCATACAACCACCTAAAATATACAAATTGAGGAATTTTCGGCTCGCTGAAGAGCACTGAAACGATCCACATCGCCGCTTCTCGCATCGCGTCATATCAATTGAGGAATTTTCGGCTCGCTGAAGAGCACTGAAACCTGAAGAAGAGTTATTCACGGATGATTTCCCTGTGAATTGAGGAATTTTCGGCTCGCTGAAGAGCACTGAAACTTCATCATGGTCTTCTGCACGCTGGCTACCACGTCAAATTGAGGAATTTTCGGCTCGCTGAAGAGCACTGAAACTATCAGCAATTTTTTGAGCAAAATCGCGTCAAAAGTGAATTGAGGAATTTTCGGCTCGCTGAAGAGCACTGAAACTCTGGTACGTATGTCGAAACAACAACGCGATCTACCGAATTGAGGAATTTTCGGCTCGCTGAAGAGCACTGAAACCTTTTCCAGACACTCAGATCGTGATCCCATGTCCACGAATTGAGGAATTTTCGGCTCGCTGAAGAGCACTGAAACTAAATCTTCACAAAACATTATATCACAGACAGGGAAGAAAATTGAGGAATTTTCGGCTCGCTGAAGAGCACTGAAACAACGAAAACTACCCCAACATCATTGTGATCCGATCCGCAATTGAGGAATTTTCGGCTCGCTGAAGAGCACTGAAACGCCGCCAGCGCCGCCAAACCAACCGCAGAAAGCCCACCCGATTGAGGAATTTTCGGCTCGCTGAAGAGCACTGAAACTGTGAACATATTGACCTACCAAATTGGGATAGTGAGCATCATTGAGGAATTTTCGGCTCGCTGAAGAGCACTGAAACTCGACCAGTTTGTATGTATATGCGTCAACCATTCTTATTGAGGAATTTTCGGCTCGCTGAAGAGCACTGAAACTTATAAAGCAATTGTACGAAATTGTCAACGTATTCCTATTGAGGAATTTTCGGCTCGCTGAAGAGCACTGAAACTTCTTTTCAACACCATAAGGTAAAAAGAGCGTACCAATTGAGGAATTTTCGGCTCGCTGAAGAGCACTGAAACAAGCGAAACCTACGTATTGCTTGTAAATGCGAACAGATTGAGGAATTTTCGGCTCGCTGAAGAGCACTGAAACATAAGCCCGATTCTGAACGTTCAATGGCGCTATCAATTGAGGAATTTTCGGCTCGCTGAAGAGCACTGAAACTTTCTGCCGTGCGACGTGTGACAAAAAATGTCACAATTGAGGAATTTTCGGCTCGCTGAAGAGCACTGAAACGGCATGTAGCAGCGCTCAAACGGGAGCAGCCGGAGGATTGAGGAATTTTCGGCTCGCTGAAGAGCACTGAAACCGATTGATCGAGTCGAGCAACGCCGCCGCCGCCGCAGTTGAGGAATTTTCGGCTCGCTGAAGAGCACTGAAACGTGTCGTATGCTCTCAAACGCGCGTTCTGCGAGCTCATTGAGGAATTTTCGGCTCGCTGAAGAGCACTGAAACGCGCGCACGACCGGCAGCGACGCCGGGTACGTCACATTGAGGAATTTTCGGCTCGCTGAAGAGCACTGAAACCGTAAGATGACTCATTGCGAAATGTCGTACCGTCGTTGAGGAATTTTCGGCTCGCTGAAGAGCACTGAAACGCGCTTCACAGGTGCGGGGGTTATCTATTGCAAGGATTGAGGAATTTTCGGCTCGCTGAAGAGCACTGAAACCCCGCCTCCGCCACCGACGGGCGCGCGCACGTTCGTTGAGGAATTTTCGGCTCGCTGAAGAGCACTGAAACCGCTCATCATTGTAATCGGTTGCCCCCATAAATAAATTGAGGAATTTTCGGCTCGCTGAAGAGCACTGAAACCGCTCATCATTGTAATCGGTTGCCC
>Ga0308406_1000763_pt1 | contig 13773 bp, 9 predicted proteins | sample HotsprSampleMSe1_FD_203474 | JGI IMG/M metagenome (GOLD analysis project Ga0308406, IMG submission 203474) | Hot spring phototrophic mat microbial communities from Mushroom Spring, Yellowstone National Park, Wyoming, United States - 20060911_MSe1 ...
GCCCTTGACATTCTTCCGGCGCGTTTCGGCGCACACGCTACGGTATGCAGAATTTCAGCGTGCCCGGCGGGCAGAGCACACTAGGTGACGTCGACACGTACCCCGCGTTGACGTTTGCAAGCGTGATCGAACCGCCCGGTGAAATCGGTCGGTTGATGATCAGAGTCGGCGTGTAGTTCCACACGGCGATGCCGACCGTGTGCGGTGACTCGTTGCGTAAGACCGTGCCGTCCGGCACGCGGAAGTACACGTTTGGGCGCGCCGGGCCGCCCAGCCCCGGCACTCGACTCATCATCACAATCGGCGACCCCCAGCGATAGATGCGCTCCACAGTCGGAGTGCCGTCGTCAACGTAGTCCACATGACCGTAGCAGGCTTCGCATATCTCAGGATACGGCGTCCAGTCGCCGATATTTGCATTCGGGTCAAACGCGCGCCGCAGCCCGCCCCAGAGCGTCCAGAACGCCACGAACGCGCCTGCAGTGATTAGGACAGGCTGCTCATCACGCAGCACTTGCAGCGCCGCGGAACTGGCGCTCGCCGCGCCGCCCGAACGGGCATTGTACGCCGCCTTCGCGGCCCGTTCGCGCGTCGGTTGCGGCACATCCCCGATCTCACTCCCCGCCTCGGATATCAGCGCCGATAGTCCAGCGGCCAGGGCCGCCAGCCCGACCGCCGAAAGCCCGCCGGTTTCCGGCGCTAATGCTCCACCAATTAGCGCCGCAAGAGCAGCGACCGACACAACGCCCGCAACCTGGGCGATGTCGACCGCCTGCTCCCAAACGACCAAAATGTTATCAATCTCTTTCTGGATGCGCTTGCAAAGCACCAAATCGCCGCCCGGCGTGTGCGGCACGTCCGGCAAATCCGGCGGCAAGAGCGGTATCGGCGGAAGGTCGGAAGGAAATTGGACGTTCGGCGGAAGACAACCGCATTGCGGTTGCCGCGCCATAATGGAGAGAAGTCGGATGATCTCGGTGTTCTGTTGCCGGATCAACAGCAATTGCTGGCGGATCGTCATTCGCGCTTTCCGTTCTGAATGTGCAGTATCTCCCTTACCATCCGCTCGATCTCGCTGCGATGTTCATGGCTAGAACGGTCATGGCGATAGAGCGTCCATACCAGAACTAAAGTCAGAATAGCGCAGATCGAATCCCTCGCCAGACCGATAATCTCGCTCACCATATCCATTACGGCGCTCCTACGGCCGCAAGCAGTTGCAGGAGCGCCTGAAGGATCTCGTCATCCAGCGCGCCCGTTCCCACCTGCTGATTCTGGATCAACTGGATAATTTGATCCAGCCGATCCGTAATCTCGTCCATGTCGCACGCCATAAACAACCCCCTCAAATCTCTACGCCACTCCACGTTCGATTCGCCGTTCGGTTCATACCGTTGCAGTCTGCCCATCAGACGCGCCAGCAGTGCGGAGTTCAGCGCAATCAGCACACACCGATCACTACTCTGATACATACTCTCGCACCCCTACGCGCCTCAATAGTGGATCGCCGTCACGATCCACGAAGTGCGCAATCATCAGCGCGTCCAGAGCGGTCAGATCGGCATCCGGCGCAACCGTAGGAAGCCAGAGCAGTTCCCCGGAGTCGCCTGACGCATTCTCGTAGTAGACCACAATGCCGCGCGTCACAGGACGCGGCCCGCGCGGCGGCGCCCAGGGAAACTGGACGGTAAACCGCACGTCCGCCGCGTACAGCGACGCGGCAGATACGCCCGCCAGCGCGGCCCGAAGACTCTCAAGCGGCCCGGCCCATACGACCGGGCCGCCCGAAAAAATGCGGTACGTCGTGCAATAGGATGCTTTATCGCGCTCATCGCGAAACCTGTACCGGATCGTACCCAGCATACTAGTCCGGCCTGTCGTCACGCGCGCGTCGGTTACGAGTCGTGGTGCGCATGATCTGGTACGAGCGCTCAAGCGCTACGATATCCGACCCCAGCGACGTCGTCCATCCGTTGTCGACCATTTCCAGCACGAGTGCATTGACGAGCGGCAGATCCTCGTCAATCGAACCGGTTACGGTTACCATCGTCAACGGAAACGCCGGGATCTGGATGCGCGTCAATTGCAAGTTTGCCCCGCGAAACACGAACACGCCTTTTTGCTCAACGCGCGTGTTTTCACCCGCCGCCGGTGCAACCGGATCGACAAAAGAATACGTGATCGATTGCGATGTGATCGACCCCTGAGTCAACGCCGCAAGCGCCGTTCGCAGCGCCGCCGCGCGAGTCGTCGCATTCGCCAGAGTCGTTGCGCCTGGAAGATACGCCTGCACCTGCGCGTTGGCGCCGCGCTCGTCAACGATATTGTACGACACCTGGCACACCGGCAACTGTGTCATTGCCATGCTCTGCATCACCCCCTTCCTATCAATGCACACTATACCATACGCACACGATTGCGCGCAACATGACGCGCCGCGCTACGGCACCCGGTCAACCGGTCGACTCCATCCGGTCAACCGGTCGACTCCATCCGGTCAACCGGTCGACTCCATCCGGTCAACCGGTCGACTCCATCCGGTCAACCGGTCGGGGCAACCTGCAACGCGCCCCAGATCATTTCTTCATCCACATGCTCACGCAATCGGCGCAATGCGGGCGCCACCTGGCGCTCCAGCCACACGAGCGTGCGCGCGATCCGGCGATCCGGCCCGCCCGTTTCCGGCTTCAGTCGGTCAATGGGCAGATCGCCATACGCCGCCAGCACGTCACCCACAACCCGCCAGATCGCGGGATAGCGTAACACCGTAGCGCGCAACACCGCCAGCGGCGGATGTCCCCGTCGCACGCTCTCGAACGCGCGTTCTGCAAGTTCACGGTAGTAACGAGCCTCGACGCGCAACCAACCGCAAAACGCCTCATATCCCGACTCGGCGCCCTTGTTGTACAGCACAACCCTTGACCGCGCCGATTCCGAACCGTAGTACAGCGTTGAGCCGTGTCCGTAGGTATCGATCACGCGCATTGCACGGCGCCCGTCCGTCGCTGCCAGTTCGCGCGCCACCGCGCGAATGAGATCGTCGACTCCCTCGGCCGACCCTGCAACCGGATACGTGATCTGAATGTCGATGCGCCGCGCGCGCGCATGGCGATCCATCGTCTGCATGCGCTCCTGCACGTATGCGTGCGCGCGGTGGCCCGCAATCGACACCCACGCCTCATCATCGCCGCGCAACCCCGCGAACGCGCCGCCGTACACGCGGCCCACATACCCGAATCGCGTGCGCTGTTGCGTGTCATCCGATCCCGACAGCCCTGCCATCCAGTTGCACGCCGCGGCATACTCGATCTGCGCGGCCGGGCCGGATGTCGTGTACGAAATGTAATCGATGCCGGCACAGGACATATGCACCCCCTTCAACGACGAAACGGGCGACCGGATTGCACATCCCGGCCGCCCGTCCCGATAGCCGACTCAACGCCCTGCTATGGCGTGCATTGCAGTGCATTGCACCTCGTGGATAAAATGTGGATAACTAACCCCCCGCGAAGCGGGGTTATTACCCCAACCCCGCTTCGCGCGCCGCGCCCGCCCGACGCGCGCGCACGATTGCGGAAGCGACCAGGGGAAACATGACGTCGGCCCGGATGCCGTGCTCCCGCGCCTCGGTCTCCCACCGAGTCCAGTACGACCGCACCACCAGTGTACCGTCACCACGGTTGATCGAGTCGAGCAGCGACGCAGCACTGGCAGACAGCCGGGCGATTTCCGATTCGGTCAAGTTTGCATGGTCATATGCCGTCATACGCTCTCTCTCCTCTTTCGCACGCCTGGGAGACATGCCGCAATGCGCCGCGCAGTCGGTCAATTCTGCGACGGTTTAGGGTCATCATCCAGGTGCACGATCTCAACCGATACAAAATCTTGCCCGGTAAGCCAGCCCTCCAGTTCGTTGAACAGCGCCTTCGTCTTTTCCGCATCGTCCAACAAGCGCACCGTCGTCACCAGCGCCGCCCAGAACATCCGGCCCGGATCGAGGTCTGATGGAACCACCTTCTCCCAAAACGCCCACCAGCGCACCACATCGATGGGCCTGACCTCCTTGCCCTGCTCGTCCAGGAATCGCAGCATCCGTCCGTAAATCTTGCCCGTCAACTCGCCGCGACCCTTCAGATCGGCGTCCATAGCGAAACCTCCTTATGCACGAAATGTACCGCACCGCCACTATACGCGCGCAAACCGCCAGGAGTCAATAGGAAATCAGTCCTATCCGCACATAGTACCCGATTTGTACGAAAACGCGCCGAACGTGCAGCAAACGCGCGTATGAAGCATAGAACGCGCGTTCTGTGCGTCATTTCGGCGTTTTTAACCGGTTTCAAAACAACATAAGAGATGTGATGTTGTTTTATTGATACTTTGTATCACCTATTGTGATGCGCAATTGCGCAAATGCGCGCGCGTGGGGGATGAATGACGCGGTATTAACGAATAAGACCGGTCGCTGACGCGACCGGTCGGGTTCCATTCTGGTGCGCCGGAAGAATGTCAAGGGCTTCGCAAGCGCCTTCGGCGCCCTTGACATTCTTCCGGCGCGTTTCGGCGCACACGCTACGGTATGCAGAACTTCAGCGTGCCCGGCGGGCAGAGCACAGGCGGGTACGTGCAGACATACCCCGCGTTGACGTTTGCAAGCGTGATCGATTCACCTGCACTAATCGATCTGTTAATGATGAGAAGCGGCGCGTAGTTCCAGACGTACATCCAGACCGCGTGCGGCGACTCGTTGCGAAAGGTCGTACCGTCCGGCACGCGGAAGTACACATTTGGACGCGGCGGGCTGCCCAGTCCTGGCACTTGACTCATCATCACAATCGGCAACCCCCAGCGATAGATGCGCTCCACAGTCGGAATGCCGTCGTCAACGTAGTCCACATGCCCGTAACAGTTTGAACATATTTCCGGGTACGGCGTCCAGTCGCCGATGTCTGCATCCGGATCGAACGCGCGCCGCAGCCCGCCCCAGAGCGTCCAGAACGCCACGAACGCGCCTGCAGTGATTAGGACAGGCTGCTCATCACGCAGCACTTGCAGCGCCGCGGAACTGGCGCTCGCCGCGCCGCCCGAACGGGCATTGTACGCCGCCTTCGCGGCCCGTTCGCGCGTCGGTTGCGGCACATCCCCGATCTCACTCCCCGCCTCGGATATCAGCGCCGATAGTCCAGCGGCCAGGGCCGCCAGCCCGACCGCCGAAAGCCCGCCGGTTTCCGGCGCTAATGCTCCACCAATTAGCGCCGCAAGAGCAGCGACCGACACAACGCCCGCAACCTGGGCGATGTCGACCGCCTGCTCCCAAACGACCAAAATGTTATCAATCTCTTTCTGGATGCGCTTGCAAAGCACCAAATCGCCGCCCGGCGTGTGCGGCACGTCCGGCAAATCCGGCGGCAAGAGCGGTATCGGCGGAAGGTCGGAAGGAAATTGGACGTTCGGCGGAAGACAACCGCATTGCGGTTGCCGCGCCATAATGGAGAGAAGTCGGATGATCTCGGTGTTCTGTTGCCGGATCAACAGCAATTGCTGGCGGATCGTCATTCGCGCTTTCCGTTCTGAATGTGCAGTATCTCCCTTACCATCCGCTCGATCTCGCTGCGATGTTCATGGCTAGAACGGTCATGGCGATAGAGCGTCCATACCAGAACTAAAGTCAGAATAGCGCAGATCGAATCCCTCGCCAGACCGATAATCTCGCTCACCATATCCATTACGGCGCTCCTACGGCCGCAAGCAGTTGCAGGAGCGCCTGAAGGATCTCGTCATCCAGCGCGCCCGTTCCCACCTGCTGATTCTGGATCAACTGGATAATTTGATCCAGCCGATCCGTAATCTCGTCCATGTCGCACGCCATAAACAACCCCCTCAAATCTCTACGCCACTCCACGTTCGATTCGCCGTTCGGTTCATACCGTTGCAGTCTGCCCATCAGACGCGCCAGCAGTGCGGAGTTCAGCGCAATCAGCACACACCGATCACTACTCTGATACATACTCTCGCACCCCTACGCGCCTCAATAGTGGATCGCCGTCACGATCCACGAAGTGCGCAATCATCAGCGCGTCCAGAGCGGTCAGATCGGCATCCGGCGCAACCGTAGGAAGCCAGAGCAGTTCCCCGGAGTCGCCTGACGCATTCTCGTAGTAGACCACAATGCCGCGCGTCACAGGACGCGGCCCGCGCGGCGGCGCCCAGGGAAACTGGACGGTAAACCGCACGTCCGCCGCGTACAGCGACGCGGCAGATACGCCCGCCAGCGCGGCCCGAAGACTCTCAAGCGGCCCGGCCCATACGACCGGGCCGCCCGAAAAAATGCGGTACGTCGTGCAATAGGATGCTTTATCGCGCTCATCGCGAAACCTGTACCGGATCGTACCCAGCATACTAGTCCGGCCTGTCGTCACGCGCGCGTCGGTTACGAGTCGTGGTGCGCATGATCTGGTACGAGCGCTCAAGCGCTACGATATCCGACCCCAGCGACGTCGTCCATCCGTTGTCGACCATTTCCAGCACGAGTGCATTGACGAGCGGCAGATCCTCGTCAATCGAACCGGTTACGGTTACCATCGTCAACGGAAACGCCGGGATCTGGATGCGCGTCAATTGCAAGTTTGCCCCGCGAAACACGAACACGCCTTTTTGCTCAACGCGCGTGTTTTCACCCGCCGCCGGTGCAACCGGATCGACAAAAGAATACGTGATCGATTGCGATGTGATCGACCCCTGAGTCAACGCCGCAAGCGCCGTTCGCAGCGCCGCCGCGCGAGTCGTCGCATTCGCCAGAGTCGTTGCGCCTGGAAGATACGCCTGCACCTGCGCGTTGGCGCCGCGCTCGTCAACGATATTGTACGACACCTGGCACACCGGCAACTGTGTCATTGCCATGCTCTGCATCACCCCCTTCCTATCAATGCACACTATACCATACGCACACGATTGCGCGCAACATGACGCGCCGCGCTACGGCACCCGGTCAACCGGTCGACTCCATCCGGTCAACCGGTCGACTCCATCCGGTCAACCGGTCGACTCCATCCGGTCAACCGGTCGACTCCATCCGGTCAACCGGTCGGGGCAACCTGCAACGCGCCCCAGATCATTTCTTCATCCACATGCTCACGCAATCGGCGCAATGCGGGCGCCACCTGGCGCTCCAGCCACACGAGCGTGCGCGCGATCCGGCGATCCGGCCCGCCCGTTTCCGGCTTCAGTCGGTCAATGGGCAGATCGCCATACGCCGCCAGCACGTCACCCACAACCCGCCAGATCGCGGGATAGCGTAACACCGTAGCGCGCAACACCGCCAGCGGCGGATGTCCCCGTCGCACGCTCTCGAACGCGCGTTCTGCAAGTTCACGGTAGTAACGAGCCTCGACGCGCAACCAACCGCAAAACGCCTCATATCCCGACTCGGCGCCCTTGTTGTACAGCACAACCCTTGACCGCGCCGATTCCGAACCGTAGTACAGCGTTGAGCCGTGTCCGTAGGTATCGATCACGCGCATTGCACGGCGCCCGTCCGTCGCTGCCAGTTCGCGCGCCACCGCGCGAATGAGATCGTCGACTCCCTCGGCCGACCCTGCAACCGGATACGTGATCTGAATGTCGATGCGCCGCGCGCGCGCATGGCGATCCATCGTCTGCATGCGCTCCTGCACGTATGCGTGCGCGCGGTGGCCCGCAATCGACACCCACGCCTCATCATCGCCGCGCAACCCCGCGAACGCGCCGCCGTACACGCGGCCCACATACCCGAATCGCGTGCGCTGTTGCGTGTCATCCGATCCCGACAGCCCTGCCATCCAGTTGCACGCCGCGGCATACTCGATCTGCGCGGCCGGGCCGGATGTCGTGTACGAAATGTAATCGATGCCGGCACAGGACATATGCACCCCCTTCAACGACGAAACGGGCGACCGGATTGCACATCCCGGCCGCCCGTCCCGATAGCCGACTCAACGCCCTGCTATGGCGTGCATTGCAGTGCATTGCACCTCGTGGATAAAATGTGGATAACTAACCCCCCGCGAAGCGGGGTTATTACCCCAACCCCGCTTCGCGCGCCGCGCCCGCCCGACGCGCGCGCACGATTGCGGAAGCGACCAGGGGAAACATGACGTCGGCCCGGATGCCGTGCTCCCGCGCCTCGGTCTCCCACCGAGTCCAGTACGACCGCACCACCAGTGTACCGTCACCACGGTTGATCGAGTCGAGCAGCGACGCAGCACTGGCAGACAGCCGGGCGATTTCCGATTCGGTCAAGTTTGCATGGTCATATGCCGTCATACGCTCTCTCTCCTCTTTCGCACGCCTGGGAGACATGCCGCAATGCGCCGCGCAGTCGGTCAATTCTGCGACGGTTTAGGGTCATCATCCAGGTGCACGATCTCAACCGATACAAAATCTTGCCCGGTAAGCCAGCCCTCCAGTTCGTTGAACAGCGCCTTCGTCTTTTCCGCATCGTCCAACAAGCGCACCGTCGTCACCAGCGCCGCCCAGAACATCCGGCCCGGATCGAGGTCTGATGGAACCACCTTCTCCCAAAACGCCCACCAGCGCACCACATCGATGGGCCTGACCTCCTTGCCCTGCTCGTCCAGGAATCGCAGCATCCGTCCGTAAATCTTGCCCGTCAACTCGCCGCGACCCTTCAGATCGGCGTCCATAGCGAAACCTCCTTATGCACGAAATGTACCGCACCGCCACTATACGCGCGCAAACCGCCAGGAGTCAATAGGAAATCAGTCCTATCCGCACATAGTACCCGATTTGTACGAAAACGCGCCGAACGTGCAGCAAACGCGCGTATGAAGCATAGAACGCGCGTTCTGTGCGTCATTTCGGCGTTTTTAACCGGTTTCAAAACAACATAAGAGATGTGATGTTGTTTTATTGATACTTTGTATCACCTATTGTGATGCGCAATTGCGCAAATGCGCGCGCGTGGGGGATGAATGACGCGGTATTAACGAATAAGACCGGTCGCTGACGCGACCGGTCGGGTTCCATTCTGGTGCGCCGGAAGAATGTCAAGGGCTTCGCAAGCGCCTTCGGCGCCCTTGACATTCTTCCGGCGCGTTTCGGCGCACACGCTACGGTATGCAGAACTTCAGCGTGCCCGGCGGGCAGAGCACAGGCGGGTACGTGCAGACATACCCCGCGTTGACGTTTGCAAGCGTGATCGATTCACCTGCACTAATCGATCTGTTAATGATGAGAAGCGACGCGTAGTTCCAGACGTACATCCAGACCGCGTGCGGCGACTCGTTGCGGAAAACCGTGTCGTCCGGCACGCGGAAGTACACGGGAACCGCGCGCCCCCCGCCCAGCCCCGGGACCGAACGCATCATCGTAACCGGCGACCCCCAGCGATAGATGCGCTCCACATTCGGAATGCCGTCGTCAACGTAGTCCACATGACCGTAGCAGGATTCGCATATCTCAGGATACGGTGTCCAGTCGCCGATATTTGCATTCGGGTCAAACGCGCGCCGCAGCCCGCCCCAGAGCGTCCAGAACGCCACGAACGCGCCTGCAGTGATTAGGACAGGCTGCTCATCACGCAGCACTTGCAGCGCCGCGGAACTGGCGCTCGCCGCGCCGCCCGAACGGGCATTGTACGCCGCCTTCGCGGCCCGTTCGCGCGTCGGTTGCGGCACATCCCCGATCTCACTCCCCGCCTCGGATATCAGCGCCGATAGTCCAGCGGCCAGGGCCGCCAGCCCGACCGCCGAAAGCCCGCCGGTTTCCGGCGCTAATGCTCCACCAATTAGCGCCGCAAGAGCAGCGACCGACACAACGCCCGCAACCTGGGCGATGTCGACCGCCTGCTCCCAAACGACCAAAATGTTATCAATCTCTTTCTGGATGCGCTTGCAAAGCACCAAATCGCCGCCCGGCGTGTGCGGCACGTCCGGCAAATCCGGCGGCAAGAGCGGTATCGGCGGAAGGTCGGAAGGAAATTGGACGTTCGGCGGAAGACAACCGCATTGCGGTTGCCGCGCCATAATGGAGAGAAGTCGGATGATCTCGGTGTTCTGTTGCCGGATCAACAGCAATTGCTGGCGGATCGTCATTCGCGCTTTCCGTTCTGAATGTGCAGTATCTCCCTTACCATCCGCTCGATCTCGCTGCGATGTTCATGGCTAGAACGGTCATGGCGATAGAGCGTCCATACCAGAACTAAAGTCAGAATAGCGCAGATCGAATCCCTCGCCAGACCGATAATCTCGCTCACCATATCCATTACGGCGCTCCTACGGCCGCAAGCAGTTGCAGGAGCGCCTGAAGGATCTCGTCATCCAGCGCGCCCGTTCCCACCTGCTGATTCTGGATCAACTGGATAATTTGATCCAGCCGATCCGTAATCTCGTCCATGTCGCACGCCATAAACAACCCCCTCAAATCTCTACGCCACTCCACGTTCGATTCGCCGTTCGGTTCATACCGTTGCAGTCTGCCCATCAGACGCGCCAGCAGTGCGGAGTTCAGCGCAATCAGCACACACCGATCACTACTCTGATACATACTCTCGCACCCCTACGCGCCTCAATAGTGGATCGCCGTCACGATCCACGAAGTGCGCAATCATCAGCGCGTCCAGAGCGGTCAGATCGGCATCCGGCGCAACCGTAGGAAGCCAGAGCAGTTCCCCGGAGTCGCCTGACGCATTCTCGTAGTAGACCACAATGCCGCGCGTCACAGGACGCGGCCCGCGCGGCGGCGCCCAGGGAAACTGGACGGTAAACCGCACGTCCGCCGCGTACAGCGACGCGGCAGATACGCCCGCCAGCGCGGCCCGAAGACTCTCAAGCGGCCCGGCCCATACGACCGGGCCGCCCGAAAAAATGCGGTACGTCGTGCAATAGGATGCTTTATCGCGCTCATCGCGAAACCTGTACCGGATCGTACCCAGCATACTAGTCCGGCCTGTCGTCACGCGCGCGTCGGTTACGAGTCGTGGTGCGCATGATCTGGTACGAGCGCTCAAGCGCTACGATATCCGACCCCAGCGACGTCGTCCATCCGTTGTCGACCATTTCCAGCACGAGTGCATTGACGAGCGGCAGATCCTCGTCAATCGAACCGGTTACGGTTACCATCGTCAACGGAAACGCCGGGATCTGGATGCGCGTCAATTGCAAGTTTGCCCCGCGAAACACGAACACGCCTTTTTGCTCAACGCGCGTGTTTTCACCCGCCGCCGGTGCAACCGGATCGACAAAAGAATACGTGATCGATTGCGATGTGATCGACCCCTGAGTCAACGCCGCAAGCGCCGTTCGCAGCGCCGCCGCGCGAGTCGTCGCATTCGCCAGAGTCGTTGCGCCTGGAAGATACGCCTGCACCTGCGCGTTGGCGCCGCGCTCGTCAACGATATTGTACGACACCTGGCACACCGGCAACTGTGTCATTGCCATGCTCTGCATCACCCCCTTCCTATCAATGCACACTATACCATACGCACACGATTGCGCGCAACATGACGCGCCGCGCTACGGCACCCGGTCAACCGGTCGACTCCATCCGGTCAACCGGTCGACTCCATCCGGTCAACCGGTCGACTCCATCCGGTCAACCGGTCGACTCCATCCGGTCAACCGGTCGGGGCAACCTGCAACGCGCCCCAGATCATTTCTTCATCCACATGCTCACGCAATCGGCGCAATGCGGGCGCCACCTGGCGCTCCAGCCACACGAGCGTGCGCGCGATCCGGCGATCCGGCCCGCCCGTTTCCGGCTTCAGTCGGTCAATGGGCAGATCGCCATACGCCGCCAGCACGTCACCCACAACCCGCCAGATCGCGGGATAGCGTAACACCGTAGCGCGCAACACCGCCAGCGGCGGATGTCCCCGTCGCACGCTCTCGAACGCGCGTTCTGCAAGTTCACGGTAGTAACGAGCCTCGACGCGCAACCAACCGCAAAACGCCTCATATCCCGACTCGGCGCCCTTGTTGTACAGCACAACCCTTGACCGCGCCGATTCCGAACCGTAGTACAGCGTTGAGCCGTGTCCGTAGGTATCGATCACGCGCATTGCACGGCGCCCGTCCGTCGCTGCCAGTTCGCGCGCCACCGCGCGAATGAGATCGTCGACTCCCTCGGCCGACCCTGCAACCGGATACGTGATCTGAATGTCGATGCGCCGCGCGCGCGCATGGCGATCCATCGTCTGCATGCGCTCCTGCACGTATGCGTGCGCGCGGTGGCCCGCAATCGACACCCACGCCTCATCATCGCCGCGCAACCCCGCGAACGCGCCGCCGTACACGCGGCCCACATACCCGAATCGCGTGCGCTGTTGCGTGTCATCCGATCCCGACAGCCCTGCCATCCAGTTGCACGCCGCGGCATACTCGATCTGCGCGGCCGGGCCGGATGTCGTGTACGAAATGTAATCGATGCCGGCACAGGACATATGCACCCCCTTCAACGACGAAACGGGCGACCGGATTGCACATCCCGGCCGCCCGTCCCGATAGCCGACTCAACGCCCTGCTATGGCGTGCATTGCAGTGCATTGCACCTCGTGGATAAAATGTGGATAACTAACCCCCCGCGAAGCGGGGTTATTACCCCAACCCCGCTTCGCGCGCCGCGCCCGCCCGACGCGCGCGCACGATTGCGGAAGCGACCAGGGGAAACATGACGTCGGCCCGGATGCCGTGCTCCCGCGCCTCGGTCTCCCACCGAGTCCAGTACGACCGCACCACCAGTGTACCGTCACCACGGTTGATCGAGTCGAGCAGCGACGCAGCACTGGCAGACAGCCGGGCGATTTCCGATTCGGTCAAGTTTGCATGGTCATATGCCGTCATACGCTCTCTCTCCTCTTTCGCACGCCTGGGAGACATGCCGCAATGCGCCGCGCAGTCGGTCAATTCTGCGACGGTTTAGGGTCATCATCCAGGTGCACGATCTCAACCGATACAAAATCTTGCCCGGTAAGCCAGCCCTCCAGTTCGTTGAACAGCGCCTTCGTCTTTTCCGCATCGTCCAACAAGCGCACCGTCGTCACCAGCGCCGCCCAGAACATCCGGCCCGGATCGAGGTCTGATGGAACCACCTTCTCCCAAAACGCCCACCAGCGCACCACATCGATGGGCCTGACCTCCTTGCCCTGCTCGTCCAGGAATCGCAGCATCCGTCCGTAAATCTTGCCCGTCAACTCGCCGCGACCCTTCAGATCGGCGTCCATAGCGAAACCTCCTTATGCACGAAATGTACCGCACCGCCACTATACGCGCGCAAACCGCCAGGAGTCAATAGGAAATCAGTCCTATCCGCACATAGTACCCGATTTGTACGAAAACGCGCCGAACGTGCAGCAAACGCGCGTATGAAGCATAGAACGCGCGTTCTGTGCGTCATTTCGGCGTTTTTAACCGGTTTCAAAACAACATAAGAGATGTGATGTTGTTTTATTGATACTTTGTATCACCTATTGTGATGCGCAATTGCGCAAATGCGCGCGCGTGGGGGATGAATGACGCGGTATTAACGAATAAGACCGGTCGCTGACGCGACCGGTCGGGTTCCATTCTGGTGCGCCGGAAGAATGTCAAGGGCTTCGCAAGCGCCTTCGGCGCCCTTGACATTCTTCCGGCGCGTTTCGGCGCACACGCTACGGTATGCAGAACTTCAGCGTGCCCGGCGGGCAGAGCACAGGCGGGTACGTGCAGACATACCCCGCGTTGACGTTTGCAAGCGTGATCGATTCACCTGCACTAATCGATCTGTTAATGATGAGAAGCG
>Ga0308406_1000782_pt1 | contig 13579 bp, 16 predicted proteins | sample HotsprSampleMSe1_FD_203474 | JGI IMG/M metagenome (GOLD analysis project Ga0308406, IMG submission 203474) | Hot spring phototrophic mat microbial communities from Mushroom Spring, Yellowstone National Park, Wyoming, United States - 20060911_MSe1 ...
CAACGCGGCATTTTGGGAATCAAACAGTCCATCGGGTTCGGTGGTAGCGCGTGTTCGAATCGGAATGTCTCGCACGGAAAGCCAAGTGAGCGAGATGCCCCACGATGCAGTTTCGCCTTTGAACTTTGCCGCAATGAAACTGCTGTATGTGTCAAAGATGTAGAGGTTTTGTGAGAAGAGAATTGAGGAAGTTTCGCCGTCGGTTAAGCGAGCAGGGTTGTAGTAGTTTGCCGCCGCGCCTGTGGCTGATGCCGTGCCGACATTTGCCATCGCCTGTTCGCGTGCCGTTGTGCCGATTCTTAAAAAAGTTAAGCCCGTTTCTTGCGCAAGCATCGTTGCGCTAACGAAAGACAGGAACAGTCCCAAAAAAATTCGCATGAAGTTGATGTGAGTTGATACAGAAAGTCAGCGAAGATACAAGAAAAGCATTGGTAAAGACAAGGTAAGCCTTGATGCTGTAACTAAAACAACGGCTTGCACTCGGAAAAAAAAACTTTGTATATTCGCAACCTTTTTGTAAGGACTGCAAAGTTAGTTCTTTTGTTTTGAAATCACCGAAGAGCAAAACAGATTCTCGCCGCGAAACTCATTCAATCTAATTTTAATCGCCGCAACAGTTTCACATGAGACTATCGGAATTTCGCTACAACCTTCCTAAAAATTTAATTGCTTCGGTTCCCAAAGAGCCTCGCGACAAATGCAAAATGATGGTGATTGACCGTCGCAAAAAGGAAATCACTGACCACAAGTTTTCCGACATTACTTCGTTCCTCAAAAAAGGCGATGTGTTAGTGCTGAACGACACGAAGGTCTTTCCCGCACGGCTTTATGGACACAAAGAAAAAACATCGGCAAAAATTGAAGTCTTTTTGCTTCGCGAACTGAACCCGAAAATGGGACTTTGGGACGTGCTGGTAGAGCCTGCACGCAAGGTTCGCGTTGGAAATAAAATTTACTTCCCACAAGATTTAGTCGCAGAAGTGGTCGATAACACGACTTCACGTGGCAGAACGATTCGCTTTATCAATCCTGAAATCAACATCTACGAGATGGTCGAGAAAATTGGCTATATGCCGATTCCTGACTATATCAAGCGCGAGCCTGATGAAAAAGATAAAGTGCGCTATCAAACGGTTTATGCGCGTGTGCCAGGCGCAGTGGTAGCACCCGCCGCAGGACTGCACTTCACAATAGAGTTGCTGAACAAAATCAAAAAAATGGGCGTTGAAATTGTCTCAATCACGCTTCACCCCGGACGCAGTGTGTTCAGTCCGATTGAAGTCGAGGACATCTCAAAGCATAAAATGGATTCAGAATACGTGAATGTGCCTTACTCGACTGCGCAAAAAATTAACGAGGTGAAAACGAAAAAGTCGGGGCGTGTGGTTGCCGTTGGCACAACGGTTTGTCGCGCATTAGAAGCACACGCAACGGTCGAAGGGCGCATTAAGTTCGGCGAAGGGTGGACGGATAAGTTCATCTACCCGCCCTACGATTTCAAGGTTGTTGATATGCTCATCACAAACTTTCAACTCCCCGAAACAACGCCAATGATACTCGTTTCCGCTTTCGCAGGACACGATATTTTGATGAAAGCATACAAGCAAGCCATAAAAACAGGCTATCGGTTTTTAGCATATGGAGACGCGATGTTGATTTACTAATTGCGTTTTGAACAACCTGCTCACTTGTGTCGCTACGTCGTTTTTCAACTGCCGCAACGGTCTACACTGCCGTCAGCACGCTTGGAAAAGCGATGAATTTTTTGCTTGTGCCATTCTACACGCACGTCGTTCCGCCTGATGAGTTCGGCGTGTATAGTGCGCTCTTTCCGTTTTATGCCGTAATGCTGATGATTTTTCAATACGGCATGCCCTCCGCCATTATCAAGTTTTACGCCGAAGCCAAAACCCAAACCGACAAACAGGAATTTGTCTCGACACTTTTTCTGATGCAGACGGCAAGCGCGCTGGTGATGTCGCTTGTGATGGCAGTGTTTGCATCGCCGATTTCGCTTGTGTTTATTGGCAGTTCCAACTACGCCGATTCCATCGTTCTGATTGCAATTAGTCTCTTCATTGAAACGCTTGGATTCAATTTGCTGTGGCTGATTCGCTCCGACAATCGGCTGGTGCTATTTGCGTTTATCTCGCTTGCGTCGCTTGCGCTCAACATTGGCGTTGCGGTGTGGCTTGTGCCGAAAGGGAATTACGTCTTCAACTTATTTCTTGCGCAGGTCGTCGCCGCTCTTTTCACATTTGGCGTAGGGTTTGTTGCGAATACAACATTGTTCAAACTCTATTTCAACAAAGACCTTGCAAAAAAACTTTGGCAGTTCGGCTATCCGCTCTTGGGCTACGGTATTTTAGCAGTCTTGTTGGATTCGCTCGATAAAGTGTTAGTAACGCGGTTCATCTCAAAAGAGGCGGGCGGAATTTACAGCGTGGGCTATCGCTTGGGAATGGTGATGGCAATTCTGAATGTCTCGTTTCGCACGGCACTCTTGCCGTTTTTTGCACAGCGCGTTGAATCTCATTCGCCCAAAGAAAACGAGAGGCTTTTCGTTCAAATTTTTTCGCTTTACACAACAGGCTTGGCAGTGGTCTTTTTGGTGCTGTCGTTTTTCGTGCGCGACTTTATGACAATAGAAATTTTTGGTTATGCGTTGTTCAAGCAAACCTATTTGCCTGCGGCGACGCTGACACCAGTTGTATTACTTGCCTACTTGGTTGCTGCGCCGACCGAGTTCAGCAAAGCCGCACTCACGAAATCGGGCGACACAAAAGTTTTGTTCAATGCAGTGCTGTTCAGTTTACTCATCAATCTTGCGCTTCTGATGCTTGTGATACAGTTTCCGCCAAGCGATACCGTGCTGACGCTTCAACTCGTGGCATCGGCGACAGTGGCGGCATATCTTTTCAATGTGATTTACTTTTATCGCAAAAGCAGAACCATAGACGCAACGCCGTATCCAATCGGGCGATTTTTTCTCATGGTCATAATTGCGATGATTGCCGTTGCGCTGAACGAGTTTGGCTTAACCGCAGAAACCATTTGGAAGCGTGGTGCTGTTTGTATCGTATCTGTTAGTTTAATTGTTGGAATCGGATTCGCACCGGTTTGGAAGATAAGAACGCATGAGTAGGTATCGTGATAAAAATGTGAAACACCTCGGCTATATTCAGTTCAATTTTTACACCACTTTTTTCAACACACATCAACAATGGATACCTACTACAACCCAGCAGACCTTGCAAAGTTTGCCCAAGTCGGTGAAGGCAACAAAGAGCTCATGGACAAATTTTTTGCGTGGTATGGTGCAGTCTTCGCGGAAGGCGCACTCAGCGAGCGCGAGAAAGCTTTGATTGCATTGGCAGTTGCTCATGCCGTTCAATGCCCCTATTGCATTGATGCTTACACGCAAGAATCGCTCTCCAAAGGTGCAACACTCGAACAAATGACCGAAGCCATACACGTTGCGGCGGCAATTAGAGGTGGCGCGTCGCTTGTGCATGGCGTGCAGATGAAAAACGTTTATCAAAAACTTTCTATGTAAGCACATGGCAATCACGACAAAAAGTTTGAAATCACGGCATCACCCATTGGCTTCGCCACAAGCACAGTTAGAACTCATTGAGCATAAATTGAATCTTCCTGCCTTCGATGAGATGTTCAAACAAACAGGCGAATCGGAATTAAGAGCCACAGGCATTGAGATTTTTCAAGTCAATGTTGGAAAACTCTGTAATCAAGTGTGCAAGCATTGCCATGTTGATGCGGCTCCTGACCGACGCGAAATCATGACGCGCGAAACGTTCGAACTGTGCCTCAACGCACTGGCTCAAAGCGATATTCCGAAAGTTGACATCACGGGCGGCGCACCTGAAATGAATCCACACTTCCGATGGTTTGTCGCCGAAGTCAAAAAACTTAATCGGCACGTGATGGTGCGCTCTAACCTCACGATTTTGCTTGCCAATGGATTTACCGACCTGCCTGAATTTTTCGCCGAACATCAAGTCGAAGTCATTTCATCGCTTCCGCATTACACGCCGTCGGTTACGGATAAACAGCGTGGCGAAGATGTGTTCTCACGCTCTATTGAAGCCATCAAACGCCTCAACGCACTTGGCTACGGCAAAGAAGAAAGCGGCTTGATTTTCAACCTTGTCTACAATCCTGTTGGTGCGTTTCTTCCGCCCAATCAAGCCTCGCTTGAAAAAGATTACAAGCGCGAACTTCAAAAGCACTACGGCGTTTTCTTTAATCACCTCTACACGATTACCAATATGCCCATAAGCCGCTTTTTAGATTACTTGCTCATTTCAGGGAACTATGAAGCGTATATGACAAAACTCGTGTCGCTGTTTAATCCTGTCGCCGCTAAAAATGTGATGTGCCGAAATACGATTTCTATCGGTTGGGACGGATACTTGTATGATTGCGATTTTAATCAGATGCTCGATTTGAAAGTCGGCTACGGCTCGCCAATGCACATTAAAGATTTTGATATATCAAAACTCAACACGCGCAAAATTGTAACACGCCAACACTGCTACGGTTGCACGGCGGGCGCAGGGTCAAGTTGTGGCGGCGCAACGGCATAATCCTTTCCGATGATTCAAATCGTTCCGCTTCAACGCTCGCATAAAGAGCCGATTCGCAAATTGCTTTGGGAAACTAATGCGTTCCGAAGCGATGAAATTGAAGTCGCACTCGAACTGATTGACGAATGTCTCACATATACCGCGTTCAATCCTGAAAACTATCAGATTTATTCAGCCGTTGAAGGCGAATTGGTGTTAGGCTATGTGTGCTTTGGTAAAACGCCGATGACACTTTCCACTTACGACCTGTATTGGATTGCCGTTGCTCGTGAGGCACAAGGCAAAGGCGTCGGAAAAATGCTCTTTGAGTTTGCTTGTCGCGAAATTCAAAAGCAAGGCGGGAAACTTCTTGTCATTGAAACGTCCTCGCAACCGCAATACGAAAACACGCGCAACTTCTACGAGAAAATCGGTTGCCAATTAGAAGCGCGAATCAAAAATTTTTATCGCGTGGGCGACGATAAACTCATTTACACCAAACATTTCTGAACGCATCAAATCTGTGTTGTCTCAACCATTGGTTTCATCACATTCTCCAATAGGCGTTTTTGATTCAGGTGTTGGCGGGCTGACCGTTGTTCGCAAACTGCGCGAACTTCTGCCGAATGAACATTTGATTTATTTCGGCGATACGGCGCGTGTGCCTTACGGAACAAAGTCTGAACCGACCGTGCGCAAATACGCCGCCGAAGATACTGCCTTGCTCTTGCGCTATGAACCGAAACTGATTGTTATTGCTTGCAATACGGTTTCTGCGCTTGCGCTCGATACGGTTGAAGAAACAGCAAAAGGGATTGGCGTTCTGGGCGTGATTAAAGCCGGGGTAAAACTTGCAATAGAAAAAAGTGCCGACAAGCGCGTCGGGGTGATTGGCACGCAAGCCACAATCGCATCATATTCTTACCAACGTGAATTGCATCGTTTGGATAAAGATGTGCAAGTGTTTGCAAAAGCCTGCCCGCTCTTTGTGCCGCTTGCCGAAGAAGGATTTGCGCAACACGAAGCCACGAAACTCATCGCCAAAGAATATCTTGCTGAACTGCTTGATTCGCGCATTGATACGCTCATTCTGGGTTGCACGCATTATCCCTTGTTGAAGCCAACGATCCAAGACGTAGTGGGGAAAGGCGTTGAACTCATTGATTCTGCCGAAGCCGTTGCGCGTGAAGTCAAAGCCTACCTTGCTGAACATCGCCTGCTTTCTGATGCAACACCTGAACCGCCACGCGTGCTTGTAAGCGATATGCCCCAACGATTCCGCACGGTTGCTGAACGCTTTTTGGGCGTCGAACTCGGCGAAGTTGAACTCGTTGCGATTTAACACTCAACATCGTAAAGAATCCAACAAGGCAACTAACAAGTACCACAAATTCCGCTTAAACACATATTGAATCGCTAACGCTAACTCTTTTCAAGCGTAATGAGTGCAATTTCGGCTTGAACGGTGCGAAGCGGCGTTGCCGTAATGCCAATGCCGAGATTGACGTAAAGTTTCTGTGCGCAATTTTTTCCTTCTTCAAACAGTCCACGCGGATATTTGTAAAAGAGGTCAATCGGATAAAACTCAACGCCTGCAAATTCAAGGGCAATTTGTCCGCCGTGCGTATGTCCTGCAAGCATCAGGTCAATGCCCATCGGCTTTGCATGAATGAAGAAATCAGGGTGGTGGCATAAAAGCAACTTAAAGCCGTCTTTATCGGCAGAGTGAAGGGCGCGTTCAAGGTAATGTTTTTTTTCGCGTGCAAAGTCCATGCCAATCACATTCAGCCGTGCGCCGTCAATAGTTAAGACTTCGGTGCGATTGCGCAAGAGCGTCAGATTTTTTTCGTTCAGTGCCGATTCAATCGCAGAGATTCCTGCCCATTCATCGTGATTGCCTGCACACGAAAACGTGCCGAAAGTGGATTTCAAATTCTGAAATGCTTTTACGAATGGCTCAATTTCTTCTTTGAAGCTCGAGACAAAATCGCCCGTGAGTGCAATCAAATCAGGCGTGTGCGCATTAACGACTTCCGTAATTTCTTCCATCTTGCGCTGTGGCATATACAAGCCTGAATGAACATCGCTAATCTGTGCAATTTTTAAGCCGCGTAGTTCATTCGGCAAGTTCGGGAAGCGAAGCGTCATTGTGTTGATGATGTAGTCGGAGCGATTGTTCAGCACGCTATACGCCGTAATCACACTTGGGAATCCGAAGCCAACAGCAAACGGTGCAAGCGAAACTGTTTTGCTTAAAAAGTCTCGGCGCGAGGGGTCAATAGAAACATCAGGTTCACCAACGAGTTCAGGCTGTTTAATCCATTGTTGAAAAAACTTCTTTACTGCACTCACCGCATCAAGCGGAACAAAAGTGATAACCATTGAGACAACCCAAATGAACCAGATGCTTGATAGCGTAAAGAGCGCATACATAAAACCATGCTCGCGCAAATCGACACCATGCCGCAGGAACATACTTAGTGCAGGCAAACCCATGAGCGCAGAGACCAAGACCGCCACAAAAGTTTTTATCGGTTTTTGATGTTTGAGATTCAGTGTGGTAATCAGTTTCAGCAGTTTGCGATATACATACACGCCTGCAAGAAGCGAGAGAATTAAAATCAGTGCAATGCGTGCGACGGTCAATGTTGGCATAAATCTTCGGGAAAAAGTTGAAACGGCATCGGGTTAAACGAACTACTTTGGATAAAAGTTATCGTGGAAGTTTAGACATGATTCCAAATGAAAAAGATACGAGTAAAGTTTCTGAATTGGCTGTTGCGTGTTGCGGGAAATCATCAATCGGCGCGCAAAGCCGTTACGGCGTTGTTAGTTGCCGAAACGCTCGGCATCAGTTGGTATAATCCCTTGTGGCATTTGCGAAATTCAACCGTGATTCTTCAACGGGCGTGGCTAACGCTCAAACGCGAAATGCGTGGCTATCGCAAACCCATTCCGCACCCAAACCCAAACGTAAGAATTTGCGAAGACTTTTTATGCCGATGGCACGAAGAACGTGGTTGTCAAAAAGGAAAATACACTGATGAATGTTACCTCAACTGCTTTGGAATCCGAGAAGAAAACGGACAAATTGTGCCGGCTTGGCGCAATTATGAAGGCAACCCTGACTGGCTCGAACTCGGTTGCCGAGACTGCAAGTTCTATCTTTCCGCTTGTAAAGGCATTCAGCCCGAGAAACCGATTGCATTTGAAATCGTTGAAAAGTGAAGGGCAACTTCGGAACGAATACCAATTCAAAGTCATTTTAACACAAAATCATTATGCTTGACACCATAGAAAAAATACCTGACGCCAAAGACCTTTGGCAATCACATCATGAGCCGCGCGAGATTAACAAAGTGCTTTCCAAACCGCGCAAGGTGTATGTAACGCGCAAAGTCCACTTCAACGCCGCACATCGCCTCTTCAATCCAACTTTCAGCGATGAAAAAAATTGCGAGGTCTATGACATCTGTAACAACTTCTACGGACACGGGCATAATTACGAGTTAGAAGTGACCTTGACAGGCATCGTCGAGAAAGAAACAGGTTACCTTTTTGACCTGAAAATCCTGAAAAAAATTCTCGAGGAAGAAATCATTTCCAAAGTCGACCACAAGCATCTCAACTTTGATGTTGAGATGTTCCGTGATACAGTGCCGACAGCGGAAGTGATTGCCGTTGTGTTTTGGGAAGTAATCAACGAAAAACTCAAACAACTTAATCTGAAAGGAATCGACTTGTATGAAGTCAAAGTCTTTGAATCCGAGCGCAATTTCGTCGTCTATCGTGGCGAATAACATCAATGGCAACAGCGTTCATGATGAAGATGAGATTGCGGTCATAAGTGGTTCAAGTCCTGACCTGTTTTTGGACGATGAGCCGATTCGCCGAAGCCAAAAAACCGACCCAGAACTCGGCAAGCGCGTGGCACAATTCCTTATTGAAAAAGGTGTTGCAACGCCGCAAATCGATACAAGCATGAGCGAAGATGAAAAACGCACTATCATCGCCCGCAACTTCGCCGAGATTATGAAAACACTCGGACTCGATTTATCCGACGACAGTCTTGCCGATACGCCCAAACGCGTGGCACAAATGTATGTCGACGAAATTTTCTTCGGACTCGATTGGCGTAATTTCCCAAAATGCACGACCGTTGAAAACAAGATGGGATATAGTTCAATGGTCATTGAGCGCAATATCAACGTGCAAAGCAACTGCGAACATCACTTCGTCATTATTGATGGGCGCGCACATGTTGCCTACATTCCGAAAAAGAAAGTCTTGGGGCTTTCAAAAATCAATCGCATCGTTGAATACTTCTCTAAGCGACCGCAAATTCAAGAGCGATTGACAGAGCAAATTTTTTATGCGCTCTCCTATATTTTGGAAACCGAAGATATTGCTGTGCTGATTCACGCAAAGCATTACTGCGTGAAATCGCGTGGAGTTGAAGATGTCAATTCCGATACGGTTACAAGCAAACTCGGCGGCGTTTTCCTAACGAACAGCGCAACTCGTTCCGAATTTATGCGAGCCGTCAACAGCGTTATAAATGCCTGATGCTCTTGCTATTTGAACGGAGCGAAGAATCCAACATAATAACTAACAAGGAGTAATGAGTAACAACTTTGTGTGCTTTGTGTTGAAAGGAGAGATGAAACCACAAAGACACGAGGAGCACAAAGTTAACCCGTGCAAAATCCGTTCAATCTGTGTTATCCGTGTGCAATTTTCTTTGCGTGCTTTGTAGTGAAAGAGAGATGAATGACCTCACCCTGTCGCTGTGCGACGTCCCTCTCCTTTCGCAAGGAGAGGGACGTTTTGGCGAAAGCCAAAACAGGGTGAGGTATCTTCTTTGCACCCTGTGTGGTTAAAGCAAAAAGAAACCACAAAGAACACAAAGGAAGGCGCGAAGAGCACAAAGGTAATCCGTGCAACTCTGTTCAATCTGTGTTATCTGTGTGCTATTGTTTTTACGAGTTACTGCCAAATATCAAAACGCCAACAGAAATCAAAAGCAGATTGAACAAAGCAAGCGGCAGAAGTTTGCGCCAACCTAAATCCATCAGTTGATTGTATTTGAAGCGTGGAATTGTCCAACGCACCCAAATAAAGACAAACATCATAAAAAGCGTTTTCGTAACAAATGCTCCGACTTGTAACCACCAAGGTGCCTCACTCCAAAACGGCACTTGATAACCGCCGAGAAAGAGCGTTGAAATTACTGCCGAAGCCACAATCATATTGGCGTATTCTGCAAGGAAAAAGAGCGCGAATTTCATGGAGCCAAATTCGGTGTTGTAACCGCCGACAAGTTCCTGTTCGGCTTCGGGCAAATCAAACGGCGCACGATTGCACTCCGCAAATGATGCCACCACAAAGCAAATGAATCCAAGAAAATTTCGGAAGCAATTCCAATAAAGCGGATTCGCCGTTTGCGATTCCACAATCGCCGTCATGGAGAGCGAATTGGCAAGCACTACCACGCTCACAACAGAAAGTCCCATCGCGATTTCATAACTAATCATTTGCGCTGATGAGCGCAAGCCACCCAAGAGCGAATACTTTGAGTTTGATGCCCACCCTGCGAGCGTCAAGCCATACACGCCAAGCGAAGTAATCGCAAGAATGTAAAGCACGCCGATTTGAATGTCAGCAATGACAAGTCCCGATGCCACAGGCACAACGGCAATGGTGGTGAGCGCGGCGAAAAGTGAAATCATTGGCGCGAGTAAGTGATAAAACCGATTCGCAGAGGCAGGCACAACATCTTCTTTGAAGAGCAATTTGAGCACGTCGGCAATCGGCTGTCCAAGTCCCGCCATGCCTTTCAGAAAGCCGAGTTGCGGAATGAGGTCAAAGCCAACGCGATTCGGTCCAATTCGATGTTGAATAGCGGCGGCGATTTTGCGTTCTGCATACACCGTGTAGGCGACGCTTGTGAGAAGCACGAACAGAACCACGCCCATTAAGGCAAGGCGTTCTCCAAGTGTGAGCATGAGCAAAAGCGGCAAGTGTGTTAGAGTGGTCATACTGCAAAATGAGTTTTGAGGCATAAAGATACGCAATTCTTGTGGCGAATGTGAAATTGGAGAACGTTCAAAAAAGCAATAAACTTATTCCATTTGAAAACGCTAAACCTTACAGACATGAAAGCAATTATTCTTTATGATGCGCTCTCCACGGGAGGCTCAACTGACCGCATTATTGATGCAATCGGCGAGTATCTTGTTAAAAACGGATTCTATGTTGAGAAAGCCAAAACGCCGCCGCGTGCGGATTACAGTTTTTTGGAAGAGTTCGACCTTGTCTTGCTTGGTTCACCGATTTACAACTTGCAACTCTCGCCGAATCTTTCGGGCGCGCTCAATCGAAGCAATCTGCTGAAAATGTTGGCAGGAAAGAAAGTCGCCACGTTTATCATTTGCGGCGGACCTGAACTTTCTGCAGCGTTTCTCTACATGCCACAACTTAAACTGCGCTTACTCCGCTCCGAGATTATCGCTGAAAAAATTTTCGGACTTACGGAAAAAAACAATCCGCAAAGCCCAATTGATTTTGCTGATGAGATTTTGAAAAAGATGGCAATACCTCAAAGCGCGTCGTAACTCACCCTTTCAAACGATTGATACCGTTGCGTGAAATCTCAACAAGCAAAGGCACATAGGTTTTATCGTCTTGCGTGTAACGAATGCAGTCAGTGTTTTTGAGAGCGCGCAAGTGCTTTTGCGCATCTTCTTTTGAGAGTTGAAGTTGCGAGCAGAGCAACTCAAACGGCATGTGAGCACCGTTGTTGGAATCTTGATAGGATTTGACTGTGCAAAGAATGTTTAGTTGAATTTCGCGTTCTGTCATACTTGAAGGAATTTGGGTTGCTAAAAATTATTGATTGGATTTCCATTCTTCATACCACGCCATTTGAATAGCCTCCAACTTCGACTCATTTGAGCCTTTCGGGTCATCAGCGAAGCCATCAAGTTCGGTTACAAATTTATGCAAGTCTGTAAAGCGTACGGTAAGCGGGTCAAGCGTCGGAAATTTTTCATACAAGGCAATGCCGATGTCTTCGGCGTCGTTCCAAGTGAGTTTCATTGGTGTAAATGGTTTAAGTTTGAGAGAATGTTGCATAAAATTAAGCATTCTGTTTGGAATTAGAAGATTAGCGATGTAAGCAAATGCGCGAAAGCAAAATGCCTGCCGACACAGCGGCGTTCAGCGATTCCACACGTTGCGCGTTCCCATGAATTTTGACTTCCACATTCAACACTTGACGCACGCGCTCTGAAATGCCGTTGGCTTCATTGCCGATAACCAGCGCGGTTTTAGCGGCGAAGGAAGTTTCAAGAAAATCTTGACCGTTGAGCGATGCGCCGTAAAGCGTGAATCCAACTTGTTGGAGACGCACAAGGTCTTCGCAAAGTGATAAACTGCGGTAAAGTGAAAGGGCAAGCAAACTGCCTGCCGTTGCACGCACGACTTTCGGATTAAAAAAATCAACGCTGTTGCCGCTGGCAATCACTGCATCAACATTGAACCAAGCCGCAGTGCGAATCATTGTGCCAAGATTGCCTGGGTCTTGAAGGTCATCAAGCACAAGCACAACTGATGATGTTTTTTCTTCGAGCGTTTTGAAAAGTGTTTGTGAAGAAATGTGGGGTTGCTCAAAAATGCCGATAATCCCTTGCGAATGTTCGGTATCGGAAAGGGTAGCGAATTGCTTTTCAGATGCGATGAACACGCGTTCGGTTGAAAGTGGCAGGGAAGCCGAATTGTTTGTTTTGATAAGCGCAATAAGGGATTCTGGCGCGGCAGTGAAGAGTTCCAAGACAGCACGTTCGCCTTCTGCAAGAAAAAGCCGCTCTGAATCGCGCACTTTTTTTTCACGGCGCAAACGCACGTAAAATTTATGTTGCGCGCTCGAGAGCGGTTTCGGCATAGACACGCTGACAGTCCTTATCGGAAGGCTTGATACGCCACATTTGCTGTCCAACCGTCGCACACATCGTTATGCTCGACTTCCAATCCAATTTTTGTGCAAAGCATGACGTTGGCTTGATAAAATTGACAAGAGTTGCATTTTTTAACGCCTCCGCCTTTGCGCACGCCGCGCAAGCGTGCCATGGCGCGCGCGCTACTGCCTTGAACGCCGCTCGAGACCTGCTCCAAAATCTCCATGCCCGAAATGACTGGTGCTTGCTTCTTGGACTCCATATCGTTGCCCGACATACAGCGTTTGATGTAGTCGTAAAAATCAACCGTGTTGAGCGATGTTTTGATGCGATAAACTTCTTTGCGCGCTTCGGATTGATCACTGCCGCTGCGTTCGCCTTTAACGATTTCTGCGACAATCACGCGCACTTCCGCAGCACTCACACCCGTATAGCCAAACTGTTTCAGCATTTTGAGAACTTTTGCGTCATCGGTTTTTTCAAGCATTGCGGCAAGTTTTTCAATGCCACCGAACATTGGGGACTGTGCGATTAAGCCTTCTCTCAACTTTTCTTGCGGCGTTTTTTCTGGAATGGAAGAGACCGATTCAGTAGCGAAGGTAGATGTTGTGTTTTGTGGTGCAGTGTATTTTTCGCGCCGTTTAGGAAACTCAAATCGTTTTTTCTGTAAGAACTCACTGTCAATTTGGTATCCTTCGCGAAGCATTTTCTCTTGTTCGGCTTTGGAGCGTTCCGCACGACGCATTGAAACACTCTCTACAACAGGGCGACCGATAGAAATTTCACCTGCGACCATCACAATCACTACACTGGCAATGAAAATGCCAAGTGAAATTAAAATGAGTTCTAAATCTTTGCCCACTGTGGCAAGTAAAATCACTTGCGAAACGATGTAGAGTAGGGCAAGCACGAGCAGAATTTGTTGCTTGTTCATGTGACAAACTCCTTCCTTGAAGCGTGAAATTGACAGAGGTAAAATACGCAGGGTGCGCTGAATCTCCTTGTGTTTACAAGCGTTTTTTGGAAAAAGTGAAGTCG
>Ga0308406_1000784_pt1 | contig 13542 bp, 11 predicted proteins | sample HotsprSampleMSe1_FD_203474 | JGI IMG/M metagenome (GOLD analysis project Ga0308406, IMG submission 203474) | Hot spring phototrophic mat microbial communities from Mushroom Spring, Yellowstone National Park, Wyoming, United States - 20060911_MSe1 ...
CGCGAGAACGGGGTGTTCGTGCTCAGCCTGACCCGGCCATCGGCGACGCCTCAGCGGCTGGATTTCTTCGGCGCCTATCGCTGGCGCGATGGCGACCGGCTGCTCTACGTGCCGATGGCGCCCGGCGTGGCGGGCGACGAACTCTGGCAACTCGACCTGGCGCGCGGCCAGAAGCAGCAGCTCATCCGTGCGGAGGCCGGCTCGCCGTTCAAGATCGCCAACAACGACTGGGCGGTCTCGCCGGATGGCTCGCAACTGGTCTTCCTCTCCGCCCGCGACCGCAACCTGTGGCTGGTGAAACTGCCGTAGCCTAGCGCGCCAGGGGGATCACCAAGTCGTGGTCAAACGTCGTCAGCCGCTCGAAGCGCCCCTCGGGGGTGCACCAGTAATCATCCTCGATCCGCACGCCCCAGCCGCCGCACGGGTCGTCCGGATCGTAGAGGCCCGGCTCGCTACAAAAGACGCTCCCGACTTGGAATTTCTCGTCCGGGCGCAAGCCCTTCAGGCTGATGGCCGGCGCTTCGTGCACGGAGAGGCCGAAGCCATGGCCGAGGCTATGCACGTAGCCGCGGGGTGTGGCGTAGTCCTGGCGGGCGGTAGGGTAGCCATTCGCCTCGAACAGCTCGCACACAGCCTCGTTAAAGGCATAGGTGTAATCAGTTGTATTGAAGCGCGACTCGGCCAGGGCGTGCGCTTGCTTGACCAACTCGTAAGCTTGCCAGACGTGCGCCGGCGCATCGCCCAGGCACCAGGTGCGCGTGATATCGCAGTGATAGCCGCCGGGGCCGCGCGGGAAGATGTCGAAGACGATGGTCCTGCCGACCGTGATCGGGGCGCTGGGCGTCCCGCTGCTGTGGGGCACGCCAGCATCGCGGCCAACCGCGAAGATGCAGTCGCCCATCTCCAGGCCCAGCGCGCAAGCCCGCGTGCGGATGAAGCGCTTGACGTCGGCCACGGTGAGCGGCTGGCCGTCCGGCGTGCGCAGCGCCTCGCCGGCCAGCCGATGCCCGCGCAGGTAGTCGCGCGTCTCGCCGATCAGCGTCTCGGCCAATTGGCAGGTCCGGCGGATGTATGCCACCTCGTCGGCGTCTTTGGTGGCGCGGGCGACGCTGATCACGTCGTGCTCCGGCTCGGCCACCACCTCGCAGACCTCGGCGCGGCTGAGCGCGCTGAGCAGGCTGAACGAGACGTTCACGTGGTCGGCGCCGTAGAACGCCACGCGGCCCTGAATCCCCAGGTCGCTGAAGATGCGGCGCATCAGCGCGACGTCCGCGGCCAGGCGGTCGCCGCCGTGCTGCTGGATGAGGGCCGGCAGGTTGTAGGCCGCCTTGTTGATGAGTTGTAAGCCGGTCTTGGCCGCCTCGTCGCGCTCCATCGGGTGGTGGACCAAGTAGGCGTCGCCGTTCGCTTTGACGATCACCAGGCCGCTGGTGACGTGGGCATCGCCGACGAAGTAGGTGAAGGGCGCGTTGGCCGGCCCGAGGCCATCGCTGCCGAAGACCACCAGCGCGTCCAGGCGACGCTCGCGCATCAGGCGGGGGAGGTCGGACTTCATAGTTGGTCTGTTTTTGGCAATGCGCTAAACTTGCTACGAGAGGGCAACTTGGTGCATTTGGCGTATCGCTGCTCCAAATAAGCGGACAGACACAGGAACCGCCTCCGAATGCATGCGTGGAGGCTTTTGGAGCGTTAGCTTTGCTGATGCTTTCGCATACGCGGCGCTAAAGATTTGCAGAGCTGCAAGATCCTTTGTAGTATGTATATACTCCGCCTCGGCTTGTTCAAATAGTCGCCACTCCTCTGTGCTTTTTAGCCAAAACGCAGCTAGTATTAAGCGACTGCAATGCGAAATTGTGTGATAATCGGCTAGCAAGCGGAACGAGCTAGATTCGTGATGTATGAGGGTAGCGTCCGGTGTGAATCGTATGCGCCATCCATGCATGCGCATTCGAAGACACAGGTCTACTTCTTCATAGTAGCCTGGTGAGAAGATTGGGTCAAACATGCCAACCTGACGTAGGGCCTGTGTTCGAAGGCCGATGGCAGCACCAGTTACGTATTCCGGTTCGTAAGCGACTTGGTAATCTGGTCTGTCCACGTCGCCGATTCCCCGGTGTCGCCCAAGCAGACGCGGGCGCTCCAAAAATCCCCCAGCATGCTGGATGGTCTGTCGATCTGGATAAAAGATTTTGCAACCGACGACCCCGACGTCATCATGTGCGCGAAACTGCTCTTCGATAGCCATAAGGCATGAGACATCTAGGGCAACGTCTTGATTTAACAAGACGACAAGGTCACAAGGATTTGGCGAGGTAGTCAGTGCCCGCATTGCTTGGTTGGCAGCGACGGTGAATCCGTCGTTATCTTCGTTCGCAAGAATTAAGTATTGCATGCCGTAGCCCTCAAAGGCAAAGACATACGCACGAATAATGTCTAGGCTTTGGTCGGTGCTGCCATTGTCTACCACGCATAGGACATCTGGGCGGCGCGTCTGAGCAAGCAAGCTGTTTATACAAGCACGAAGATAGTCTCTCCCATTCCACACAACCAAAGCAACGCCAAGTTTCATCTGAAAAGTTTTCACCATCGAATTTGCACAGCAGATGTACAATTTCTATATTGCAATACTGAATTGTGCAAATCCAATTAGCCTATGCTTGTGAAATAGATTTTAGCTTTGCGTGGTATTTACAGTAGAAGATATGTTGGATTGACTATTGTTGCGCGATAGCATGACCAAGCAGCTCCCAACAAGATCAGCCAGAGAGGTAACTTGACTAGCAAGTATCTGAAAGGACTGGGTATCGCGCTGTGAGTAAGCAGCCATTCGACTGTTAAGCGTGGCTGTAGATTGATCCAGCGTGGCTTTAAGGGTGGCGTGATCCTGCTCGAGGGACGCGAGCCGGCTGTCCAGCGTAGCTTTAAGGGTGGCGTGATCCTGCTCGAGGGACGCGAGCCGGCTGTCCAGCGTAGCTTTAAGGGTGGCGTGATCCTGCTCGAGGGACGCGAGCCGGCTGTCCAGCGTGGCTTTAAGGGTGGCGTGATCCTGCTCGAGGGACGCGAGCCGGCTGTCCAGCGTGGCTTTAAGGGTGGCGTGATCCTGCTCGAGGGTTGCCAAGCGACAGACAATCTCTGTGTTCAACTTGGTTTGCTGAGCAGCGATATCGCGCAAGTACCAGAGTACCAAGCGCTCTAGAAGTGGTCTAAGGACTGCAGCGATGAGCGTGCGGGGAAATGGGACACTTAGCGTATAGGGGCTATGCATTGTTACACCGATTATACCGTTCGAGGACCGCCCGATAGACCAACGCTAGCTGCTTGACATGTTCTTCAAAAGTAGGCATGCTCTTCTTGGGTCGCATAGCGCGCAAAGTGTCAGGATGGTCAACCAGGTTTTGAAGCGCTTTACGCCACGCAATTACGTCACCTGGTGGCAAAAGGAAGCCGTTAACTCCATTCTGAATCGTTTCAGGTAGCGCGCCTGTGGCAGAAGCCAATACAGGCGTCCCAGCTGCGAGCGCCTCATGCGCAACGAAACAGAAAGTCTCATGCCAGAGGCTTGGCACAGCAACTATGTCTGCGTTCATCATCGCTTGCCATACGCCATGGCGATTTAACTCTCCGATAAAGGTCACTCGATGATCTGCTAGTTGGCGCAGCTTACTGGCGTATTGTGGGTGCGTTGACAAGTTGCCGGCGATGTATAAGCGTATATTACCCTCCACCCAGCGAAGCGCTTCGATCAAAGTGTGAACGCCCTTGTTGGCAGCAATGCCGCCCACGTAGAGCACGCGCAGATGATCTCCGCCGGACTGATGCATCGAGTTCAGTTGTGCTGGTAGGATTGCGCCTGGCTTAACGGTGATGAGCAGATGCTCCGGAATTCCTCGTTGTTTATACCAGCGCCAAACAAACTCTGACGGAGCCACCAAGGCACTTGCCCGCTTTAAGAGTTGCTCAAGCCGGCGGTTTCGATCTACAAACAGGCCAACTAATAGAGGGGTAAGAAGCCATGCGGGACGCTTACCTAAGCGTGCTACCGCACAGTGAGTGCAGTTTAGAAAGGCTTTTGGGCCGCTGCAGGCAGACTGGGCATAGTTTGTAAGCAGGTTGGCGTTTGCACAGACCCACCAGTAGTCCCACAGCGTTATAAGATAGGGAATGCCGACTCGATGCAAGTGCTCTAGAAGACTTGTTGGCAACCCTAGTAGATGCTGAACGTGAACAAGGTCTGGTTGGAACTCATCAATCGCTTTCCGCCAAAAGTTGAGACTTTCTGAGAGCCTCCAAGTCGCAAGAAATCGCCCGATAGGTGAGGGCGAGCCTGACGCTAGCTTGTATACAGTGAGGTCGCCCTGCTGATTGACCTCGCAGAGGCTTTTTGGCGCATATGAGCGATGAAAGACAGCCACCTTCCAGCCGTGCTGTGCAAAGGACTGCGCCACTCCCTGTGTATACACCTCTACACCGCCAATGAATTCTGGCGGATACTGATGTGCTAGGTAAAGTATCCGCATCTTCTCAGCTATATCTGCGCCAACCGAGCGTAAATCTCGCGGATACGAGCACACGCGCGATCCCAGGTGTAGTAACTAGCGACCTTGTGATAGCCAGCCTCTCCCAGTTGTCTGCGAAGCGCGTGATCTGCAATAAGCAGGTGTATTGCCTGACTTAGCAATCGGATGTCACCAAATGGCACGAGCAGTCCATTCTGGCCGTGCCTAACAACAGTGCGCACGCCCCAGGCCTGGGCTGCGATCACTGGCTTCTTGTAAGCCCAAGATTCCAAGTACACGATACCGAACGCATCAGTGCGCGACGGCAATGCCAGCAAGTCAATAGCATCAAGAAGATCGAGTTTGGTTTGATGATCAATCGTGCCTAGAACGATCAGCCGGCTGCGGTCTGTGGCGGGGAGCTTGGCGAGATAGCGTCTAAATTGTTCTAGAATCGCGCCAGCCAGCACGAGATGGGCACAAATGCCTTTTTGCCACAGATGACGAACTGCTTCGACGACGTGCAGCACGCCCTTGTCAAAGGCCATTGTAGAGAGCACGCCGATCACTGGTCCTTGGAGGCCATAGCGTTGGCGGAAGCGCTCGCCATTGCCACCCTTCAGCTCGGCAAGGTCTACACCTGGCTCGACGATGGCGATTCGCTCGCTAGGCATACCGTGCTGCCGATAGAAGTCCGCTTCGTCAGAGTTAATTGCTACGAGGAAGTCGCTGTTGAGCACAGTCTCAATCTGATGACGCATAGTATAGAAGCGGCTAATCGCGTCCACCCCTGGCTGTGGCCCAGCACCAAGATGAGTAAGCGGATAGATTACGAAGGGGCACCGCTGTTTGTGCGCAAGCCTCCTTGCGGCCTCGATTAGCCCTTCAAACGTAATGGTGATGCCGGCTACTAGGTCAAACTGTTCTGCGGTCGTGGCAAGCCAGCTAAATAGCCTAGGCACTCTGGGAGTTAGACGCGCCAATTTATGCAACCAAACTGAGGGAATGGCGCCAACCTTACTGAGCGCCCACGTGAGTCGCCGCAGTGCCGGGTAAGTGAACTGGGACAATGGAATATGATCTACGGAAAAGCGCAGTATTTGCACTCCATCTATCAAAGCCTCATCACCTGAAATCTGTTTAGCGTGTGAAAGCCAAAACGCTTCGAAGTCAAGCGCTTTAGTAGTAACAACTTTAACCTGATAATTATTGCTGGTCAGATATTTTGATATACTAGCTGCAAATAACTCAGCGCCGCCTATAGCAGGTTGATAGCGATGAATAACATGCAAAATTCGCATCTATCGGTGTATAAAGTGTTTCCTCATTTGTTTTCCTTTTTGGTGAGCTCTTCCACCTTCTTGGCTAGCGCCTGAAGTCTATTCATATATTCTAAGTTCAAATAAACCAACTCCTGTATTTGTCTTTTGTAAATCTCATTTATACTATTTTGATTATTTATATGTTTACTTATGTAGAAATACACTAACCGATGAAATGCGATGCGAAGACGGTTAAGTAAAGCTCCTATAATTGGAAAGCTTGAATATCGCATTTGTATATCTAAGTTATATGAAGGGTTAACATTAAGTAAACTTTGATTAATAGAATTAAGAGAGTCTTTTATATAGGAAATGTCAGATAGATTTAATTCATTGCCTTCTCCTCGATTTTCTCCTTGATCACCCACAATCCTACTTGCAATAAACTGCTTTAATCTAGCCAGTTCTAGTTGCGTTGCTTCAAACTTGATGTTCATTGTTTGTATTAACATGAGCATCGTTTGATTTGCGTTGAAGAGAGCATGCACCACGTTCTCAATTTTTGGCGCTCTTCCTTTGTTCAATATTTCAGAATACCAATACGTTTGAAACTTATGAAGCCGTTGAATAGCCTCGGCAATGTTATCTTGGCTGAGAGATTGCTGAGCAAGCTCAAATTCGATGAGCTTAAGAACGTCCTCAACAGTGATTCGTTGTGTCATGTTTACTCCAATTAATTGGTTTTCATCTGGCCAAGAACGCGGCGATAGATTCGCTCGAGCCCTTGAGCCATGTGGATATGGGTGAAGTAATCGAGTAGTCGCTGGCGGCCAGCCATTCCGTATTCGTAGAGCAAGCGTGGCGAGCGCAGGAGCGATACGATTGCCTCTGCGAGCTGCTTCGGCGAGTTAGGATCCACTAAGCGGCCAGTGACTCCGTCGTTTACTATCTCTGGAACACCGCCTGCTCTACAGCCAATGACCGGTTTGGCGAAATTCATGGCTTCTATGTAAATTAGTCCGAATGATTCGTAGAGTGAAGGGGCCACAAATAGGTCACAGTTCTGATAAAGTGCATTCAGCTTGTCCCCCACAATTTCGCCAAGAAAGCGCACATACGGTCGGCATTCTGGATAGTGCCGCGCAAAGTATGTTGGGTAATCCATCCCGGTCTGGTTCATGAACCCGTCATTTATGCTGTTGTCCGGGCCGACGATAACGAATTGGACATTGCGCACTTGCCTAAGCACGAGTGGAATAGCTGCGAAGAGGTCTTGAATGCCTTTGCGTTTCTCAAGCCGACCAACATAAAGTACAGTCAGCGTCTCAGGAGGAGCATGATACGGAAATGGACGAGTCTGCTCTTGGGCAGCAGGCTCAATGCCAAAATAATAATTTTCAATGTCCGAGTCTTTATCTAGATTATAAACATCATACAAGGCTTTCTTCGTAGCATTACTGTTTGCAGCTATAATAGTTGCGTTTAGCAAAAGCTGTCTCTCGAGTTCACCTAAAAGATATTGTTCGTAGCTCCTATCGCCGATTATCTCTGATATCTGCTTATTTGCGGTGACCGGGCGCACGACAACAGGCAGCGCTCTCGACAGCGCAGTCACAAATCCGTCGAAGAGCCAGAGCGGTGTGTCGACGATCTGGATACCATCATTTAAAACGAGCCGCGTCAAGTATTCATGAACCGCATGACTATAGTTTAAGCGATGGTGAATAATCGGCAGGTGGCGCAGAGGAGCATATCGCTTAAGCTCATAAGGAACAAAATGCACATATGCACCGTCATAATACTGTATAAGTTGCTGCTCCCCATGGGTTACAACATGCACAGTGTGACCAAGTGCAAATAGTCCTTTCGCTAGTATATTGGTGCTAATACTGACGCCGTCATATCGTTTTGGCGGATAATTGTAGCTAAGCAACACAATGCGTAGCGGCTGCTCGACTAAACAAACATCAGCTCGACTTCCTTTAATAGGATCTATCGAGGGCTGCGTGTAAGATGATTGATTCATAAATTGCTTAAAAGATCTTGTTTCTCCTTTTATAGGTGTAGGAATAGAACGAAATAATTTTTTTTGAAGCGCTTTATAAATTCCTACAGTCAAAGCTTGTAATTCGTAAAACATTGAGCCAAAGAGATAAGATAAAGATATTTGCTTTTGTTTGTACAAATTAATATACAACTTTATGTGACTACCTACAATAAATTGAATATATTTTTTTATATTACGAAAGCTTGATTTAAAGAACAAGAAGTAAACGGTTGTTAGATAAGTAGCAGCCTTTGTGTTTATCCACCATTTAACGATAAACGTATAAATCTTGCGATTACGATTGGAGGCGGGAACATGATAGACCCTCGCCTCTCGCACCGGCCTCACGAGAAATCCAGCAGCGCTTAATCTCAAGGCTATCTCTATATCATCATATACCCACTCATAAAGCTCGTCAAAGCCTCCGACTGAGAGTAAAACGTCACGGCGATAGGCCATGTTTGTGCCCATCATGCGCATCGTCCAGAATTCCCCTTCACCTTCAATGGGGAGATGCTCAAGCCAGCTGCGACGCACATCATACTGTTTACCGGAAAATGTAAATAAACCCAAATTATGTTGTACCATCGGCTGTAACGGGTGTATAAGATAAACTGATCCGCCAGTGGCAGCTATATGTGGGTGAGTGGTGAAGATATAATTGAGCTGCATGAGCCAGTTTCGACAAGGAATTGCGTCATCATCAATATAAGCAACAATGTCACCAGCAGCAGCACAAAGACCTAGATTTCGAGACATACTAAGATTAGCAACAGGGCAACGAATCAGGCAAATGCGTCCCTCATATTCCTTTAATGTATCTAGCGTATTGTCGTTAGTTGGCCCAACAACCACTATTACCTCAAAGAGCTGATAACTTTGATGCTCCAGAGCTTTCAATAAAGTTTTTAGAGAGTTAGCTCTGTCAATTGTACTTATAACTACTGAAAACTTGAGCATGTATTAATTCCAGATGGTTTATACTTGTATAATAATAAAACATTTCATCTTAAGTTGTGCTAAATTGACGCTTCTCTGTGTAGTCTTTGCAGACAGATGCTTTAATTATATCATTTACCTAGCGCTTTATAACAGGTATAAAGATGGTTTTGCTATAAAATTCGTAGGCGCCCAGATCCGGCACGGCTAGGCGTGGTTTCATCTCAATGTCATGCGGCATAAAGCTACCACTCCCTTGATTGATGGCTGCAGACGATGCGGTGATCTTAAAGGCATGTTCGGCCTGTGATCCACCAACAAATCCAGGATTCCCAAAGATAGAAGTAGACAATCCTATTATAGCACCGTTATTGAAGATAAAGGTATTATTAGAATTATTAAAGAATAAATTTCGATTAAGATATGCAGTATTGTTATCATGCACGAACAGAGCACCAGAATTAGGATCGCATGACGGCGGATGATTGGCAATAATATTATAATTCAAATATACTGGCTTTGCAACAGTTACATAGCTAAGAACCATAATCGCTGAGCCGTATAACGATGAATTAATGCAGTTATTAACAATGGTATTGTGTAAAAGTGTTGAGGTAATACCCTGCAGCCACACACCACCACCACCACCACCCACGGCAGCACCTGTTCCTGCAAATGCTTCATTATAAGCAATTAAAGAATTGTCTAGCCAAGCAGTCGGTGTGTTATAATTAATATTGGCGAAATGCACTCCCCCACCACCAGCCGGCCCTTGTAGATTCGTGCCGTTCCCGCCCTGTGCCCTATTGCGAATCACCTTGCACCGACTGACGATCACTGTGCTATGTATAGTATAGATTGCACCGCCTGCACCATACCCACCATTTGCTCCCACCCCGCCTTCCGACAAGTTGTCGGTAAGCTCACACCCACCGATCCGCAGGATAACACTTTCATCTTGACCGTCGCCATCTGCGTCTATACCAGGAATGCCCTCAACCATAATCGCCCCACCAAATCCACCGCCGGCGTTTACGCTTGCATTTCCCCCTCTGACGCGATTATGGCGTGCTACAACGTTCCACAGCGATACATCGGCATAGCCCATAATCGTGATAGCGCCAAAGGCATCTGCAGTCTCGCCGTTATGTAGTCCATTCCCTGAAGTGTTACCTGCATCCGAAGCGTTCTCATACAACTCCAGCGTAGATGCATTTGCCTTTATCCTGAATAGAAATAAACCAGCGCCCATCGCATAGCCGCCGCGATGGATGCCGGGGCCGCCGATTGACCAGTTCCGTACGAAGACGATACGTTCTAACAAGACTGTCCCGACAGCTTTGCGGATAGCGGCGGCAGCGCCTGCAGCAACGCCGCCATAAGGGTTATACTTTCCACCCCCAACTGCAATGTTGTTTTCAAAGCGCATATTTCTCAAAGTCACCCTCGAGTGGTCAGCGAAAAGGCCGCCGCCGAACGCAAACGTGTCGCTGTCACTCCCACTGTCGCTACCTTTAACGTATCCACGCCTTATAGTAAAGCCATCCATCGTGACCCCAGCGACCGGGTTTGCCCACGGCTCTGTGTCTTGAACCCACACTCCCCGATATTTCCATTCGCCGTCGATAATCGTTGGATGCGCGGCCGGATTAGCAGACGACCAGTTACCGCTGGGATAACCACCGAGCAACGTTAGATTCTTGTTGATAATACAGGTGACTGCCGGGTAACCCAAGTAAATAACACAGAGATCGGAAGCAGCATTGCGAGTGTAGGTGCCGGCAGCAATCTTGATAGTATCACCATTAGAAGCTTGGTTAATGGCAAATTGTATGCTTTGACAAGGAGATGACGGATTGGTGCAGGTTCCTCCATCAGAACCGATTTGCCCATCTACATAACGAGTCACTGAAGACGCATATGTGTTGACAGGCGGCTTATCGGCCAAGAAGAGAAATAAACTGGCGCTGATAATTAATCTGTTAAGCATAGCACTTAATTAAATGAAGTTGACATAGGTTTAACCACTGAGGCGTGCGCACACTGTCAAGGAAGATATATGCAAGAAACCTAACTAGTCAACTCAATTGAAAAGATACAATAGTCGCAATCCTGCCCATTTAACTAACACATCGTTAATCTTTTGTGTTGTGAATTCTCGAGTTAACACACCAAGATCGGCTATGCGCTCGCTATAGCGTGCGACAAAGTCATCCGTAGCACGACGAACATCATCAAAAAAGATGTCATGGAAGATGATGTAACTCCCTGGTTCTGCATAAGGCAGAATGCCTTCGGCATCGCGCATAACACCCTCGTAGGAATGGTCGCCGTCGATAAAAATGAGGTCGAAGCTCCCCCCCGCTTCCGTTGCGACAACTTTCAGGATATCAGGGGAGTGGCCCTGATATAGCTTCGCGCGGTGCTGAAGCTTCGCCCAAGTTTCTGTAGCAATTTTAGGCGCTGGGTCAACAAGGTACATTTTGCCGTCACTCTCCAGCGCATCCAGTGCACGACATACGATCAGCGCTGATCCGCCTTGTAGTGTGCCTATCTCGATATAGCGCTTGGGGCGCAAGCTGAACACCAAGGTGAATAGCATTAACCGCTCAGCACGAGTCAACCACGCAGGGGCAAGCTGAATAACATCCAACCAGCATGGATCAAAATGACCCGTTTCCAAAGCTGCATTGTAGCAACGAAGCTTAAGTTGTGAGACACACATCTTGGCGTTTGCAAGTTGATCTCTCATCATTGCTCCTTTCAATTCGCACTGGGAATGAGTCAAGCGCAATTCCCTTGTCAATAGATTCTCTGCAATTTCACTAGACATCCGAGCAACTCTCTCTTCAGCAAGAGCACGTATCAGGCTCAAGTTTTGTTCGGCTATCGAGTGAATGATAAAACGCGATCGGTGCTTGTGCTTAGTCATACTTAACCCCTGCATGACAGTGGAGAGCCATTGCATCGCATTGACCGACCAAGTCCACGACCGCTCTACAGTTGCACGCGCACGGGCAGCTATCCGCGTTCTGAGAGCATCGTCTTCTATAAGCCTGCGGAGCGCGGCTTGCCAACCATCAGGATCACGCGCCAGCAATCCGTTATAGCCGTTGACAACCACCGAATTGTAAGTCTCTATATCTGAGTATACTCCTGGAATTTCATTTACACTATACTCTAAAAACTTTAAGTTACTCTTGCATTTATTAAACGAATTGTTTATTAAAGGTGCTATAGCAATATCTATGTTTAATCCTTGAAACCATTTTGCAAATGCAGGATATGAAACATAAAATAGAGAGTTGTAACTAACATTAGGATGTTGGCATAGGTCAAGCGGAGGATCGAATCCCCAGATCCTTAGTTCCACTTTATCCTCAAAGCTATTTAGAAGCTTTATAAGAGCAAGAGATATGCTTTCTAGGTCTTTATAGTGTGTTATAGTTCCCATGTAGCCTATTATTATCTTTTCGCTACTGCCTTTTCTTGAGTCTTTAGCTCTCCAAAGCCGATCATCTAAATAGTTAGGTAATACTACGGTATTCTCATTGACGCAGCTTACATACTCTTTAAGCGCATACGTAGGAACAGTAACAAGATCTGCTTCTTGTATTGCATAGTAAATTGGCAGCAAGTAAGCAGTAAAGTGATGCTTTTGCCTATCATAGTGATATTCAGGCAATTCAAAAAGTAAATCATCTAAATCAAAAATTAGCTTCTTATTGTATGATTTGCATTTGTCCATTAATGAGCAAAATTCTTCAAAGTATCTCGGAAAATCTCTTTGAACAATTACAATATCCCCTTCTCGTACTAAATCTGTGTCAATATTGTTGTCTAGCGATATCCCATTAATTATCTCTATATTTGATTTCCGAAGAGGAGAGATAATCCTCACGTACGAGGTCGCTTCCTGAGCGCGTAACCCTAGAGCGTAACAGACCGCAGACTTAATCACAGCATCCCCTAGTTTGGTTGTCGTCTCGCTCGCTGTAGCGCATCGCGCAACTGACGGTTCTCCTCCCGCGTCCGCGCCAGCACCCGCTCGTATGCGCGCACCAGGCGATGAGGTTGGGTCGCCCAATCGCGCCGGAAGCGTATCGCCCACGGCGTGTCGAGGTCGTGGAACAAGCCATACAGCGCGAAGCGCTCTGCCCAGTGCTCTACCGGCTGGACGTTGTCATGCGTCGCTTCGGTGAAGTCGTGCGGCGTTGATGAGAAGAGCACATCATCGGTATGCGCGGCAAAGTTGGCGATCGCCTGCTCGCCCTCCGCCGCCGGCATGTGCTCCAATACTTCGATGCAAACGATCAGGTCGTAGCGCCGCTCAAACGGCTCGGTGATTGACCCTAAGCGGCAGTAGGGCTTGACGCTGGGGTGAACCTGGCTGATGGCGTATTCGGAGATGTCCACGCCGTATGCTTCCACGCCGCGCTCGCGCAGCGCCTCGACCAGGAATCCCATCGCACAGCCGGCGTCGAGCGCGGTGCGCGGGTTTATCCCGCGCACGATGCGGTCGGCGATGCCGCCGAAGAAGCCTAACCAGTGTGCGTTGCGCTCGTAGGGCAGCCCACAGCCGGTTGCGAAGTACGTCGCGTCGAAGCGTGAACCGTCCACTTTTGATACTAAGGCACGATTATATACCACCGCCCACCTTGAGCGCCACATAGGGAGTGCTCCAATCAAGGTGATATAAATTCAGACAGTCCACGCCGGTATCTCGGGTATCGCTGCCGGAGCATCTGACGCGCATTCCAACAGTGCACAAACAAAGTAATCGCTCGCTGGAGACCAG
>Ga0308406_1000797_pt1 | contig 13449 bp, 23 predicted proteins | sample HotsprSampleMSe1_FD_203474 | JGI IMG/M metagenome (GOLD analysis project Ga0308406, IMG submission 203474) | Hot spring phototrophic mat microbial communities from Mushroom Spring, Yellowstone National Park, Wyoming, United States - 20060911_MSe1 ...
TTTGCATGAGGCAAAAAAGAAGCGAAAGAGCCATCGAAGGAGATGGAGGATGCCAAAGGTAGGAATGCTTGTCCAGATGGATTCATCCCAACATGCTTGGCTTGAGGGTATTTTAGATGAATGGTGGTTAGTAGCAATGAAAGATGACGCAGATGGCTATGTTTATGGGAGATTATATCCTAAGGGAAAAAAAGGCAAATAAAGATAACACTATAAAATTTAAGGGGCAAACATACCAATTACTGCCGACAAATGGACTAAAAAGATTTGCTAGTAAGTGGGTTTATGTTTGTAGAGATCAAAAGGCTCAGATTACTGTCCTTTGTGATGGAAATAAAATAGCTTATAACTTATTTCAAGAAAAAAGGAAAATTTTAAATAATAGTTCACCTGTTGAAGAAACAATGAGAACAACCGATAAGGTGGAAAAGAAAAAGAAATGGAAACAAGCAAAAAACTAACCCTGGAGAAGAAATTTTAAGTTAAAGAAAAAGAGCAATAATGTGACATTTTAAACTGGGAATTAAATGTGACATTGACATTAGTAATAACAGTGGAAAATTATTTATTTTTACAATTATTGCAATAACCGAAAATTTCTAAAGTGTGACGTAGCATTTTAAAATTTTTTTTCTCACAAATTTCTTCTTGAAGTAATTCAAGAGTAGGCGAAAAAAACTCGATAATTTTACCACACTTAATACATATCATGTGGTCATGGTGTTTTTTAGTGTCAACTTTTTCATAATAAGTATGTCTGTCAAACCTCTCCACAACTTCAATAAAACCACACTCTAAAAGCAAAGGCAAAGTACGGTATATAGAAGCTCTTGAAACTTTTGAACAGTGATTTTTCATTCTTATATAAAGTTCTTCGGGATTAAAGTGGCCTTCTATCTTTTCAATTTCGCTGATAATCTCTTCTCGTTCCTTTGTTAACTTTAACCCCTTTGCTTTTAAAATCTTTTTCAATTTATCTTTAGCCATGTTAATAGTTTATAGTATTTAAAGGTACTTGTCAATAACATATTTACCACTTTTGGTACTTGTCAATAACATATTTACCACTTTTGTTCATTATTGATTTAACATACTGGTTATTGACTATATCGAATAGAGTTCCTATTGTTAACATTACATCTTCAAGCCTCAATATTGGGAAATTAACTATTTTCGGGTTTATGACTGTTTTTAAAGATTGTAGTTTCTCTAATTGGGAATACATCCTGAATCTTATCCTTGTTTTTGCGTCTATAGCGTTATAGGCATATAGAGGTAAATTCTTTTCTGATATATACTTATAAACATCTTTTGTTAAAGATCTCTGAATTTATTATTATATTTAGTCTTTGGTTTTTTAGGGGCTCTTGAGTAATCATTTAAATCACCATCTCTTGCTCTTCTTACTGTGTGTCTTGATATACCAAGAATTTTTGCTGTTAGTGATACATTGTAGTTATTTTGCTTAAGAATATTTTTTATAAACTCTCTTGCTTCAGAGGGGTTGATTTTTCTTTTTTCGTGGTATATACTCATTATTGCTGCCTCCATGTTGGTAGTAGTTTAGGTTTGGAATCAAAGTATATACCAAATTTTTTGAATAAGTCAAAAATAATGGAGGCAGCCACTATTCTTATACCTCCTCTTTCTGAAATTACCACCGATATCAAATCTGACAATGACTTAGATTTTGTTTCTTCTTCCTTCATAACTACTTCACCTTTGTTAACTTTTTTCTGGTAAGTATGTCTATAGCAATCTACGCGATTTTTGTATAAAAAACTTGACAAAAAAAATTTTTTTTATTACAATTGAAATTAGATCTCAATTTCAATAGTAGGAGTGAAATATGAAAAAAGCTTTATTAAGTGTTGTGTTGTTTACATTTATTAACATCGCATGGTCAGAAGAGATTAGTTACAGAAAACACATTAAGCCTATTTTTGATACAAAATATGTATCCTGCCATGGTTCAGATTCCGTACCTGAGTATTATGCTTTCAAAGAGGAAAAGGAAAAGTGGATGGCAAGGGGGTTGGAATGAGGATGGATACTTATAGTCATCTCATATTTTATACTGCCTGGCCTGATACCGGGTCACTCATGAGAAGACTTGATGATGGTAGAAACACAAAGGATGGTAAACCTGGTAATATGTATAAATATCTTGGCTCTACTGAAGAGGAAAGACAAAAAAATTTACAGCTTTTTAAAGCCTGGGTAGGGAATTGGACTCTTAAAAGGTGGCCTGAAATAACAAAAGAAGAACTGGATGGTATTAAAGTAAAATATTAAGCAAATTGAAGGGCAGGATATTATTCTGCCCTTCATTTATATCTTTTAATTGAGATTTAGTCTCATTCTTGGAGGTCTTATGTGTATTGCTTTAATTGGCGGCATGGATAGGCTTGAAAGGAATTATATAAACGAGGCAGAGAAGCTTGGAATTGACCTAAGGGTTTTTACAAAGTCTGAATCTTGCGTCGCATCAAAGGTGAAAAACGTGGATGCGATAGTGATATTTACTAATAAGGTTTCGCATAAGGCAAAAAAGGAGGTGATAAATGCAGCAAAAGCAAAAAACATCCCTATTTTCATGTATCACTCATGCGGTATTTGCACGCTGAGAGATTGTCTCTCATGCATAAAAAGAGAAAAGGAGGTGTAACAGTATGTCTGCAATTGTATTAAGCAGTGTTAAGAGATTTATTGAGATGTCGTCAAAGCTTGAGGACATAGGGGTGAAGAATATCCACTTCTACAATTCACAAAACAATGATGAGTTAACTACTCCGATGGTTTCTCTTATTCCGTTTGTTGATTTTGTGGTCTTAGGCAAAGACGCCCATTGCTCTCCGCATATGAACAAGGTCGTCGAAGAGGCTTTGGCAAGGAATATCCCTGTTGTTTCAGAAGATTGCCTTGGGGATCTGGCAGGGTGCTTGTATTAAAAATTCAATAACGAGGAGGAATAAAAATGAAAGTTCAAAGTTTAAGATTCATTCTGATTTTTGTCTTTTCACTGTTGACTATTCACTTCTCACATTTCACTGTCTCCTATGCAGCCCATCCCCTAATAACGGACGACGCAGGGACACAAGGGAAGGGGAAAGTACAGATAGAGATAAACAGTGAATTTAGCAGGGATAAAGAAAAGGAAGATGGAGTAATAATAAAAGAAAGGGGCGGTGAACTGGCAACAATAATATCTTATGGGATAACAGACAATGCTGATATTGTTTTAGGCATTCCATACCAATGGTTCAGGATAAAAGAGGATGGCGATACCGTAGAAAAAGAGGATGGCATTTCTGACATGTCTTTAGAGCTCAAATGGAGGTTTTTTGAAAAGGATGGATTAAGCCTTGCCCTAAAACCTGGCATAACCCTTCCAACAGGGGATGAAGACAAGGGGTTAGGTACAGGCAGGGTCACTTATAGACTCTTTTTCATAACAACAAAAGAGATAGAACCATGGGCATTTCATCTAAACTTAGGATATATAAGGAATGAAAACAAGGTTGATGAAAGGAAAGACCTATGGCATTTATCACTGGCATCCGAGGTAGAGGTTATCAAAGACCTCAAAGCAGTTGCAAATATCGGGATAGAGAGAAATCCTGATAAGTCATCTAATACACATCCTGCCTTTATCCTCGGAGGTTTAATTTACTCTATAAATGAGAATATTGATATTGATTTTGGTATAAAAGGTAGGCTTAATAAGCCCGAAACTGACTTAACATACCTTGCAGGGATTGCATGGAAATTTTAACCCCTCACCCTAACCTTCTCCCGCAAGGGGAGAGGGAACTAAATAATCCCCCTCCCTTAATGGGAGAAGGCAAGGGGGAGGGTGAAAGGAGTTTTTAGATGAAATTTAGCATCATTCATGAGCTGCCGGACAGGTTGAGGATTAAGTTATCCATCCCCAAGGGATATTCCTTTGATGTTGATGCACTCAAGGGGATTGAAGGGATAATGGCTGTTTCCTTTAATCAGAGGACCGGCAGTCTTCTCATCAGGCACAATAGCAATGGCTCGGCAAGAAAGGCGCTGCTAAATGTTCTAAAAAATACACCCCTCCCTCTCTCCCGCAAATGGAGAGGGAGAGGGAGTGACGGGGAAGGCGGCAGTCTTCGGGAAAAGAAAAGGGCTGTTATAAAATCAGGGGGGCTTTTGCTTGCCTCCCCCTTGATCCCTTTGCCTCTAAAACCTTTTGTTGCCCTTTACGGAGCGATGCCCATATTTAAAAAAGGCATTAAATCTCTTTTAAACAGTCGTTTAAATGTAGATGTCCTTGACTCATCAGCTATAGGCGCTGCCATAGGCATGGGGGATTACAGGACAGCAGGTATAATTTCCTTTCTGTTGAAAATAGGTGATTACCTTGAGGAATGGACAAAGGACAAATCAAGAAAAATGCTTGCCTCTGCCTTTCAGATTGGCGATGAATACGCATGGGTGAGGAATAACGGCTCTGAATATATGGTCAAGACATCAGAACTCAAAGAAGAAGATGTTGTTGTGGTAAGAACAGGAAGCATCATTCCAGTTGATGGCATTGTCATTGAAGGAGAGGCTATGGTTAATCAATCATCCATGACAGGAGAGCCTCTGCCTGTGGCGAAAAGACAGGGGCTAACAGTTTATGCAGGCACAGCAGTTGATGAGGGGACAATTGCTGTAAAGGCAACAAGAGTGGGCGGGGAGACGAGGGTTGCAAAGATTATAAAAACCATAGAGGAGTCAGAGGCGATTAAGGCAGATGTCCAGAGCCATGCAGAAAGACTTGCCGATAGGCTTGTGCCTTATTCATTTTTATTAAGCGGAATAGCTTATGCCTTGACAGGAAATCCGGTTCGGGCTGCCTCTGTGCTGCTGGTTGATTATTCCTGCTCCATAAAGCTCTCAACCCCGCTGGCAATAATGGCGGGCATGATGAGAGCAGTTAAGGAAGGAGTTTTATTTAAAGGTGGGAAATTTATAGAAAAATTGTCAAAGGCTGATGTCTTTGTTTTTGACAAAACAGGGACGCTTACAGATGCATCTCCGAAGATTATACATGTAGTGGCATTTAACGGGTATGACAGGGATTATATCCTCAAACATGCTGCCTGCGTGGAAGAGCACTTTCCCCATCCTGTGGCAACAGCAGTGGTTAAAAAGGCAGCGGATGAGGGGCTTATTCATGAAGAAGAACACAGCGAGGTTGAATATGTCCTTGCCCACGGTGTTGCCGCAAGGATAAAAGGCAAGAGGATACTCGTTGGGAGCAAGCATTTTATATATGAAGACGAAGGGATAGATATTGAAATTGCTGAGAAATTCATAAAGGAATTTACAAATAAAGGACATTCAATACTGTATGTGGCGATAGACAATAAACTTGCAGGGGTTCTTGTCATTGAAGACTCCCTTCGTGAAGACTCCCTGAGATTCCTTACTCTGCTTAAAGATTCAGGCATAAAAAGGATAATCATGCTTACAGGGGACAATGAAGCTGCTGCAAAGACTGTTGCAGAAAAACTTGGGATAAGGGAGTATTTTGGGGAGGTTTTTCCTGAAGGGAAGGCTGAGATACTGAAAATCCTTAAAGAAGAAGGTCATGTGGTAGCAATGGTCGGAGACGGGATAAATGATTCTCCGGCATTGTCATATGCGGACGTAGGCATATCTATGAAACACGGCTCAGATATTGCAAGAGAGACCTGCGATGTCCTGCTATTAGACGGCGGCTTGATGTCCATTCTTGAAGCAAAAAATATAAGCGCAAAGGTAATGGACACTATCAGGCAGAATTTTAAATACATTGTCGGCATTAATACTGCGCTGATAGGCTTAGGGCTTTTAGGGGCCTTATCGCCGGCTATATCTGCGTTTATGCACAATGCTGTAACAGTGCTTTCAGCGTGGAACAGCCTAATGCTTCTTTCTGATAAGACAATCTCTGCGAAAAAGATGCGGCATAAAAAATTATCTCCGGAGGGAATATGATTGCAAGCATGGTTAACGGCCGTATAAGAATACGGGATTCAAAGCTCAAGAAAGGTGTATTTGCCAATGAATTTCAAAGGCATTTGTCGGTAGTTACGGGATTAAAGGGGATTTCGATAAATACAAAGGTCGGGAGCGCCTTGCTTATTTATGATACATCAATAACAAGCGATGAAAGGATTATCAAACATATTGGCAGGCTTCTTGATGTAACTCAAGAGACAGAAGTCCCAAAGGGCAAAGGAGCCGGTGTAAAACACATCAGAAACAGGGTAAATAGAAGAGCTGTCAACATTGGAATGCTTGCCTCTTTATCAGCAAGCCTCATTGCCCTTATCGCAGGCAGTAAGGCATTGCATGCAGCCTTGGGACTGGTGTTTCTGGGTTTTACAGCCGTACACATTTTTAAGAACAAAAATCTTTTATTAGCATAGGAGGAAATTAAAATGGCCCCATTAAGTGTATTGCCGGGAAGGATAAGATTTGAAAGCCCTGATATTATCGGAAAATTCAAGGCATCTGAATATCTTGCAAAGGAAATCGAGAAGTTGGACGGTGTGCTTGAGGCATCGGTGAATCATAGGACAGGACGAATACTCGTAAAGTTTAATGAAAGTCTGGCTGACAGAATAACAATGACAAAAGACATAAAAGAAATCCTTAAGAATATACCTGAGGAGGTGAACAACCCCCTAACCCCCTTTATTAAGGGGGAAACAACCTTTTTCCCCCCTTTAGCAAAGAGGGGAAGGGGGGATTTGGCAGGGGCAGGGTTTTTTAAACATGCATTAATAGATGCAGTTGCCCATGCCTTACTGCCGAAACCGTTAAATATCATTTTGCCCTTGGCAATAAACATCATAAAACGATAGGAGGACTTTATGACAGAAGAAATGGAAAAGAAAGAAAAGAAGTATGAGGAGAAGAAAGAGGAAAGAAAGGAGACGTCGGAGAGAGAAAAAAAATATTACGAAAAGGAGGGACATATGGGAGAGGGAGTATTTATCAGCAAACGAAGCCTCTGGCTTGTGGCAGGCGGCGCATTGGCTGCATTGGCTGCCCTCGGTATCGGCAAGGCATCAAAAAAGATAAAACCTGCTCTGGTCGGCGCTGTTAAGGAAGGATATGCCTTTAAGGAATGGGTAGCCGAAAAATATGAAAGGGCAAAAGAGGACATTGAAGACATTGTTGCTGAGGCAAAACATGCCTATTACAAAGACCTTGAGGCCACTGCAGAGGCTGTGAAGAAGGAGAAGGAGATAATAGAAATGGTTGAGAGGGCTGTTGAAAAGAAGGCTTCAAGAAAAAAGTCTAAAAAGGAGGCGGAATAAGATGGAGACAAAGAATAAGGCTAAAGGCTATTTCAGGACATTTTTAAACATTGCTGCCGGCGCAGGATCTGTTATCGGAGGCGCATATATATTCTCAAGGCTCAAGGAAAAGCAGAACACGGAAGCAAGGCTTGAAAGAATGGAGCAGATAGTAGAGGAGATATCGTCTCCCGAAGAACAAAAGGGAAAGGAATAAGGGTTTAAAAAAGGGAGGATGGAAAATATGACGCCGCTGGGACTTTTATCGGAAGGTGAAAAGGCAGAGATTATGGAAATAAAGACGCAAAAGAGTTGCGGTCACGGAATCAGCAAGAATCAATTATGCCATGCAGAGGATATGGGGCTGCGCGTTGGCAGGGTGATCGAGATGCTGAACAATGCGGGACGGGGATCTCTTCTCGTCAAAGTAGATGAATCTCGTATAGCTATCGATAGAGGCATAGCAATGAAGATAATGGTGAGGAGGATAGATTAATGAGGCTTATGTTTTTTAGCCCTGTAATCCTGAATAGCAAAATATACGGCAACACCTATGGCAAACAAAGAAACTCCAATTACCAAAACATAGAAGCCTTCCATTTTTACTCCTCCTTGTCTTTCGGCATAACAAAATATGCCGTAATAGTTAATAGTGCAAATAAAAGAAACACTCCTAAACTAAAAGGGACAGAAAATTTTCCTGACACGAAGCTTCCAATTATTCCTGCTGTCAAAACATATTTAGCAGCATCCGCAAATATGTTAGCAACAACCTTTCTCCTGTCCCTATTCATATTACAAGTATATCATAAAAAGGAGGCGACTATGAATCTATCAATGCTTAAACCCGGTGAAACCGGAAAGATTACAAAAATCGGTGCAATAGGTTCTTTAAAAAGAAGGCTCATGGATATGGGCATCCTTGTGGGAGAGGTGGTAAAGGTTGAAAAGATAGCACCTCTTGGAGATCCCATTGAAGTAACAATCAAAAACTATAACCTTTCTTTAAGAAAGAAAGAGGCTGAAGGGATAGAATTAAAGGTGATAAAATGAGTCAGGCAGTTATTAGTCAGGAGTCAAAAGGAAGTCAACAGTCAGAAGTCAGAAGTCAAGAGTCAAAGACTGATAAAAAAGTAATAACAGTTGCAGTTGCTGGTAATCCAAATTCAGGAAAATCTACCCTAATAAACGCTATTGCAGGCACAAGGCTTTATGTTGGCAACTGGCCAGGGGTCACTGTTGAAAAGAAAGAGGCATTGTTTGAGTATGAAGGAAGGAAAATAAAACTGGTTGATTTGCCTGGTACATATAGCTTAAGCCCCTATACACAGGAAGAGATAATAGCGAGGGACTATCTTGTTCATGAGAGGCCTGATGTGATTATCAATGTGGTTGATGCAACAAACCTTGAGAGGAATCTCTATCTTACGGTGCAGTTGATGGAATTAGGCATACCTATTGTTATGGCACTAAATATCTATGATTAAGCAGAAAGCAAAGGATATAAGTTTGATATAAGGGCAATGGAAGAAATGTTAGGAGTTAAGGTCATCCCTACTGTGGCAACAAAGAAAAAGGGACTTGATGAACTGCTTAAGGCAGTTATAGAATCTGCTGATAAGCCATCTTTGCATCTGCCAAAGATATTAAATTACGGGGCCGACATTGAGGATGCCTCTTCGAAGATTCAAACGCAGATTAGAAATGCCTATCCACAACTTGCAGAAAAGTATCCACTGAGGTGGCTTGCATTTAAACTTATGGAGGGTGATGGGCATGTTTATAAGGAAACAAATATTGACCTTAATGTCCTGGATATATATAGTGCGACCTCTCATCTGAAAAAGGCTCATAGCGATGATATTGAGCAGATTATGGCAGATGCAAGATATGCCCAGTCTGCAGGTTTAACCCATCAGGTATTGAAGAGGCCTGAATTAAGAAAGATTGACCTCACAGAAAGGATTGACAGGATTGTCCTTAACAGATTTTTAGGGATACCAATATTTCTTGCTGCCATGTGGTTTGTCTTTAAGCTCGCCTTTGATGTCTCTGCGCCATTTGTGGACTGGATAGATTCGATGATTTCAGGTCCATTTAAGAGATGGAGAGAGGCAATACTTATGTTTATTAATGCACCTGAATGGAAAGTCTCCCTTGCAACAGATGGTATTATTGCAGGGGCTGGGTTTGTCCTTGTTTTCGTGCCTGTTATAGGGATGATGATGCTTCTTATCACATTCCTTGAGGGAAGCGGTTACATGGCAAGGGCTGCCTTTGTGATGGATAGGCTAATGCATACATTAGGCCTTCATGGAAAATCGTTTATTCCTATGCTTCTTGGATTTGGATGCAATGTGCCATCTATTTATGCAACAAGGATTCTTGAAAGCGAAAGAGACAAAAGGCTCACAGCGATGCTCGTGCCACTTATGTCATGCGGTGCAAGACTTCCTGTTTATGTGGTATTCATAGGGACGTTCTTTGCAGCTCATGCAGGGACAGTCTTGTGGTCCATGTATGTGTTGGGCATCGTAATGGCAATATTGTTGGGCATGGTCCTTAAAAGGACATTATATAAAGGCGATGCTCCAATGTTTATTATGGAGCTTCCACCTTATAGAATCCCCACTATAAGAGACCTGATGATTCATACATGGCAGAAACTCAAACATTTTGTGGTAAAGGCAGGCACATATATCATGGCTGTTTCCATAATAGTATGGTTTATGCTCAATCTCCCATGGGGAGTTCAAGACAAGAAGGACTCTATCCTTGGTATTATGGGAAGCACAATTGCGCCTGTTTTTGAACCATTAGGTTTTGGAAGATGGGAGGCAGCGTCTTCTCTTATATCAGGGCTTATTGCAAAGGAGATTGTTGTAGGCACAATGTCAGAGATATATGTGCAGAAGACAAAAGAAAAAGAACATAAAACAGAATTCATAGAGGATTTAAAAGAGGTGGGTAGTTCTTTCTTAAATGCTGTTAAAGAAGCAGGTGCAAATATCTTTTCTGGATTTGGAATTAAGAGCTTAAGCTCCGAAGAATCAGAAGAGGAAAAGGAGGAAAGGTCACCGTTGAGGCAGGCAATTCAGGGAGTATTTACACCCCTTTCTGCCTATGCCTTTATCGTCTTTGTCCTTCTTTACTGGCCTTGTGTTGTTGTTGCTATTGCTACAAGACAGGAATTTGGGACATGGAAGATATATGGACAGGCAGTATTAATGCATACAGCACTGGCATGGATAACTGCCTTTGTGATTTATCAGGGTGGAAGATTATTGGGATTGGGAGGTTAATATGAGCTTAATTGATATCGCATTGATGGCTGTAATTATCGCAGGAGCGGTATATCTCTTATGCCGTTCTATGTGTAAGAAAAAGGGGCATTGTCCTGGGTGCGATTCAGGGATGTGCAAGACTAAAGGTGAAAAAAAATATATTTTCTGATGGAGATATTAAAAATGGAGATATTAAAAGATATTGTTGACTACGGCATCATCGGCGGTCTTTTTGTGATGAGCATAATTGCCTTTGCCATCGGGATTGAGCGGTTTTTCTTTATAAAAAGATTTGATTTGACTAATGCAACCAGGGAGGAAGACCTTGAGATAACGCTTACAAAAAGGCTTTATATCATTGCCTCTATTGGCAGCAATGCACCATATATCGGTCTTTTTGGAACGGTTCTAGGCATTATGCTCACATTCTATGAAATGGGACAACAGACAAATATGAATGTTAAAGGTATCATGATAGGTTTGAGCCTTGCCCTTAAAGCTACTGCTATGGGGCTTCTGGTGGCGATTCCATGTATCTTTATTAACAATATTCTTCTTAGAATGGTTAGGGAGAAATTGGCTGCCTATAGAATGTTGACTTATGGACATAATGCAAAAACCGATTAGGGGTATTAACAAGTGAAAGATAAAGAGTTCAATGAAATTAATGTTATTCCACTTGTGGATGTTATGCTTGTACTTCTGACTATTGTTCTTACGACTGCAACATTTATTGCGACAGGACAGATTGCGGTGAATCTGCCTGAAGTGAAAAATATGGAGGCAAATGCCCAATCTCCACTTAAAATCACAATTACAAAAGATGAAATCTTATATATCAATGAAAGAAAAATCGTTGAAGAAGAAATAGGCGATATATTGAAAACCTTTGATAACGAACAGGCTGTTATTATTAAGGCAGATGAAGATATCCCTTTGAGAAAGTTTGCATTTGTAATGGATGTTTTAAAAGGAAACGGCTTCAAAAAAGTCTCTATGGAGGTAAGAAAAAGATGAAAATAAATACGCATAATAGTTTTCTTCTATCAAGCGTATTTCATCTAATGCTTTTGGCTCTGTTTATCCTTTTGCCAAAACCAGAAAATTATCAGAAAATTAACCTGTCAGATATTTTTGAATTAACTCAGAGCAATACTCAATTAAAAATGAAAGAATCAGCAAGACCTGCTATCTATAAGGCTTCAATTCCAACTCGTAATTTCGAGGCAAGAAAAGTGCATAAATCAATATCTTCTGATACTCAATCTGAAGTTGCTGTTCCGATAGCATCAACTTATCAACCTCATAACGAAAACGAAAGCTATGAAATCTCGGCAGACAAAAGCAATGAGCAAAAAGGAGTTATATCATTATCAGAAGGCAAAAATATACAATCCATCACAAACACTCGAGAAATCTTCCAAAAAGGCAGTGATGAGATTGATATATCGGAAATATTGTCTTACCTAACAGATAAGATTGAAGCCTTAAAACAGTATCCATATCTTGCCAGACGCAAAAGCATCGAAGGAAAAGTTATGCTTTTTGTAGAGATTGACAGGCTTGGCAACCTCATTAATACAAAAATTATTAAATCATCAGGATATGAAATACTCGACCAGAGCGCTTTAATGCTAATCAAGAAGGCATTTCCAATCAAGCATAATTTTAACAGAGATTTAAGGGTTACAATACCCATAACCTATAAACTAATGAGGTGATAAGTATGGAAGTCTTCGGTGTTCAGGCGATTTTTGCAAAAGAGATAAGGTGCAAAAAGTGCAGACGGCTTCTGATGAAAGGAGAGATTAAAGCGATAGAGATTAAGTGCCCTAAGTGCGGGCATATACAGAAGATATCAGCAAGGGGAGGAGGTGATGAAGTAAAACAAAGACAATAAAGTAATATGAATTTTAAATTTGATCCCTTCAAGGGACATCAAGCAAGAGGATCTCGAATCCCCATATTAAGAACCAAAAAGGAGGAAAAGCAATGAGATTTATTCTGGTTTTTTTGCTTGTTTTGATAGCATCCTTTAGCATTGCTCATTCATCAGAAGTGCTAAAGACAACGGAAGTAGTAATTACTGCCACTAAGACAGAGGCAGAGGTTGAGGATGTGCCTGCCTCTATCGAGATTATTACAAAAGAAGAGATTAAGGCAAAGGGCGCTGAAAGGTTAAGAGAGATAATCAGATTTGCAGATGGAGTTAATTTCATAAGATCAATGGGAAGGGATCTTCTCTCTATCAGGGGAATGAATCCACGGCACAGCCTCATTCTTATTGACGGCAGGAGATTTGCTGGGGAGGTGTCTCATGACTTCGAGATTGACAGACTGACACTCGAAAATGTCGAACGCATTGAGATAGTCAGAGGCCCTATGAGCGCCCTCTATGGAAGTGATGCACTTGGCGGTATTATAAATATAATTACCAAGAAGCCTGATAAATTTACCTTTGAATTTAGCCCTCAATACGGCTTTTTTGGAGAAGGTGACAACAAACAGCTTACTACTTCAGCATATCTTGGTGGAAGATATAATAAATTCGGTTTTTCTCTTACAGGGACACATTTTAAGAGAGACCCTTATTTGAGGGCAAATCAGACTTCTTATCTTGAAGATGAAGAAAGAACAAATCTTGCTCTTAAACTCTTTTATGATTTCACTAAACATACTACATTAACCCTTGATACATCTTATATGGTAGAGGATGTCGAGAGTCGCTCTATATCAGGCAAGACACTTCAGCGGGATATTAATGATAACAAACGTTATGATTTTTCAATAGCCTTGTCCCACAAATCTCCTGATTTAAGTTATCTGTTAAGAGCTTATACTTCTATTTATGATAAATA
>Ga0308406_1000802_pt1 | contig 13419 bp, 11 predicted proteins | sample HotsprSampleMSe1_FD_203474 | JGI IMG/M metagenome (GOLD analysis project Ga0308406, IMG submission 203474) | Hot spring phototrophic mat microbial communities from Mushroom Spring, Yellowstone National Park, Wyoming, United States - 20060911_MSe1 ...
GTAAGTATAAAACCCCAGCCTGGCTTCACTTTTGTCAATACGCCATTCAAAAATAGTAGTCTTATTGACGATGCCCTGCGGAACGAAGTTCGCTAAGATCTCCCAGAATTTGGGCAGGTAGGCGGGACTCCTCTGGGCCAGGGTTTCAGAAAGGGCGAGAAACTGCGGGACGGGGGCCCGAACTCTGGTCTCCGGATTTTTGAGCAGAAGCGCCGCCTCTACAAAGCGCAGGAGCTCCGGGTAAGGCTTAAAGCCCTTTTTATGCAAACGGCTCGCTAAGGAAGCAATACCTTTCTTTTCCGGCAGAGAAAGATCGCCTGTCTCCCAAGCCGAGAAAAACGCTTGGGCCCGTGCCGTGATGTCCGGCCGCTTAAAGCGCTCCAGAGCATTCTTTAGCGCTATGCCAAACTCATCTGGGGTCTCCGGAATTTCCACTAACTGCGCATAAACCCACCCCCCCACCACCATCCAAAGTGCTATGAGCCCTAATCTGCGCATCGCCTCAAATCTACGACAGAAGCACCAGACAGAAACCCAGCCCCTCCTGAAAAACTCGTACTTTTATCCCATGAGAGGGTGGCTTCTGGTCCTTGTATGTGGATTGTGGAGCCTGGGATGTGACTCCCCCGCTTCAAAAGCAGCCGCCTATCCGGATAGTCCAGACACAGCCGCTTATGCTGCCCTCCCCACGGCGGATGCCTCCCCCTGCGAGGCTATTGATAAAAAGCTCCCGCTCCTGTCTTTTCCCTATCGGGCCGCGCCGGAATCTGCCCAGGTCCGCGAGCCTTTTCCCCCTCCCCTCCAAGCTTGGCTCCGAGAAAAACTCGCCTCTGACGAGGATAAAGAGCCGCTCTATTCCCCCATAGGCCAGCTCCGCTATCCCGACGGCACCACCCTCTGGCTTATAGAAGCCATTGATGCCTCCCGCCAGAGCCTCTACGCCCTCCTCATGGATAAAGGCTGCACCCTCCACGATCGCTTTACAGCCGCCCTCCAAAAAGGAACGACCCACCAACTCTCCTTTGGGCGTTTTATCTTCTTCCCTGATGGCACCATCACCCTGCAAGAGGAGTCCCATCACACTTCTCCCGACCCCCAAACCGGTGAATTGCGATTTGAAAGTGCTAAAGAGCAAAAACGTTATCGGGTGGATTTTGAGCGGCGGCGGTTTGTGGCTCTATAGCCAGCCGCTGGATGCGCCGAAGCCCTTTTACTGGGGTGGAAGCCTCGGCATTGGCGGCGTGCACCTGTGGGCCCGGCCAGCTCTGGCAGTGCGCTATCATCATACGTTCTTTCACTTTTCGCCTGTGCCGGGGTATATTTCGTTGGGTGTATCGCAGGGCGGCATTGGGTACTTCCGGGCGGATGAACGGCGGGATAGACCGCTGTATGTGGCAGTTCACGTGCATCAGCGCTACTGGCCCCGAAAAGACCTGCGAGGCGATACGCGCCTCATGCTCCTTTTCGGCGTGCGGGTGTGGTTAGAACCCTACTTGCAGCGCTTCTACCTGCAAGCGGGAATAGGCGGACAGGTGCACTGGGCTCGCCCCCATCCCGCCCGCATTTTACCCACGGGCGAAATCCAGCTGGGCGGCTTCCACCGGCCGCACAAGTACACCCCTAAGCGGCTTCGGCGGGAAGGTCTTGAGCAGTGGTAAGGCGTTCCTCCAGCCGGCTCAGCCGCACCCGCACCAGCCACACCCACACCGCCAGCGCGATGAACCCCATCGCCGACAGGTAAAACACCACCCGATGTAGGTTGCTGATGTCCTCCGTGCGAAAGGCGGGCGAACCTTCTGCGCCGGGATGGAGCCCCCCTAAATAGCGGGGCAGGAAAAACGTCAGCGGCACCACCAGGATCGTCGCCAGGACATTGTACGCAGCACTAAGCTGGGCGCGCGACCGCAGGTCTTTGATCCCCTGCCGGAAAAAGAAATACGCGCCATAGACCAGGAGCGCTATCAGCGCAAACGTCTGTTTGGGGTCCCAGCCCCACCACGCCTGCCAGTCTGAGTCCGGCAAAGCCGCCGCCCAGGTCACCCGTGACCACAAAATCCCCGTCAGAAGCCCCAAAACCCCAAAAAACATCGCCACCACCGCTGCCTCTCGGGCCCGCCGATCGCTTTCCAGGTCCTGCCGCAAAAGATAACGCCCGCTCCACCAGAGCGACAAAGCCATCATCGCATACATGGCAAACCACATCGGCACATGGAAGAAGAGGTTGCGGTCGGTCAGCCCCAGCCCCGCTATCCGAGGTAGTGTCATCCAAAAGCCCAGCACCACCCCTAAGGTCACCCCTACTGTCGCTATGATCCCAGCTACCCGCATACGACAAAAGAAACAAAACTTTCCGATTAGCTGCGCTTAATCCCCTTTGCGGGCATTCTGCGCACACAGAGCTGATGGTAGAAGTATTCTGGTGGTCAGTAGATAGCTGGGATCAATCTAATGCCATTTCAAGACATAGCTTCTTACATCATGAAGGCAGGGCATTCAAAGCTTGACGGATATAGCGCCACCCTACCAGCGATGAGACCTCCCCCTCGGCTTCCAACCGTCGTGGCACCTCTTCCACCGCCGTTTTCTTCGCGTCTATGCGCTCATACCTACGCCCTTCTACCCACCGCCGAACCTCCGCAGACACCCGCTCCGCAGGACTCAGGAGCGTAGGGCGCCCCCCTCTCCCACCGCCTTCGCCTTGTGAAAAAAGCTGCATCGTCCCATACCACGCCCCTGCCCCCTTCCACGCCCTGACTCCCTGCTAAGTCGGCTTGTGGCTGCCCCCCCACCTCTCTCACCCGCTTCAAACGCTCCCCTTGTCGCAGCACCCACAGCGCCTGCCATCTCTTGGCTATCCGAACATCTACCTCCTGCTTGTAGAGCTGGTAAAACACTTCTGCTGGATGCTTCCAAGCTATCCTCAATGGCCGTGCCATACCTACTTGGCTTTTGGTGGGGTAAGAATACGTCTCACAGGAAATGGTATTAGTTGTGATGGCAAATCTTCAACATCAGCTGCATGGCAGTTACAAGGGAGTCGCCTTAGGAGGGAAAGAATAGCACAGCTGCTAAGGTGAGCGGTCTCAAAGAAAGGGGAGCTATAAGGGAGGCAGACCAGAGAAAAGGTGGCAAGAGGGAGGGAAAAGATGAAGAAGGAGCAGGCAAAGAAGCTAAGACTCGGGATTGGAGGACGACGAAGGAAATAAGACATTCTTCAGAAATCCTCTTGCCAAATCACAATCCACGAAAGGCTCATGCCAACTTAGCAGCCCCAAAGCTCTTTATTTAGGTTCACCTTCTTGCAAACTTATTAGGCAAGAAGCACTTGCTAAGGGTAATAAAGGTATGAGGTAGTTGAAGTGCTCTGATAGGGATACTTTATACTCTACATGAGCTAATCCCCCTATAAGTAGCCCCACAAACATTGGCGTCAGTATCCACAAAAGAGCACTTGTGAATAGAATTGCTTTTTTAGAGTAGAGGAATAATGAAATCACCAATGAAAAAGCCATGATGGCTATGACCACAAATCGGACTGACAGGGGAAGTAGCATCTCTGCCTTCTGAATTAGGTGTAATGGTGTAAACAAAGACGGATTTGAGATGTAGATTAGAAAGCTTGGGAGAATCGCTATCACAGAAGAACTCAGAAACATTAATATTCCACTCAGCTTATTGCGAAAATAGCCAAAAATGGCAAAGATAGGCAATATGATAAGCATGTTTATTCTGGAAGAAGCAACCAGGCCTACAAGTATTGATAAAAGCAAAGTCTTACCTATACTCATATTATCAATATTGGCATCCATGTAAAGTGCAGCGATTAACAAGAAGAAACCTATAAGGAAAAGGTCAGATCCGACCACCATCAATTCTATAAAGAGAGTATTTGTTAGAAGGGTTATTTTGTAAAAAAATGCTAATTTTGGACCCCTATTTATGTAAAGATACCATAGAGTGATTATCATAAATATCACTGATCCAAGCTCATAGAAGCCAATGTACACAAAGGGAATATAGGCTATCAGCACCCCCATGCCAGTTGAACATGGATTGCTGCGATAGGTTCTGCTGCTATATGGATTCTGTGCTTTTAGGAGATTTTCAACTCCTAAAATAACACAATCATCTTGATCAGAGCCTTTGCCGTGTAACTTCAAGTTATCCGCTATGGGATAGCCATATAGAACAATAGTTGTTAAGCACAAAATTGATAATATATATAAGTATTTGTTTTTAGAAATACGATCTATGATACTTTTCCTTAATTGGAATAGGTAGATGATAAGCATTAGTAGTAAAAAATAAGATATAATCATGAAAGCACTAAGTAATGGATTGCTCACATATTTGATAATTGTTCTTAGGCAGCTAACTTCAAACAGTATAATGAAGGTGATTAGATTCAATATTTTTTGAATATTAAGCAATCTTATCTTCATATTGACAATTCGCATTTTTTTCAGTTATTCTTCTCAATATGCTCCCCATAGTATCTCTATTACTTTTAGATCATGCTGATTACATGATACAGAGATTTATTATAACTAAGGCAGATCATACTCCCAGTTACAGTCATTTTGTCATAGTTCTATCCTTTCTCCTATCTTCATCATCCTTGCATCCCCATCCACAAAACTCACATGTCCCGTCCCAGCTTCATCCGATAACGTTATCTTTTCTTTCCCCGCCGCCACCTTTTGCTCCACTTCTTCTTTTTTCCTACTCAACTCCTTCTCCTTCAAAACACCTGCTCGCTCCTTATCTTCTACCGCTTCTCCTGCCCGCCCTTCTGCTCTTCCCATCTGCGCGCGTGTAAACGCCCGCCTCTTCCCCTTATCTCTCAACGCCTCAGGAAGAGGACAGCCCCTCCTCTCCGTCCCATCTTCCTCATCCTCTCCCTTCCCAAATAGATCCTCCACCATCTCCCCAAGCCGCTTCATCACCGCCTCCAAATCCTCCCAAGGCAACGCCCTTCCCCTCCGCACATTCGCTCCTACCCGCTTCCTATCCACCCCATCTGCCACCATCCCGAACGCGCCCCCCTCGTACGTTAACTCCACGCGCTTCCGCAATACCGCCTTGATCCGCTCCCTATGCGCTTGAAAAGATCTCACTATCGTACTATGATCCAGATATACAATCCCATTCAACCACAAGGAAGGCGGAAACAAGTATGTCTTCGTGCAATCAGGTCTTATCCGCTTGGCCATACACGAACCTATGGGACAGAACCCAAAGTTAGGACTTACACCATTTCTAAATACACAGCTTCTCAATCATTAAGGCAGGGCATTCAAAGCTTAACGGATATAGTGCCACCCTACCAGCGATGAGACCTTCCCCGCGGCTTCCAGCCGTCGTGGCACCGCTCCCACCGCCTTCCCCTTGTGAAAAGCCGCAAGGTCCCATATCACGCCCTTCACGCCTGTCTCCTTCCACGCCCTGAGCACCTGCTGAATCGGCTTGCGGCTGATCTCTCACCTCTTTCATCCGCTTCAATCGCTCCCCTCGCCGCAGCACCCACAGCGCCTGTCATCTCTTGGCTATCCGAGTACCTATCTCCTGCTTATAAAGCTGGTAAAACACTTCTGCTGGATGCTTTTAGGCTATCTGCCATACCTACTTAGCTTTGGGTGGGGTAAGAATACGTCTCACAGGAAATGATATTAGTCCTGGGGGTTAGGATTTACCCATAACTTTGCAAACCAGTGAATAGCGGCTGGACGTGGAATAAACTGGGGTTTCGAGTGTATGTGCTGGTTTTATTCGTAGGGTCTTCTTGGCTTCTACGGCTGGCGTCTCTACCTTTTACGGATTATAAGTTCATTTATGGCTTGGATGACCCCTACATCCATCTAGCCCTCTCAGAAAGGATTACGAGGGGAGAATATGGCATAAATCCCGGGGAAATTGCCTCTCCCTGCTCCTCTGTCATTTATCCCTTCCTGCTTACCTTGGGTTTTTACCTGGATATCCCAGAAGCGTTCCCCTTCTGGCTGAGCCTGATAACCATGGCTGGAGCATTATGGATGGTAGCAGGATTTATTTGGGATAGAGTTGCGGAAGATGGGACTCCACCTTCTCATTGGTTTATTATCTTAGGCGGTGTAGGCATCGTCTTTTCTCTCAACGCCCCGACTTTCCCTATGATTGGGATGGAGCATCCGCTTCACATCCTGGGGACGGTCATGGTTCTAAGGGGCATCCACGGACTTTTGGGTGGCAATAAAAGGGATGCTATCCTCGTGAGTATAGGTTCAGTATTGGTTCCCCTGGCGCGATATGAGGGGATTCCGCTGGGCTTGGCGGGGGTGGGGACGCTTATTTTATTTGGGCATTACAGAGCGGGTTTGTTATCTCTGCTGGGTTTTGGTGTGCCTATGGGCGCTCACATGTTCATGCTATGGAAAGCGGGCTTACCGCTTATGCCCAGTTCGGTGATGGCGAAGTCAGGTCTCTTATACAAATTTACCGTGACCAATCTTAGCCAGTTCTTGCAGTTTATTTGGATTCTCACTCGTTACATTTTGAACGAAGTTCTCTACAACGCGTGCTACTGCTCTCTGACTTGGGTGCATTACTTTACTTTCACTATTTTCTTTCTTCTGATACTGATGCCTCTTGTTAGAGGCGAAAGCGCTCGTTATAGATATCTGTGGCTCGTTGTGGTACTAGTTCTTTACATGCATCTGTTAGGAGGGTGGTATGGCACTTTGGGACGGTATGAAGCTTATGCCGTAACCGCTATGGTCATGGGCCTTGGCTCGGCTTTGTCAAGCATTCTCCCGCGTGTGGGTAGGCAGATAGCTTTTATGGGCATCTTTTTCATTTGTTGTGAGATTTATGTGCCTACTATATCCCTTACGCCCTCGGCCTCCACGACGATTTATGTTCAGCAGTATCAGATGCATCGCTTTGCTACGGGGTTTTTCCCATATCCTGTGGCGTTAAATGACTTGGGATGGATGTCGTATGGGAATAAAGCCTATATTCTGGACTTAGCGGGGCTGGCCTCGGATACGATACGAGTCATTCGTCAACGGGGCACATGGACTCCGGAGTCTATAAGAGACCTTGCTTTGCAAAAGGGCATTGTCTATGCCATGATATATAGGAGCTGGATGCCCTCTATACCGTCGGAATGGTGTTTGGTAGGGGTGTTGAAGACTTTCAGCACTGTGGCGGGTGACGATAAGGTTAGCATTTACTTGATCAATCCAGCCTACCGCCAGCAGATGGAAGCAGCACTGGATAAATGGGAGAAAACTTTGCCCATGGGCGCAAAACTCTACCGATTCAATTGCCTCCCTGACTCTGCGTGGCATGCTATTAAGGACCGGTTGTGAGGCGTAGGGACTTGCGACTTTAGAGAGATCGCCTGCGTATAGGTACCAGCGATGAGACCTTCCCCTCGGCTGCCAACCGTCGTGGCACCTTTTCCACCACCTCTTTCACCGGCTTCAATCGCTCCCCTCGCCGCAGCACCCATAGCACCTGCCATCTCTTGGCTATCCGAGCATCCACTTCCTGCTCATAGAGCTGGTAAAACACTTTTGCTGGATGCTTCTAAGCTATCTTCAAGGGCCGTGCCATACCTATTTAGCTTTGGGTGGGAACAAAGGTACAAAATCAAGAAATGGTATTACTCCCCTTTTGCGGGCATCGGCTCCTTTTTGTACCTTTGCCTGAAACCAAAACAGTTAGTATGTATGAAAACGCTTTGGCAAACGCTGGTCGTAGTAGCCTTATCTGCGGGCATGCTATGGGCGCAGAATGTCGGTATTGGGACAACTACCCCCCTCACTCGCCTGCACGTTGCTGCGGGCGACATTTTTCTGGGGGATGCGACGGGAACCAATGGGTTTGTCCTACATAGCCGGTATGGGACGGGGTATGATTTCCTTCAGATTACCAGTCGGACGGCAGGCAGCTATGAATGGGGAAAGGGGATAACATTCGTACGCAGTACTGGCAATGTCGGCATCGGGACGACGGCGCCTGCAGAGAGGTTACATGTTGAGGGGAATATTCAGTTCAGTGGTGCCCTCATGCCTGGTGGAAATGCGGGGACGACGGGTCAAGTCCTGGTCAGTCAAGGAGCCGGTAATGCCCCCCAATGGCAAGACCCCTCTGCCCTTACAGGATTTTACAAGTTACTTTTCGTAGATGCATGGAATCCTTCTGTTAATAGTAACTTGGGCTGGTCCTGTACTAACTGCAATGGTGGATCTCCTTACTTGACTACTTGTGGGTCAGTTAGAATGTTGGGTGGATATGGCATGTGTGGAAACGGATGCTATTTTGAAAAAACATTCACAGGACTACCTGCTCACACAGAGCTGATGGTAGAAGTATTCTGGTGGTCAGTAGATAGCTGGGATCAAATGTCTGGAGGGGCCGGTGTAGACTTAGTCGCCCTGCGTATTGATGGTACCGAGGTAAGCCGTGCCACACCTTATGGGCCAGCCGCATCAACTACAAATGTTCGAAGAACCAATGCTTCTGTTTGTGGCCTATCTGACCATGTTGACATAGGTCCTCAGATACTGGTAGGATGGACTGCGCATACCGCATCAAATGTCATGGTAAGAGTCACGAATCTGGCCAATGAGGACAGCACGAATGAATCGATGGGCATAGTCATGGTGCGCGTGTGGGTGAAGTAAGAATGGCTGGGCGAGACTGAGGGGGATGTGGCGTATCTGCTGCTTTGCCAGAGGGTTGCACGCACTTTTCCCGGGATGCCTATCTTTGGCCCATGAAGGGGAGGCGTGCGTGGCGCCCCATAGTCTCGGGCAAGACCTGGCAGGGTAGAAAAAGTGGCTGGCTAACACGGCTTCTCACGCTTGGGTGGGCGATAGGCCTTGTGGGAAAGGGGTATGGTCAGCATATGCCCCCTCGCCTGGTGGTAGGCATTGTCGTGGATCAGATGCGCGCGGACTACCTGCGACGCTTTGTTTCTCCCAAAAGTCGGGGGCTTGGGCGGCTGGTCCGAGAGGGGATTGTCTTCTGGAACGTGCACTATACCTACTTTCCTACCTACACGGGCCCGGGGCATGCAAGTATCTACACGGGGGCTACGCCGGCTTTTCACGGTATAGCGGCTAATACCTGGTGGGAGCGCTCGCTGGGAAAGCCTTACTATTGCGTTTCGGACACCACGGTCCAGCCCGTCGGCTCCCCCAATGAAGCTGGTCGTCGTAGCCCTCGCACGCTTCTCTCTACGACTATCACGGATGAACTTCGCTACGCCACCCGCTACCGGGGGAAGGTCATTGGCATTGCCCTTAAGGACCGTTCGGCTATCCTCCCAGCTGGACGTAGCGGTAACCTTGCCGTGTGGTTTGACTCGGAGAGCGGGCGGTGGATTAGCAGTACGTACTATGGGGCGGACCTCCCGGCGTGGGTGGAGGCCTTTAATGCACGGCGGCTGCCCGACAGCCTACTCAAGCGACCCTGGACGCTTTCGGCTCGCTTCGCTTGCACCGACGACAGCCCCCATGAAGGTCATCTTTCCGGCGAAAGTAACCCCACCTTCCCCCACCAGCCCAAAACCTACAAAGACCTTCTCCTCACGCCAGCGGGCAATCTCCTCACCCTCGCGCTCGCCCGGGAGGCCATCCACCACGAAAAGCTCGGCCAAGATAAGTATCCCGACTTTCTCTGCATAAGCCTCTCTACACCTGACCTCGTGGGCCACCTCTTTGGCACCGAAAGCTGCGAAATAGAAGCTCTCTATAAAGAGTTGGACGCTCAGATTGCGGAATTTTTAGACTATATTCAGCGACGGTTTCGGCCGGGGGAGGTGTTGGTATTTCTTACGGCCGATCATGGGGTGGCGCCTACGCCTGAGGCCCTCGCCGAAAGGGGAATTTCCGCAGGCCGCTTCCCAGAAAAGGACCTTGTAGCGGGGGCCGAGGACTTTCTCCATCAGGCTCTCAAGGTTCCTGATACTGTCCGATTTATCGCCACCTATCTCAATCAAAGCTTTTACTTTTCTCCCATACTTACGATAGAGCTTCGCCGGCAAGCGACCAATCTTTTGAAGGAGTATCTTCTTAGGCGGTCGGATATTGTGGCTGTGTATACACGGGAGGAGCTGACAGGGGCAGGTTCCAGTTATTATCCGATTTCTCGGGTGCAGGCGGGGTATTTTCCGGCGCGTAGTGGGGATGTAGTGGTGGTGTATGCGTCGGGCCTGATAGAGAGTGAGGGGTACACGAAGGGTACGACGCATGGGTCTATTTGGACGTATGATACGCATGTGGCGCTGATTTTTTGGTGGGGGGGTGTGCGGTCGGAGAGCCGGTATGAGGTAGTGCCGATTACGGCGGTGGCGCCAACCTTAGCGTTTCTTCTCGGGGTGCCGTTGCCCTCGGCGGCCTTTTCGGCGCCGCTTTTGCCGGTGATAGAGGCCTGGAAGGTGCCGTCTACCTTCACGTGGGAGGTGATTACTGGCCCATAAGGGCATGCTGGGGCTGCTGATATGGCTGCAGGCGTTTAGTGGGGCGGAGCTGAGGCATTTGAAGGTGCGGGAGCGCGTGGCTTTGCGGGAGGCTATTCAGCAGGACTCTACGGGGCGGCGGGCGGATAGTTTGCTGGTGGCGTTAGGTTTCTGGCAAGGGAGTGTGCTGGGAGGGCGTATAGGTCTGCGCTATCGGCTGGTGCGCCTCGTAGTAACGGGTGACTCAGTGGCGGAGAAAGTCTTAGGCAGGCGGTTTCGGCGGGCGTGGGAGGAAGAGGTTTTACGGGCGGGCTTATTGGAGGCCTTGAGCGAAGCGGCTATTTACGAAATGGGGAAGGCCGGCTATTTGTATGCTTCGGCAGCCTGGCAAGGGATAGATTGTGATGAGGCGGGTCGATGCGTAGGGCAGCTGCGGGTCAGCTCCGGGGAGCAGGTAGTGCTGGATACGGTGTTCATTCGGGGGCGGTGGCCGGCGCCGGTGGGGGTATTTTATCGGGTGGCTGGTCTATGGCCGGGGCGGCCGCTGTCTCGGGAGGCTTGGGAGAAGCTCCCCGCTCGCTTATCCCGTAGTTCCTATGCGACGCTGGTAGATACGCCCAAGCTCTGGCTTTTTCCGGGGCTATCGTGGGTGGAGGTGCGGGTGCAGCCGCAGCAGAATAACCGCTTGGAAGGGGCGCTGGGTCTGGCTTCGGACCCTTTACGTCCAGGCAAGGTCCAGCTTGTCGGCGACCTCAAGGCGCAGCTGAGTAGCCCGCTTCGCTTGGGCGAAAAGCTCCGAGTTACGTACAGTCAGCTTATTGGCGGTAGTCAGCGCCTGCGGCTTGAGGGGGGCGTGCCGTACCTCTGGCGGGGCCTCTTGGGCGTAGAGGGGAGTTTTCATCTTCTTCGGCAAGATACGAGTTTTATTTTTCGGGAGGGGGGAGCGCAGGTGATCTACCGGCTCACGGCGGTGCATACGCTGGTAGGGGGTGTGCGGGTTACTTCCTCGCGGCTCCTAAGTACGGCGCCGTATCGGGGGCGTGTATGGCCCCCACCGCCTAACTTAGACTATCGTCGGCGGGGTGTTATGCTGGGCTGGCGCTTGGATAGTCGTGATGATCTCCTCAGCCCGACTACCGGATGGCTTGTAGAAATTCTCGGCACGCGGGGTACGCGTGGCTATCTCCCTAATCCAGGGCTACCTCTTTTGGATTATAGCCGTCTGCCGGTTGCCAGTTCGTTTCAGGAGGCGCAGCTGACAATAGGGCGCTTTTGGGGCGTAGGGCGGCGCCTTACGCTGTGGACGCAGGGCATAGGGTATCGCTACTGGGTAGGGACGTTCTTTGAAAATGAATTGCGGCGAGTGGGGGGGCCGGCCGACCTGCGGGGCTTCCCAGAAAATAGCCTCCCCACCTACGGCTTTGCCCAGGGTACGCTCGAACTGCGCCTGCGTCTGGATGAAGCCGATTATCTGGCGGTTTTTGGCGAAGGAGGCCCCATAGGTTTATATCCCGATCAGCAGAAAGTTTTCCAAACCATAGGTTTTGCGTTGCAGGCTCAGCTTAAGGCGGGTGTTTTGCGGCTGACCTTTGCGATGGGGCGGCTCCTACCGGCGCCGTTTGAGCCTCGGCGTACCCTCGTCGCCATGGAGTGGCTGAGCCGATTCTAAAATTTGGATTCGGGATTTTTTCTTACCTTGCCGCATGCTCAATCTGTACAGCCTGCGGTTTACCTATCAGCTTATTGGACGCATGGATACAGCGGAGCGGCGCTACTTCCGGCGCTTCTCTAATTTTCACAGCGGGGATAAGTATTACTTAGAGCTTTTCGATAAGCTGCTTACTTACCGTAAAGAGGGACTACCTCCTAAGGCCATTCGTCAAAGGCTTTTGCAGGAAAGCCCCAAGCTGGATACACTCACCCGCCACCTCAACGAGCGCCTCCTCGAAGCCCTCACCTTTTACTACCAGACCAACTCTCCCGACCATGAGCTCCCTAAAAATATCCACCGGATAGAACTCTTACTATACAAAGGTTTCATCTCCATCCTTCCCAAGCAGCTGATGCGCTTATTTCAGCGGGCAGTCTTTGAGGAAAAGTATGATAAAGCGCTTTATGTGATGGACTTGCTGAAGCAACTGTGGGGGATGAACCTCATTCGGGGTAAAGGCTTCTCAGCGGAGGTGCTTTTCCGGCAAACGAAGAAGCTTTTGGACGATGTGCAAAAAATTCACAATGCCTGGTATGCGGCGGCGATGTATGCGGAGGTGATCCTGGAGGAAGGAGAGAGTGTGCCGCCGGAACGGATAGCGGTTATAGACCAATATGTGGAACGGATGGGGCTTAGTGTGCCGGACTCCAGCGCTCCGCTAACCTTGCACTTTATGTATGATACGGCGCAGGCGCTTCGCGCCCGCCTCGGCGGCCAAAACCAGAAATATCTGGAGATCACTCGCCTGCTCGTCTATAAGATGGAACAGCATCCCAAAAAACTACCCTTCCTCCAAAACCGTTACCTTTTAGCGCTCAATAACTATCTCTCCGGCCTTTTGGAAATGGGTAGTTACACGGAAGCTGAAAAAGTCTTAGATAAGCTTCGTTCTATTCGGCCATCCAGTCGGCTGACTGCGCTGCAAAGGGAGCGGCTTTTGATATTTCATGAGCTGAATCTGGCTTTTGTTCAGGGTCAGGGTGAGAAGGTAGCGGCGCAATACGAGATTTATCTGGATCGGCTGGAGCGTACCTACCTGCGCACATCGCCGGCGTATGCTTTGCAGAGTTATTATCTTTTGGCGATGAACTTGTATAGTATTCAGGATGTAGAGCGGACGTGGGCAGTTTTAGGACGGGTAGAGCAAGGGGCGGTGGAGATGCGGCGCAAAGATTTATTATTAGCGGCGCTGGTGATTCGGCTTTTAGCGGCGTATGAGAAGGGCGAGAGGGGGGCATTACGGCGAGCGCTCTTTCATGGG
>Ga0308406_1000809_pt1 | contig 13348 bp, 13 predicted proteins | sample HotsprSampleMSe1_FD_203474 | JGI IMG/M metagenome (GOLD analysis project Ga0308406, IMG submission 203474) | Hot spring phototrophic mat microbial communities from Mushroom Spring, Yellowstone National Park, Wyoming, United States - 20060911_MSe1 ...
GTATAAAAGAATAATAGAGTTAATAAAAAAAATAAAATAAAAATTTTTCTAATTTTGAATTTTAAATTGTCATTTTGCATTTTGATTTTTCAATTTTAAATTAAAATGATGGTGTGGCAACAAAATTAATAATTGTTTGATATTTACCTGCTGGTTGAACGGGAGAGACATTAACTTTAAAAGTCACAACCGCTTGACGATTTCTTCCCACATTGGCAGAACTCATAATAACAGCCGGTGACTCATTTTCTTGACGATTGGGAAACGGACGGAAATAAGTACTGTCGATAAAATCCGATGGAATATCATTGCCACTCATGTTATAACCAAAGCCATAGGCGGTATTTGATGTCCAAGGCTTGGCAAGAGATTCATTACAAGTATTTGTTCCACCATCACATTGAGTGTCTGGAATGATATTTACCTCATCTAAAGTTCTTAATCTTCCTTCTTCAATAGCTGTGACTTGATATTGACCGGCTGCCCCAAAAGAAACGGTTAAAGTAGTGGTGGCAGTTTGAGGAGAGCTGGGGATTAAAATGCCAAAGTTAATATTGGTGTTTGAGATAGAAAAACGAAAAGGGATGATTGAGTGAAGATACTGAAATCCGGCTTTGACAATATAACCGGTTGAGTTAAACTGACCGGCAGCTGTTTGGCCAACGGTATCGGAAAGACTGTAGTTGGCCGATGATTTATTACCACCAGCAATCCCAATTTCTCCATACTGGATTTTAAAAAAAGGCGATTCCATATTGATGGCAAAAACAGATTTTAAAAAGAAAAAAAGAAAAATTAAAGAAATAATCAATAAAGTTGCCTTTTTCATAAAGAAAGACTTTTTTCAAATTTCTCAATTAGTTTTTCCATTTTTTCCGTCTGTTTTTTTATGATTGAAAGTTGGTGATCGCCAAGAAAATTTTCAGCAGCCGCAGCAATATTTTTAAGATGATTTTTTAAAATTAAGGATAAAAACAAAAACGTTTCTTCTTTTGATTTTTGACTTTTGGCTTTTAACTTTTGATTTTCTTCATACTCTTTTCCCAAAAACAAAGCAAACGGAGTAATGAAGGCTAAAGAAAAAATGGGCAAAAGGACGGAAAAGTTTTGATCTTTTTCAAGAGACAAAAGAAAAAAAATAATCAAAGTTAATGAAGTCACCATTGAAATAATTGGTTCAAGAAGAAGTGATAAAGAAAAAAGAAGAAAGTAGATTAAAAAGAAAAATGGGGAGCGGATTGAGCCGGTGGTGTTGACAATTAGAAGGACAATTAAAGTAAAAATAACCGATTCCAAAAGCCGAGTTTTTGGTGAGTTTGGTAAAGCCAGTTTTTTTACCAAGAAAAAGAAAATAAACAAAGAAGCGGCAATTTGAAGATCATAAGAGACAAGAACGCTTTTTGGAAATAAAAACCCCAAAGCAATTGTAAAGATAAGAATCAAAGAATGAATTATCTCTTTTGCCATAGAAACATTATAATATTTTTTGTATAATATTTTTATGGACAAAAAAACTTTGACTCAAGGTGGTTGGCGAGCAGGAATTTTAGAAGAGCTTAAAAAAGTAAGTTGGCCCACAAAAAAAGAAACCATCCGCTTAACAGCAGTGGTTATTATTATCTCCTTGATTATTGGTCTTTATATCGGTATAATAGATGTTTTATTGGCCAAAGGATTAGAATTTCTAACTTTGAAACGCTAAAATGCCTGAGCAAAAAATCACCAAAGAGAAGATTACTGCCTTGGGAAAAATTACCCCGATTAAAGAACCAAGATGGTATGTGGTTCATACCCAAGCCGGTCATGAGGCAAAAGTCAAACAGGCCCTGGAACAGCGGATAAAAACTTTAGGAGCAGAAAACAAAATATTTGAAATAGTGATTCCAATGCGAGAAGTAGTTGCCGTAAAAAAAGGCAAAAAAAACAAACAAAAAGAAAAAGTCTTTCCGGGTTATATCTTAGTAAAAATGATTTTAGACGAAAACTCATGGCTAATTGTTCAAACCACTCAAGGAGTGACTGGTTTTGTGGGAGCGGGGCTAAAGCCGGTGCCGATTTCTGAAAAAGAGGTTGAGGCGATTATGAAGTTTGTTGAGCAAGAACAGCCCAAGTTTAAGGCAAAGTTCTCTGTTGGTGAGGCGGTTAAAATAAAAGAGGGGCCCTTTGCTGACTTTTTGGGGACAGTGGAGGCAGTTGATGAAGAAAGAGGTAAAGTAAGAGTTTTGGTATCCATCTTTGATCGCGAAACACCTTTGGAGCTTGATTTTTTGCAGGTCCAAAAATTATAAAAATTTGCATTATTCGTATCTTTTATAAAATCTATGGCAAAAAAAGTAAAAACAGTTATCAAACTTAATCTTCCTGCGGGTGAAGCAACTCCAGCGCCACCAGTGGGTCCGGCCTTGGGTCAACATGGGGTGCCGATTATGGATTTTATCAAAGAATATAATGCCAGAACCGCCAAACTAAAAGGGCAAATTATTCCTGCAGTAATTACGGTTTATGAAGATAGGACTTTTACTTTTGTTACCAAACTGCCACCAGTGTCTGAGATGATTAAAAAAGCTTTAAAACTGCAAAAAGGCTCGGGCAAACCCAACAAAGAAAAAGTGGGAAAACTCACCAAAGCTCAAGTTGAGGCGATTGCTAAAGAAAAATTACCTGACTTAAACACCACTGATTTAGAAGCGGCCAAAAAAATTGTTATTGGGACAGCCAAAAGTATGGGAGTCGAGGTAGAAAATTAAAAATTAAAAAATAAAAATTAAAGAAATTATAATTTAGAATCTTTTTACCTATGGGAAAAATACGAACAAGAATTTTAGGCTTAGAAGAGGTTGAACAGAAACAAAAAAAAGAACAAAAAGAAAAGGCGGCTGAGAAGAAAAAAATTCGTGCTCCGGGGCTTAAAGGGGGAGAGAGGATGGTGGCGGTTGAGGTTGATGAAAAAGAGATTGAGAAGATGGAAAAAGCTAAAAAAATCGTTGAAGAAGCCGAAAAAAAAGCTCAACAAAAACCAAAAGAAATAAAGAAAAAAACGCGAGGGAAAAATTATCAAAAAGCCAAAGCACAAATTGATAAAAATAAACTTTATTCGATAAAAGAAGCCATCTTCCTTTTGAAAAAAATAAAATACTCCAAATTCGATGAGTCTTTTGAACTTCATTTAAATGTGGATAAAGTGGGTTTAAAAGGGGAGGTGGAGTTACCGTATTCTTTGGGGAAGAAGGTAAAAGTGGCGATTGTTGATGATAAGATTTTGGATCAAATAGAAAAAGGAAAAGTTGATTTTGATGTTTTAATTGCTCACCCGTCTTTTATGCCAAAGTTGATAAAGTATGCCAGGATTTTAGGACCCAAAGGATTAATGCCCAATCCAAAAGATGGGACGATTTCGCCAAATCCCCAAGAAGCCGCCAAAAAATTTGAAAAAGGCCTTTTGCATTGGAAGACTGAAAGTAAATTTCCTTTAATTCATCAAATGATTGGTAAGATTTCGCAAAAAGACGAAGAATTGGAAGAAAACATCAAGGCTTTTTTAAAGGCAGTGGGATTAAGTCATATAAAAGAAGCCTATCTTAAAACAACAATTTCTCCATCAGTAAAGATTGAGGTTGAAGGGTAAAAAATTATCTTGATAGAAAACTTTCTTTTTGTTATCTTATTTTCATGGATAAGATTAAAGCTTTAGTTTTTAAAACTTCTGATTTTTGGTTTTATTTATCGAAAAATCAAAAGGATCTTATTAATGAGGGTCTTTATCTTATGAATGATGTGATTAAAAATCATGCTTATCATTTCAAAGACTATTCTTTTTTAGTTTTTCCTTTTGCCAAAGCCTATGAGGGATTTTTAAAACAGCTTTTTTTGGATGTTAAATTTATTTCTCATTTAGATTACATCTCTGATCATTTACGTCTGGGAAAATTACTCTCACCAAATTTAGTTAATAAATTAAAAGAAAGATCTCTTTACAAAAAGATAAAAGATGAAGCCGGTCAAGAGTTGGCCGATAAAATCTGGAATGCCTGGAAAATCGGTCGCAACCAAGTTTTTCACTACTATCCCCACAACCTAAAAGCCCTTACTTTTTTCCAAGCCGAAAATGTCATCGATAATATTCTTTCAGTAATGGAGGAGAGTTATGGAAATTTGAAAGTTAAAAGTTAAAAAAAATAAACTAATGGCGGAAATTAAGGTTAAAAATGTCTTCCCCATTTTAGTAGCTTTCATTGAGGGTAAAGGAAAAATTTCTGATTTTAATAGGGATTTAGATAGGCTTTATCGTTATATTTAGGAAAATAATTATCAAGAAAAAATTGCTGGACCAACAATTGGCTTGTTTTATACAAGATTTGGGGGAAAATATATTGCGGCGGTTCCAATTAAAGAAAAATTTACGTTAAAAGAAGATATCAAAATTAAAAGATTACCAAAAATTTATTGTGTTTCAATTATTCATAAAGGGAGTTGAAAAAATATAGACGATTCTTTTTTAATTAATTTTTATCCTTATTTATGAGGATAAATTATAGATGATAAAAAGTCGACAGAAATTTGATGCTATCGTATAAAAAACAGAATTAATTTGAAGATGTTTTTTGGTTAAGACAAATTTGATTTAAAACATACGTGATTTAATTTTTATTCTTCCAAAGTTGACAAATCACCAAAAGGAAGACCAAGCTCTTGGGCTTTTAAAACTCGGCGCATAATTTTGCCGGAGCGGGTTTTGGGAAGCTTTTCAACAAACTCAATCTCATCAATTGAGGCAATTGGGCCGATTTGTTTTCGAACTAAATTGTTAATCTCTTTTTTTAACTCCTCTGATGGGTTTTTTCCAATTTTTAAAATGACGAAGGCTTTAATTGATTCGCCTTTAATTTCATGAGGTTTGCCAATTACGGCTGCTTCAGCCACAGAGGGATGTTCAACAATAGCGTGTTCGATTTCTGCTGAGCCTAAGCGATGGCCTGAGACTTTTATGACATCATCATTTCTGCCAGTGATCCAAAAATAACCATCATCATCAATTTTGGCTGAATCACCAGTAAAATAACAAAAATCAGTTTTGACATTTGCGTTTTGCGTTTTGAGTTTTTCAAAGTAAGTCTCTTTATACCTTTGTGGATTGCCCCATAAATCCAAAAGCATGGCAGGCCAGGGAGTTTTTATGACTAAGTATCCTTGGGTGTTTTTAGGTAGACTTTTTCCATTTTCATCAACAACATCGGAAACGACGCCAAAAAATGGTTTGGCGCAACTGCCTGGTTTTAAAAGAGAAGAGGGAAGTGGAGTAATAAGATGCATGCCGGTTTCTGTCTGCCACCAGGTATCGATAATGGGCAATTTTTCCCGTCCGATGTTTTTATAAAACCACTCCCAAGCTTCGGGATTGATTGGTTCACCCACCGACCCTAAAATCCGAAGGGAAGAGAGTTGATATTTTTTAATTGGCTCTTCACCAAAGCGCATCAAAGCTCGGATTGCCGTTGGTGCCGTGTAAAAATGAGTGATTTTGAAGAGATCAATTAGTTTCCACCAAACTTCAATATCAGGATAATCAGGCGTGCCTTCGTAAACAAAAGTAGTAATCCCATTTAATAAAGGACCATAAAGAATGTAGGAATGACCAGTGATCCAACCAGCATCAGCCGTACTCCAAAAAATCTCATCCCCGTGAATATCAAAGACATACTTCATCGTCGCATAAACACCAACCATATAACCGCCGTGAGAGTGAAGAACACCTTTTGGTTTTCCTGTGCTTCCGGACGTATAAAGGATGAAGGCCGGATCAGTTGACTCCATAATGGCGGTTGGGCAAAGAATGTCTTGTTTGGATAAAAGATCATGATAAAAAACAAATTGGATATTTAAGTCAAAATTTTTAGTATTTATTTCTTTTTTATCTCTTTCAACTACAATTACATACTCAACACTTTCAATCCCTTTTACCGCCTCAGTGACATTTTCAATTGGTTTTAAAATTTTATCTTTGTAAGGATACCAATCAGTAGTGATAATTACTTTGGCTTTGGCATCTTCAATCCGTGATTTTAAAGCTTCGATAGAAAAACCCGAATAAACAACTGAGTGTAAAGCACCAATCTTAAGACAGGCAAGCATGGAGATAAATTGCTCTGGAATTCTTGGAAGATAGATTATTACCCTATCGCCTTTTTTGACACCTAAAGTTTTTAAACCATTAGCTAAACGACAAACTTCTTCATGAAGTTGTTTATAAGTAAAGGTACGGACGGGAAAGTTATCGGGCGTTTGTTTTTCTGGTTGGCCGATCCAGATTAAAGCGAGTTTTTCGGCGATTGGGGTTTTTTGCCAGCGGTCAAGTGCGTTATAGACAATGTTTGTTTGAGCTCCGATAAACCAACGGGCATAAGGATACTGCCATTGCAAAACTTTATTCCAGGTTTTAAACCATAAAAGTTCTTTAGCAATATTTTCCCAAAAAGCTTCGGGATGTTCAATAGACTTTTGATAAACTTTTTCATAATCTTTAATATGGGCTTTTTTGATGATTTCTTTTTTTGGAAAGATCATAAGATAATTATGACAAAAAAGTGAGAGAAAAAGCAAATGAATTTTTTAAACTTCCTCTTGCATTTGAGAAAAATTGTGTTATAATATCTTTTTACCAAATATGAAAAATCAGGTTTTATCAATCATTTTTGTCCTCTTTATTCTTATTACCGCTTAATATGGCGGGAGGATGATTGATTGATAAAACCAAAATTAAAAATACTCCCGCCAAAAAAGGCGGGTTTTTTGTTATTAGTTTTTCCTTTATTATTTTTGTTTTTGAGTAGGCGAGTTTTTTGATTATAAATATGAGCGTTGAAGCAACTAAGTTTGTCAAAACTAATTTTGTCGAAGAGGGAAAACCTATTGATTGTTTAGCTGATTTAGAAGAGGTACTTGAAGAAAGAAAAGATGCTTTTCCTTTATTGAATAATGGCAATCCTTTAATACCTGAGGGAGAAATAGGCGAAACTGGTGTTGTTTTAAAAACAAGGGAGGGTTTTGTCGCTGCATCATTACCTCATCCAAGAACAAGGCCATCTTTAGTTGATTTGAAAAGGGGAATTGTTGAATTTGGCGGGAAAGTTACTGATAAACATTTAGAAACCGCCCTAGAAATTCCGGTTGGGTTAAATAGGGCTCAAAGGTATTCAAGAACAATGATTGATGCGCTAAAAAAATTAGAAAGTTTTACTGAGTTTTCTCAATTTTTTAATGGGGCAGGTGCGGTAGGGAGTGAACCTGAGGCTTGGGTGATTGATCCAAAAACCGGTGATCTTGCTTTAATTTCTGGCGGTGAGCTTCAGATCGGGCTTTTGGAAGAAACATTAGAGGCAATTTCTGATCCACAAGTTTTTTTAATAGAAAGAGCAAAACATATATTAGAGCGAGCAAAAAGAAGAAAGCCTTATTTAATTATTGACACCTCAGTTCTACCAACGAGTAACCCAAAAAATATTCAAGTTAATACCGGTGATGACTTGGGTCCTTATGTTTATGCCATTCAAAATTTTTTGTATCAAAATTATTTTGGTTTTTCTGATCCGGTAGCCGTCTCTTTAATGGATAAAGTTGCTGAAAATTTTGGCTACTCCTCTTATAAGGAAATGCATCGTGATTTAGGTAACATGGCTTATTGGGTAATGGCCGCCTCTCATGCCAGTGTTGGATTACACCATCATAAGACCGGAAACAAAGCTTTGTGGGTACCGGCTGAACAAGCAATAGCGGTTTCTGATATTTTTAATAGTGATTTAGCAACCATTGCTGAATTTTTAATGTTTTCAACACCAGTAATTTTTGGACAAACACCAATGTTAGTTGATAAAAGTGGGCAAGAAGTTTGGCCAAATGATTATCGGGCAATCTTTCGTTATCTTATGGACACTACCAATCCAGGTCAATTTATCGGTTCAGTTGAAGAAATGTATCGACGCATAACTTATGGTGTGGTTAATGGTTTAACTCACACAATTGATAGAAGTTCTTATCTGGCTTCAGTTGGAAATAAGATTGTCCCTGTTGCTCATGGAAGAGTAAGAAATAGAATTGCCTCAAATAAACCACTAAAGCAAACTGGAAGAATTGAATATACTGGTTGTTCAGCATCACCCTCAGTGATTGATGAATCGGCAAGAAACTGTTTTTTACAAGTTTTGATGGTTGCTGCCCTTGAGGCTTTATCAAATGGTCAAATGCCTCAAGATTATTTTAAAGAAATGTTTCCTTCAATTTCTTCTTGGGAAAGACAAAAATATTTAACCCAAGCCGCATCCTTATATGGTTTTAATCACCCAGAAGTTTCTGCTTTAATTGATGAGGGTTTAAGTTTTTTAAGCTATATGGAGGGAAATTATCCAGCTTTAAAACAACAAATTGAAATTGCAGGAAAAAGAATACAAAATTTAAGAAATCAAGCCGTTTCCTCCTTAGAAGAATATCTAGTTAATCCAACAGGACCGGTAGCCAAGGTGATTAAAAATGAAATAAAAGGAGGGATAGATCCATTAGAATTAGCAAGAAAAGTTCATGATTATGAAATTCAATTAGCTAAAAATCTTTTACAAAATCCCTTTTATTGGTTATAATAATAAAATTAAAAATATGAAAAAAATAAGATTAAATAATTTTTTCTTTTTCTTTTACTTTTACCCCACTTTAGGCGGGGGGGGTTTTTAGTCGTCTAAAAATTAATATTTAACCCCGCCTAAGAGGCGGGTTTTTTTTATTTTATGAAAAAAAAAGAACAAGCAAATCTTGAAATAAAACAAATACCAAAAGAATTAGAAGTTATTGGTAGATATCCTTTTGGTGGAGTTATAGAAATTAATGATAAACTTTATTGGCTTCGCCATCCTTCTTATCGTTGGAACGGCTCATCTTGGGGTTGGGAAAATGATGGTTTTTCTAGAAATGATTTAAGCGAGGTTGGTTTCCATCTTGAAATACCAGAAGAAGCAGTTACTCAAAGATTGGCTTGCGAACAGTTGACAATGTTAAAAGAAGGAGTTTTACCCCCTGATTGGACGGTTGGTATTGAGGTTGAAGGAAGTTTATATGATAAAAATGGCAATCTTATTTTAAAACATGACAATCAAAATATAAGATCAGAAGATGATCCTCATCCTGAATTATTAAGTTTTACCGTGGAAACCGCTACTAATTCAAAAAATGGTCGTTATCCTCAAACACCAATAGAAATTGCACAAAGTTTGGGATGGGCTATTCTTGAAGGTTATCGGGTGGCCAATTTGCGAAATGGGTTAATTGTTTATTCTTCTGTTGCAGAAGGTGGAAATTTTTTCCAAGCTCAAATTACCCCTCATCCTTATCTTTTAAGTTTTGCCCCAAAAGTACGAGATTTTACTTTGTCAAATTGGGAAAGAATCCCTGAAGAAGCAAAAAATTTATATGCGTTTTTAGGCATTGATATTAAAAAATATTTAGAGGAAACTGGTATCTTAAACTGGCCAGTCAATGCTCTTCATGTACATACTGGTATCCCACTTTTTGAAAATTTAGCCGATCCAAGAATTGCTTATACTTATGGTATTTTAAGACAGACTTTGCTAGCAAAAGTTTTTTCTTTTATGCTTTATAATTCTTGTCATTTTTATGGAAGAGAAACTAATCTTCTAGATGTGCGCTCGATGGCAAGACGATTATTGGCAACCACTACTGATTCAACTTTACCACCTGACGCTTCTTCTTTAATCAAAGAAATGATTTTAGCGATGGAAAACGGTTTAATTCACTCTCCTTCTCGTTATCCTTCTTTTGGTCAACATGATCGTATCCGCTTTCGAGCCGAAGCAGCTTATAAAACAATAGAATCGATTGATGCATCAATGTCACCAGACCTCCGTCCAGTTTTAACCTGGGTGTTTTTTAATCAGATTTTAAATCTAATTGGTTTAGAAACAATTGTTGAAACCGGTGGCGATGAATCAAAGGTGATTGAAAATCTTAAAAAAAAATGGGGGGATTTATTTTCAGTTATTCCTACTTTAGGAATTAATTCTAGTTTTGAGGCTGATTTACAGTTTAATCAATATGGTTATGAAGGAGTAATTTATGGAAGATCCTTTAGAAATTGGTTAACTTCGGCAAAAAAAATGTTAAATAGTTATTTGGAAAAGTATCCGTTTTTATCAACTCAAATAAAAGTTGTTATGGGAATGATTGATAGACAATTATCGTTTTCAAATGAAGGAGTTGATATTTGCGCTTATTTAGGAATAGAAAAAAAAGATTATCAAGCCAATGGTAATAATTTAGGTGTTTTAACGATCTATAAAAAAGGAAGACCGGTAAATGAAATAATTGAAATTCAAAGTCAAGCAACATTTTCTCAAGCTAATTACTTGTCTTTAATTTCAAATGAAGAAGAGTTATTAAGTTTTTTTGGTATATAATTTAACTTATGTTAAATAAAATTTTACCCTTAACCAAATCCCTTATCTCCATCCCCTCAACCCGCGACAACAAAAAAGCCTTAAATGATGTTTTGGATTTGGTACTTAGGGAAGTTAAAGACTTTACCATCGAACGCTTTGAAAAGGACGGTTATCCTTCAGCTTTGATTTATCCTCAAAAAACAAGAACAAATAATTTTAAGATAATTTTAAATGCTCATTTGGATGTAGTTTCTGGAAGAGAAGAACAGTATAAACCTTATGAAAAAGATGGCAAACTTTTTGGGCGAGGAGCAGTTGATATGAAAGGAGCAGCCGCCGTTGAGATTTTGGTTTTTAAAGAAATAGCCAAAAAAGTCTCCTATCCTTTGGCTTTACAGCTTGTGACTGATGAGGAAATAGGAGGCTTTTGCGGCACAAAGTATCAGATTGAAAAAGGAGTAAGAGTCGATTTTGTCATTGCCGGTGAACCAACAGACTTTGGGATAAACAATAAAGCCAAAGGCATCATCTGGCTAAAGATAAAAACTAAGGGGAAATCAGCTCATGGGGCTTATCCATGGAAAGGAAAAAATGCTTTATGGTTGGCAAAAAAAATCTTAGACAAAATTGAAAAACAATATCCCGTACCCAAAAAAGAAGCCTGGCAAACTACTTTTAACTTAGCCAAAATTGAAACAGGGAATCAAACTTTTAACAAAGTTCCCGATGAAGCAACAATTTTTTTTGATATTCGCTATATTCCAGAAGAATTTTCCAAAAAAAACTTTGAAAAAGGAAAAGAAATCCTTATAAAAAAACTTAAAAAATTAGTTGGCAATCTAGGAGAAATTGAAATTATCCTTTTTGAACCACCCCAGTTTACCGATGAAAAAAACTTTTATCTTTTAAAGCTAAAAGAAGAAGCAAAAAAAGTGTTAAAGAAAAATATAAAAACCATTGTCAAACACGGCGGATCAGATATCCGTCATTTTAACCAAGTGGGATGTCAGGGAGTGACTTTTGGCCCAATTGGAGGAGATCTTCATGGTGATAATGAGTGGGTTGATGTGAAAAGCCTTAAAAAATATTTTGAGATTCTTTTGGGGTTTCTTAAGCACCAGGATTAAATTAGATTGCAAAATAAAACCGGTTAATTATATACCTAACTAACTCAGGTTTTTAAATTTTATTATTTTATTGTCATTCCCGCGAAAGCGGGAATCTATACAATTATCCTTTATACCTTAAAAAGCGGTTAAAATTTTATAGATTCCTGCTCGAAGCCAGGAATGACATTTTATAGATTTCTGAACAAGCCCGCCCTCCGATTCAGAGAGCAAGGAATGACATAAAGTTGCAAATTCAAGTAATAAGTGGGATAGATTCAACTTCCTCTTGCAATTCTTTAATTTTTTTGTTATTTTAATTTAATAAATGTTACAATTGTTAAACTTTTTGATAAAAAAATGGAAGAAATGTATTTTTTGGTTGACTTAATTTATTACCAAAACCCTTGGTTAAAAGAATTGGGGACTTTTCCTCGAGAAAAGTTTTTGCGAAAAAGAGATTTTTATTATCAATTTAAAAAATTGGTCTTTGAGACAAAACAAATTTCTGCTTTAACCGGTGTTCGACGGGTGGGGAAAACAGTGATTATAAAACAACTTTTAGCTGAAATTTTAGAAACAAAAACCACTCCGCCTTTTTATTTTTCTTTTGATCAAGAGATTATTTTTAAGGTAAAAGAAAGCCCTCTTTCTTTAGTGATTGATTTTTATTTGAAAAATATTTTAAAAAAACCTCCGCATCAAATTAAACAACCCGTTTATCTTTTTTTTGATGAAATTCAATTGGTTCCTTTTTGGCAAGATATTTTAAAAAGATATTACGACTTAAATCAAAATTTTAAGTTTATTGTTTCTGGTTCTTCAAGTCTTTTTTTAAAAGAAGAATCCAAAGAAAGTTTAGCCGGCAGAATCATTGAAATGACCCTTCCGCCTTTAACTTTTTTGGAATACCAAAAATTGAAAAAAAGTAATTTAGAAAATCCAGTTTTTGACTTTGAAGATTACTTAAAATACGGTGGTTTTTTTGAGTTAATTGAATTGTCTTTTTTTGATAAGAAAAAAGAGTTTTTAAATGAATGGATTTTGGGTAAAGTTTTAGAAAGAGATTTACCCTTGATGTTTAAAGTTTTTGATCAAAGAATTTTTCGGATTCTTTTTAATATTTTCTTACAAACTACCTCGCAGGTTATTTTTTTAAATAAAATTGCGGCTGAACTTAGGGTATCAACAACAACGATTGGTAATTATCTTAATTTTTTGGAAAAATCATTGCTTTTAAAAACCTCATTTAATTTAGCTGGTAGTTTTTTTCGTCGAGAAAGAAGATTAAGAAAAGTTTATCCGGCCTCACCCAATTTTATTTCGATTTTACCTAATTTTTCCTTACCATCAATGGCGGAAACTTATGTTTTTAATTTTTTTTACCAAATCCTTAAAAAAGAAATTTTCTTTTTTAAAAAGCGTTCTTTAGAGATTGATTTTATTGATCCGGTTGATAAAATTTTAATTGAAGCAAAGTATCAAAATAAAATTCACAAAGACGATTATAAAAATTTATTACTTTTGATGAAAAAAAATAAATACGCTAAAGCTTTTCTTTTAACTAAAGATACTCAAGGAAAAGAAATTATCGACGAAAAAGAGATAGTCCTTTTGCCTATTTATCAATTGGAAAGTTTTTTTATGAAAAAATAAAAATTTGTTTACTTCTTTAAAAATTTCCCCATGCTATAATTTCAATTATGACCAAAACTCAAATTATCAACTTTTTTTCTGATTTTGTCAAAATTCAATCCGTCTCAACTGAAAAAAATCGTTTTTCAGAGATTGAAAAAGCGGTTTCTT
>Ga0308406_1000831_pt1 | contig 13138 bp, 10 predicted proteins | sample HotsprSampleMSe1_FD_203474 | JGI IMG/M metagenome (GOLD analysis project Ga0308406, IMG submission 203474) | Hot spring phototrophic mat microbial communities from Mushroom Spring, Yellowstone National Park, Wyoming, United States - 20060911_MSe1 ...
AGTCCAGCGAAAATCAGAAGCTACCGCGTCAATCTTCTTTAAGGTTCGAAAAAGATTACCGCTTAAAACCACATCTTTCACCATTTCCCCTACCCTGCCTTTTTCAATCCGGTGGCCGTAAGCAGCCGAAAAAGTAAAAAGTTCTAAAGCCGTGTTACCTCCAATATATTCTACGGCGTATAGCCCCCGCTCCACATCTTTAAACAAATCTTCCTTACTTACCCGACCTTCCTCAATTCCCGTATTGCTCATTCTCACCAGCGGAGGAAACCGATAGGAAACAGTCCGTGCATTTCCGGTAGGATTTTCCTTCATGAGGTAGGCTGTCTCCCGAGAATGCAGCCGGCCGGTCAAAAGTCCATCTCTGATAAGGTAGGTCCGCTGGGTTTTCGTCCCCTCATCATCATAGGTAGAGGAACCGCGTAACTCCGGAATATTCCCGTCATCGAAAACATTCAAAACCGGGGTAGCCACTTCTTTACCCAACACCATCATCTTCTGTAACCTTTCGTTACGGCTCAAAAAATCTGCTTCGCTCAGATGACCAAAGGCTTCGTGAATAAAAACCCCGGCCAGCACCGGATCCAGAATCACATCATAGACCCCGCCCTCGAAAGGAGGCGCTTCAAGAAGAGCCAAGGCTTTCTGAGCTACTTCCTGCGCCAAATTTTCCTGACCCCTCACTACTTCAAAACCGCCTTTTTCGGCTAACCCATTCTGGTACATCTCGATGGTATCACCCTTCTTCGCTACTGCTATAAACTTAAGGCTCACATCAGGTTTTTCTATAGATAGAATCGAGCCATCAGAATTGGCTATATGGATCTCTCTCCATTCATCCCGATATTCCACCGTGAAACTGGCCAAAGAGGGAGAAGTATCCTTTAAAATCTGCGCATAGCCCAACAGAACGTCAACTTTATCTTTCAAGAGCTTAAAGCGGAAATCATCGGCCATGGGAACCACGATTACTTCCTCAACCGGCTCCCCATACACCACTCCGGTGTTACTTCGAGGAAGGAGAGAGGAGGAGCGGAGAGACTCCTCCACTCTCTCTTTCAAGTTTTCCCAACCACTAAAAGTGGTGAACCACCAGCCGGTGCGGGGATTCAGGACTCTCACGTATCCTCCTTCTTCCACGCCCTGCCTTATCTTTTCAACTAACCCATTTTGAATGCGGATCAGTGTAAAGAACCGCTTTTCCAGCCGAATCTCGAGATATTCTCCTTGCGAAGGGAACCTGATAAATTCCCTCAACCGCTCTCTCATTGCGTTGATTCCCCGTTATTCTCTCCCTGGCTTTCTTTAGGTAGATTCTCTTCTATTATGGCAATTTCCGACTTATTTTTCAATTCTTCGATTAGCTTATCGAAGACTTCCTGCTGTTTTTGAGGCGTCAAACGGGTGATGATTTCTTCCTTCACCTCACTGAGTTCCTTCAAACGTGGTTGCAAATGTTCACTCACCAGGAAAATATGGAACCCGTAACTGGTTTCTACGATATCGCTGAAATTACCGGGAGCCAATTCAAAAATTACCTTCTCAATTTCCGGATCCAGGTCGCCCTTCCTCACATACCCCATGGCACCACCGCTTGGAGCATCGGGAGATTCCGACTTACTCTTGGCTACCTCTTCAAACGGTTTACCGCCTTTAAGCTCTTCCAGCACTTCCTGAGCCTTCTCCTTGGTGCTTACCATGATATGGCTCACCTTGACTTGCTCTGGCTCGGTGTACCGGGTGGGATTGGCGTTATATTCTTTTTCCACTTCCTCATCGCTGACCTTCACCTTGTCCAGGATCTCCCTTTTGATAAATTCACTCACCAGTACCTGTTTTTTTAAGCTCTCCAGGCGCTTCAAAACCACAGGATCGTTCTCCAGGTTGTGCTTTTTGGCTTCCTGAACAAGCAAGGTCTGCCGCACCAGTTGTTCCAGTAAATCTTTCATGCCTCCAGGAAACTGCACCCGATAGGATTCAGGAAGGCTATTCCAGATTTCCTCCAGTTCACTCAAATAGATTGGCTCTCCGTTCACCTGAGCCACGATGACCTGTGTAGCCCCACTGGAAGGGGTAGGCTGCTCCTGTGCAAAGACCACCGTCACCAATCCGAAGACGAAAATCAAAAGGGGAATCAAACCCTTTCGCCAGTTCATGCTTATTCTCCTTTCTCTTTTTCCTTCTCTCGTTGTAAAAGGTGAAAAGAAAAACGCTCTTCGATCGATTTCTGGTTCTCTTTCTCCCCCCCTTCGTATCCAGACTCGAGCAGGTGAGACAAATTTTTCTCCACCTTTTCCAGCTTCTCTTGTATTTCCCGCAAGAGATAATGCATCTCACGCAGTTTTTCATTCAATATCCAGAACAGCAAAAGCCCATACAGAGTTAAAATCATGAGTAAAATTCCTAAAAGCAAAGCTAAGACCCCCCAACTTTAAGAATTCAAACTACCACCGAACCACTCCGTATTTCTTTTAGGCCTTCAAACCTTTCCTCGCTCACCCCAATACCCACCAGACAATTACGATGGATAACACAGGCAGGAGGAATACGGCTATTCTTACCAACCAGATTGATTCCCCAGTTCAAAAGCTCAGGACGTACCAGGTTGGGCGTCAGATCCTCCCCGTATCCCAGGATGGCTTCTTCACCCACGATGACATTCTTATCCAAAATACTCCTTTCTATACGAGCGCCCTTCTTCACCACCGAATTATTGAAAATGATGGAATCAACCACCTGAGCTCCCTCTTCCACTACCACCCCCGGAAAGAGCACCGAATAGAAAACCTTCCCCCGTATCAAAGCACCCTCTCCAATTATACTCGATTGTACCACCGAACCCTGGCAGATCCTGGTGGGGGGATACGGCGGACGATTGGTATAGATAACCCAGTCAGGGTCATAGAGATTAAAAGAAGGAAGCGGCAACAGAAGGTGCATGTTGGCTTCCCAGTAAGCTTTCACGGTGCCGGCATCGAACCACAAACCGGTATAGAAATAGGCTTTCATTTTTACCCTACCGATACTCTCCACAATCACGTTCTGGACCAGGTCAAACTTTTCTTCCCGGGCATTCTCGGTTAGCTTTTGCAGCAAAAATTCGGTCCGGAAAACATAGATACCCATAAAAGCAATATCACCCGAGGGGAAGAGAGGTTTCTCATCGAACCGGACCACGTTATTCTGTTCATCAACTTCCAGGATTCCGAACCTCGAAGCCTCTTCTTTGGGGACCCTGGTAACCACCAGGGTCACGTCGGCATCATGGTCCAGATGGTGGGTAAAAAGAGGGTTGTAATCCATAAGGTAGGCATGGTCGCCGGATAGCACCAGAAGGTGTGGAACTCTCTTGCGAAGGATGATATTCATGTTTTGATACAGCGCATCACCGGTACCGCGGTACCATCCACCTACGGTGCGACTGAGGTAGGGCTGTAAAAGCTCCACGCCTCCTCTTTTACGATCCAGATCCCAGGGTCTTCCCACGCCGATGTGCTCGATGAGCGAACGGGGCTGATACTGGGTGAGAACTCCAATGTCGTAGATCCCGGAGTTCACGCAGTTACTCAAAGGAAAATCGATGAGCCGATAGCATCCTCCGAAAGGTACCGCCGCTTTGGCCCTTTCTACCGAAAGGACGCTGAGGCGATCTCCCTTCCCCCCCGCCAGGATCATGGCATATTTAATTACCGCCACAATGGTCACCTACCTTGGCATCGATCAATTGACGCAATACGGAAGCCGCCTTTTCAGGTGTCATCGGGTTGATGTAGAATCCGGTACCCCACTCGAATCCCGCCATACGAACCGGAAAAGGGATAATTTCAAGATGCCAGTGGTAATAAAACCGATGACCCTCATCTTCAGGGCTTCTCCGATAGGGAGCCCCATGAAAAACAAAATTGAAAACAGGCTTCCCCAGGGCTTCCGCGAGCGCCTGCAAAACCACCTGAAGCGCTTCAGCAAAGGAAGCGAGCTCCTCGACTTCGGTGAAATATGCCGAATGCTCGAGGGGTAAAATCCACACCTCATACGAAAAACGAGCTGCGTAGGGCACCAGGGCCAGAAAATGTTTATTCTGGAAAACGAGACGCGTCTTTATCCTTCCTTCCTCCTCCATCAGGGCACAAAAGACACATCGGTGCTCACGGGAGTAAAAATCAAGAGCTCTGAGGAGCTCCTCTTCTACCCGTTTTGGTACCACCGGAGTAGCGATGAGCTGAGAATGGGGGTGGAACATGGAAGCTCCGGCCTGCATTCCCTGATTTTTAAAAATGAGACAGTACCGCAAGCGTTCCTCTTTTTCCCAGGTCCTCATCCTCTCCCGATAGGTATAAACCACTCTTTCCATCTGGTCCAGAGGAAATTCCACAAAAGACGCATAGTGTTCCGGAGTTTCTACAATCACTTCATGCACCCCAAAGCCGCCCATCTTTTCGTAGAGTAATCCCTCTTTTTCCCAGAAGAGCTTTCCTTCTTGTTCCAGGGCCGGAAATTTGTTCGGAACCACCCTGACCCGCCATCTTCCACTCTCGTCCTGAAGACAGAATACCGCATCCGGAGTGCACCCCTCCATTCCCTCGCAGAAAACACAGGGGTAACCCCGCCCTTCTTCCTCGCCAGCATCGAAATCATAAGGCCTCTCCAACCGACGCGGTGCAATGATGGCCCATACCCCGGTAATCGGGTCTCGCCTCCACTCCAGTGCATCAGGGAATCCACTCTTCATGACCTTCTATGCTTTCCAGAAAGAGCACCAGCAACTGAACGGCATGATCGAGGTCGGCAAGATCGATGACCTCCGCTGGAGTGTGCATGTATCGATTGGGAATACCCAGAAGCCCGGTAACCACCCCCTCACGGGTGATCTGGATCGCATTGGCATCGGTTCCGGTGGCCTTTGATTCAGCCTGCACCTGATAGGGAATCTGATGCGACTGAGCGATTTCCACCAGTTTCTTAAAGATTTTGGGATTGATATTGGGACCCCGAGCGATCACCGGACCTTTCCCCAGCGCTATCTCTCCCACCTTTCTTTTATCGATATCCGGACAATCCGAAGCGAAAGTCACATCTATGGCGATTCCGATATGGGGAGCAATTCCAAAAGCGCTGGTTCTCGCTCCCCGCAATCCCAGTTCTTCCTGAACAGTGCTCACGCCGTAGAGAGCACACCGTATTTTCTTCTTATCCACCCGCCGTAACACCTCGGCTACCACAAAAGTTCCCACTTTATCATCGAACCCCTTACCGGCCACCCGGTTACCGAGAAGCGGCTGGAAACCTACATCAAAGGTAATCGGGTCACCAACGGCAACCTTCTTTAAGGCTTCTTCCCGGTCTTTTGCACCGATATCGATCCATTGCTCTTCGATTTTGGCCACTTTTTGCCGTTCTTTTTCTTCGATGAGATGGATCGGTTTTTTACCGATTACCCCGAAAACCGGTCCCTCCAGAGTATGAATAACCACCCGGGAACCCGGAGTAATATGGGAATCAACCCCTCCTACAGTTGAAAAGTAAATATACCCCTGCTCATTGATATATTCCACCATAAAACCGATCTCGTCGCAGTGTCCGGCAAGCATGATCTTCGGTTTGGAGGAAGGATTGATTACCCCGAAAGCATTTCCATGAACATCCTTGTAAGACCTGTCCACAAAGTTTCTGACGCGCTGGAGAAAAAGTTCCTGCACCTTTTCTTCAAAACCTGAGGGGCTGGGCGTTACAATTAAATCTCTCAGGAATTCAAGTTGATCTTTTTCCAAAGGTTCTCTCCCCCTTCAACCAGTTTTTACCGCTCTCTTTCTGTGCTTCCGATTTTTCCTCAAAGTCGCTTCCAGAACTTCATCGAGGTTTTCCACCAGTAAAACCTCGATCTTCTCCCGCACCTCACCGGGTAACTCGGCGAGATCCTTCTGGTTCTCCCTGGGAAGAATAATGCGATAAATTCCCACTCGATACGCAGCCAGTATTTTCTCTTTGATGCCCCCCACCGGGAGGACTCTCCCCGTTAACGTGATTTCCCCCGTCATGGCCACATCGTGACGCACTGGAATCTTAGAGAGAGCAGAGACCACTGAAGTAGCAATGGTCACTCCGGCCGAAGGCCCATCCTTGGGAATGGCACCGGCCGGCACATGGATGTGAATATCATGCTTCTCGTGAAAATCCTGGGGAATTTCCCAGTCCCGAGCCCGCTCCCGAACACAGGAAAGGGCAATCTTGGCCGACTCCTGCATAATCTCTCCCATATTTCCGGTAAGAATTAAGTTTCCTTTACCCGGAAGAACTGCGGTCTCGACGAAAAGGATTTCTCCTCCGGTTTCGGTCCAGGCCAGGCCCGTGGCCACCCCCACCCGATCCTTCCCGGAAGTCATCTCCTCATAGAAACGGCGGGGACCCAGAAATTCCCGGAGAGTCGGTTCGTCAACCACTATGGGGCCCTTTTTCCCCGAAGCAATGCTCTTGGCTACCTTACGACAAATGGTGGCAATGTTCCGCTCCAGGTTCCTTATCCCTGCTTCCCGGGTATACTCCCGGATAATCTTGCGGATGATTTCATCTTCGATCACGATTTCTTCCAGCGGGATTCCATTTTCCCGACACTGCTTGGGCAAAAGATACCGTCTGGCAATGACGATCTTGTCCTGGTCGGTGTAGCCGGAAATGGTAATCACTTCCATGCGGTCCAGAAGGGCAGGAGGAATGGTATCGGTAACGTTGGCCGTAGCGATAAAGAGAACCCGGGAAAGGTCAAAGGGGACTCCCAGATAATGGTCTACGAAGGTTGAATTCTGCTCCGGATCCAGGACCTCAAGAAGCGCTGCGGCTGGATCTCCACGAAAATCGAGACCCAGCTTATCAATTTCATCCAGCATGAACACCGGGTTTTTGCTCTTCGCCTTTCGAATTCCCTGGATGATCCTTCCAGGCATAGCACCCACGTAGGTGCGCCGATGTCCCCGGATTTCCGCTTCATCCCGTATCCCTCCCAGAGAGATACGGACAAACTTCCGGTTGAGCGAGCGGGCAATCGACTTTCCCAGAGAGGTCTTGCCCACTCCGGGCGGCCCCACGAAACAGAGGATGGGTCCTTTCAGGTCTTTCTTCAACTGACAGACCGCCAGATATTCCAGAATTCGCTCCTTCACCTTCTCCAGATCATAGTGGTCTTCATCGAGAATTTTCTGCGCCAGATCGAGGTCCAGAACGTCCTCGGTAGCCTCGTTCCAGGGCAGTTCTACAATCCAATCGAGATAATTCCGGATGACCGGATATTCAAAAGAAGCCACCGGGACCCGGGAAAGCCTTTCCAGTTCTTTTTCGGCCTCTTCTCGCACCTCCGCAGGTAAATTGAGACCCTCGATCCGTTGCCTCAATTCGTTCACTTCGCCACTCTTCTCATCCAGCTCACCCAGTTCCCGCTGGATGGCCTTCAGCTGTTCTCTTAAAAAATACTCCCTCTGCGTTTTGGCCAGCTCCTTCTGAATCTGGGTCTGAATCCTGTTCCCGATCTGGAGAATCTCCAGTTCGCGGGAAAGAAAGAAATTCACCCTCTTCAATTTCTCCAGGAGCTCAAAGGAAGAAAGAATCTCCTGTTTCTGCCCGGTATCCAGGTTGAGATTGGAAGCAACAAAATGGGCTAACCGGGACGGCTTCTTGATATTCATAGCTGCCACAAAGGCTTCTTTGGGCAGATACGGCGCTAACTCCACCACCTTCTGGAAAAGACTCAGAACATTCCTGGTGAGTGCTTCCACCTCATCCGAGCGAACTTCTTCTTCCTGAATAATCTCGATTCTGGCCACCGGGTAGGGTTCCCACTGCACCCACTCCTTGACCCGGAATACCGCCAACCCGAACACCAGAATCTGCACTGCCTCCTCGGGAAGCTTGAGCATCCGGGAAACCCGCCCCAGTACCCCCACTTCGTAAAAATTCTCCGCCGAAGGATCCTGAGTATCTTGATTACGCAGCGTCACCGCCCCCAGAATTTTGTTCCCCAAAACCACATCGTTAACCAGCCGCACCCATTTCTCTCCCTGGATGAGAAGAGGCATGGCAATCTCGGGGAAAAGAACGTTATCCTCCAGAGGCAAAACGGGTATCTCGCTCGGAAATTCTCTCTCCTTATTCTCTCGAGAGGGGAGTTCTTCATCCAGAACATCCCCCTCCATATTGAATTCTCCCAAAAAGGAAAACCAGTTCTCTCCTATTTCCACCTTCTACACCTCATTCCTCAAATCACCGGGATTCTTCTCTCTTCAGGCGCCCTTTTACGGCACTCGATGATGAGAAATCCCTGACGATAACACGCTCTCACCATATCAGGGTCGAACTCCTCGCGGAATTCAATCTCCCGGTAAAAAGGACCAAAATTGAGCTCCATGAGGTAATAGTCTTTCTTCAGGGGAGAAGGGATCTCCTTTCTCACTCCCTGTACGATCAACCTCTGTCCTTTCACCAGGACTTCCACTTCGCTACTATCTACCCCGGCGAGTTCCATAACCACCATCAGGCTTTCTTCGGTCTCAAAAACATCACAGGGGGGAACCCAGGTATTGACCATCACCGGCGCAAAACTGGACCCTTTCTCCAGGACATGTTTCAAAAACCAGTGATCCGATCGCTCTCCCATACCCTTTTCCCTTCTCGTCAAAAGACAATCAAGAGCCTCTGGAGAACGTATGCCGCATCACCACTCTGTGATTCCACCATAATGTTCAACCGGTTCCTTCCCAGTTCTAACTGTCCTCCCAGGGCGATGACCTGGGTATCGGTGGGATCAATCTTTCCTTCGCGCACCGTACCGGAAAAAACCATCTGCCCGTTCAGAAAAATTCGGACGGTACCATTACCGACGGCCCGACCCCAGAGATACAGCGCCGCAGCCCGGAGCGGCTGATGGGCGAGAAAACTCACCTCGAGACTGTCTCCTTGCTCCATCACCAGCGCATAGACCGGATTGGTAGCATAGTCGGTTTTCAAAGCGCCGCGATAATTCAGCTCTTCCACATTGGTATATACTTTTCCTTCGCTGAAATCCACGAAATACAATCCTACCCCGCTATAGACACCCACACCGCTCACCGTTCCGTAGCTCAAATCCTCCGAGGGGAGGAGATTCCGAACACCTTCAAAATACGCTTTCACCTCTACCTTTTCCGAAGCTTCCACCTGAGGGGCAAAGAAACGGTTACTCGATAGACCACTCGCATCCGTATAGGTTACCTCTTGTTCAAAACTCCCACTACTTGCCGTCCAGCGGATGCTCCGCCCCTCTACCGGCTTACCCCTCAAATCTCTAAGCGAAGCCTGAAACTCCATGGTTTCCCCCGAAGCAATCTGGAAAGTCTCCGGAGAGAGGGTCAGAAGCGTCTGTAATTTATCGGGATTAACGGTGAAAGTCACCTCTGCATAGGAACCCTGATAAACCGTATCACCCTCGAAGCGCGCGGTGATGCGCACCGTCAGGGGATCGCTGATCCGCGGGGCAGTATACCAGACCTCTGCCCGGCCGGCAGTGTTGGTAAGGCTCTGATAACTCTCCAGGGTACCATCGCTTGTTTCCCACTGTATCCGTCTTCCCACCAGAGCGTTACCGACTTCATCCGCAAGGAAAAGGCTCAGTTTCACCTTTCCCCCTGCAGGAACTTCAGCCGGTACCCGGTCAAATCGCAAAAAGGAAGAAGCCGTTACTCGTTCGGTAAGAATCTGGATGACCGCCTTCTGGAAATAGACTTCACCACCCAGAATATCTCTCATCTGAGAAGGATTTTTCATGGCCTCCACCAGCAACCGATCCGGCACCATCTTCCTGGAAAGGACCAGAATGAATTTTTCCATTCCTTCCGGACCGGTAACCGTTCCGTAAAGCTTTCGCTCCGCTTCGGCAACGATGGGTTCATTATTTTTGATGAGTCGCGCCGTACCGTCCGGAGCGTAATCAAAGATACTCACATAACCATCCCGAGCGCTCCAGTAAGAAAGGACCAGATTATCCCCGATATAGTAGGTTCCAAAATTACCACGATCCGGCGTAAGGCGCAGAAAAGGAGAAACCATCATCTGGTCGATGGCCACAAGCTCTTGAGAAGGTACTTCAAAAGCAAAGGAACGGGCCATTCCTGTACCGGCACCCCACAACCCCCAGAGAATACAGAGGAGAAAAACCACCATTCTTGGTAATCTCATGACCATCACCTAACCCCTATTCTCTAAGCTCTCCCCACTGGGAATGAAAGCGGATGGGAAGGCCTCCCATCCAAGATCTGCACCAATACGACAATTACGCCCTACAATGGTCCGGGGCGGAATCCGGGTATTCTTTCCGATTACCGTGAGACCGCTCTGGAGCATCTGAGGAAACTTCCGGTTGGGGGTAAAATCTTCCCCATAACCGATAAAGGCTTCTTGTCCGATAACCACCATCTTGTCCACGATAACCCGGTCAAGGAAAGCTTTATTCTCGATGACCACGTCATCCATAACCACAGAGTCCTTAATTTCCGCCTCCTCACTCACATACACACCGTTGAAGAGAATGGAATTCACCACCCGCCCGTTCACGATGGTTCCGCTTCCCAGGACACTGTTTTCCACCACTGCTTCCCGTCCCAGCTTTACCGGAGGGCGGTCCTCAAGAGGAGTGTATATGGGCCATTTTTCCTCATAGAGATCGATGGGGGGGTCGGATTTCAAAAGCTCCATATTGGCTTCCCAGTAAGCATCGAGCGTCCCGACATCTTTCCAGTACCCCTGGAAACAGAAAGCAAAGACCCGCCGATTTCCGATCATCCTGGGAATGACATCTTTTCCAAAGTCGAAGGAAGTCCCCTCCCGCTGGGATTCCTGTCTTACTTCCTCTTCCAGAACTTCTCGATTGAAAACGTAAATTCCCATACTGGCCAGGTTACTTCTGGGATGAGCCGGTTTTTCCTCAAAGTCCACCACCCTTCCATCTTCACCAACATTTAAGATCCCAAAACGGTGCGCCTCTTCCCAGGGCACCTCGATAACCGAAATGGTGAGGTCGGCTCGGTTCTTCCGGTGGAACTCAATCAAAACCCGATAGTCCATTTTGTATATGTGATCCCCGGAGAGGATTAACACCAGTTCGGGGTCTTTGTCATGGATGAAATTCAGATTCTGATAGATGGCGTCCGCGGTCCCCCGATACCAGTTGGTCAAAACGTCACTGATGTAAGGCTGCAAGAGGAAAATACCTCCCTTGACCCGATCGAGATCCCAGGCTTTGCCCGTACGGATATGGTCATTGAGAGAGCGGGGATTATACTGCGTTAAGACCCCGATACAGTAAATCTCAGAGTGCACACAGTTACTCAAACAGAAATCAATAATCCGGTATTTTCCCCCGAAAGGTACCGCCGGTTTCGCCCTTTTCTCGGAAAGGATATCAAGCCTCTTCCCCTCTCCTCCCGCCAGAATCATGGCGATTACATCTTCGGTGTACACGTTTTTTCCCCCTCAAAGGAAGATTCTTCTCGCAAGAGTCTGGCAATACGGTTAACGAGCGAAGAGAAGTGATTCCAAAAAATACCTTTCTGCAGAGAAGGATGGTCCTCTCCCAACCACCAGAACCAGTCACTGCCCTCTGCCTGATAGAACAGTTCTTCCACCTTTTCCCTGACCTCCCTGGAGAGATGCGCTTTGAGCGCCTCAAAACGTACCCGTGCTCTTCCCAATTCTTCCCAGGCCCGATTTTTCTCCCAGTGCCCGATCCAGGTATCAAAGTTACCGAAAATCCAGGAACCAGGTGCCACACTTTTCAGCTCAGGCAAAGACACATGCTCCGAAAGATACTGAGAAGGCGTAATCGTCGAAATTTCAGGATCTCGAGATAGAACCTGATACAATTCAGAAAGAAACGGCAATCCATTGTCTACATAATACTCCCAGGCGTTTTCCCCGTCAAGGACGATACTGAGCACATAGGGCTTTTCTGTGCTTGAAGCGAAGAGTCTCCGCTTCAGATCGTGAATTCTCCCCACAAAGTCCTCGATGGCCCCGGATACCGGAAAGCGATGGTACTCAAAGCCAATGGCGTCCGAGATGGCTCGATCCCTGAAAAACATAGCCATCTGGCCATAGCGATAGGGAAGATATGGCCCGTTTGCCGTATCGTTTCCTTCGGATTTCCACAGAATCCCTTCATCGGTAGCCATCCAGGAAACACCTTCCTCGGCCGCCAAAGAGATGACCGCTTCGCTTACCGAACCTTCTGAAGGCCACATCCCCCTCACCTCCTTCCCCCAGACCACCTGGGAAAATTCCTTTCCTCTCCGAATCTGCACCCGGGCATCCTGTGGAAAGGCAAAACCTACCTCAGGGAGAGAAACTCCGGGATGGGCTACCCGGGCAATCCCGGTATCCACAAGCAGGGGAAGGATGGGATGATAGAACGGAGAAAAGGAGATTTCAATCTGCCCGGCCTCAAGGAGTTTCCGATACTCCCTAAAGATTTCTGCAAAGATTTTCTGTGTCACCCGCCAGATGGTTTCTTTATCTTCTTCCCGGTAATTACGGCCTTTTTCCCGCAAAGTCCGGATATCCGGATCCTCCTGCAGGGTAAGTGGGTCAAACCAGATGAGCTGATACAGAACCTGCAAATCCAGAAAATCCTGCTCTGTAAAACTCTGCTCACCAAGGGATACTTTTTCCCGCAACTCCCCGTACCGGGGAAACGCGGCGTAGGTACGGGGAGAAGATACCCAGAAGAATTGGTCCAGGATGGTTCGTTTCTCCTCCTCGGTGAGCGAGGAAACTTTTTTCTTGGCCAGGACCATCACCCGGTCTTCTTTCCCCTCCAGGTAGAGCTGCATCTGGTGAAGAAGCGAAGGGACGAAGTTGAAGGTGACCTTCACCTGGGGAAAACGTTCCAGGAGCTTACCCATAAAGAGGTAATCTTTGGTGGCATGCGTTCGCACCCAGGGAAGCACAAAAACTCCCTGGTCTTCATCCCAGTAATAGGGCTGATGCATATGCCAAATGATGTTGACGTACAGCTTCTTCATGGCCTGTTCACCTCAATCAATTCGGATGAGTTCAACCCGGTGAACGGTTCCTCCCTCCACCTCAAGATACGCAAAAGAAAAGAAGGGAGCGAACACAAAAT
>Ga0308406_1000858_pt1 | contig 12857 bp, 10 predicted proteins | sample HotsprSampleMSe1_FD_203474 | JGI IMG/M metagenome (GOLD analysis project Ga0308406, IMG submission 203474) | Hot spring phototrophic mat microbial communities from Mushroom Spring, Yellowstone National Park, Wyoming, United States - 20060911_MSe1 ...
GTAGCGGCGGGCGAAGTCGGCAATCAGCGTTGCAAGATAGGCACGCACTTCGGGCTTTGCAGGATTCAAAAATGCGTCTTTGAGTTTTGGATTTTTTCGTGCGCGCCTGTCAATCCAATCGGGGTGCGTTTTCCAGAGCGATGGGTTTTGTTCGGCTTGTTCAGAAGATTCCTTGCCGCGCAGAATCAGCGTGTTGAACCAAGCGTGAAACTCCAAGCCGTATTGGTGCGCAAGGCTGATGGCGTATTCGGTTACGTCGTAAGTTGGCGACTTGCCCTTTCCTGCCACATACTCGTGATAGGGCTCAAAGGGCGACTTGTAAAGCACATCGGCACGCACGCGCACTTGAAAAAACACGGCGTTGAATTTTTTTGCTTTCAAGTCTTTGAAGATGGCTTCGAGTTCGGCTTTTTGCTGTTCAGGATTAGTTGATTTTGGGAAGTCGATGCCGAAGGCGGTTGTTATCCACGCGCCGCGTAGTTCGTAGCGCGGTTGCGCATCAAGGCGGCAGGCTACAACCGAAAGAACAAGCACCAGAGAAAAAACAAAGCGTTTCTGCACGAGTGGATTGCGTTTATCTTGACGCAATTTATTCAGTTTTAATCACAACCGAGCCTGCAAACTTTCCAATTTCTTCGACCAACTCTTTGGCGCGTTCAACGATGAGCATGTGTCCTGTTTCAGGAAGCATCACCAATTTTGAGCGTTTGATTTTTTCTTTGCCAATGTTCATCACATCAACCGTTTTTCCGCCATGCAGAAATGGATTGGGAATCAAGTTGTCATTTTCGCCTGCAACAATCAATGTTGGGAATGTGATTCGCTCTAATTTGTCCCAGACGATCGTTGTTTCAGTTTTATGGTTGTGCCTTTGTCTCTTTTTCCGAAATCGTTTTGAGCTTACCAATGTAATTGCGATACCAATTCACGCCTGCAAACTTCGCATTGATGTTGTAGATTTCAGGCTTTTCTTCTAACAACTTCAAAATCTCGTTCAGCGAAAAATTTGGATTGGTTTCGGTGTAAAGTTCATCGTACACACGCTTGATGAACTCATAATCTTCGGGGTAATCAATCGTGAAGCGGTGCGACATGGAGTAGTTCAACCCTGTTTCCCACACGACATTTCCAATGCGGAAGCGTTCAGGCTGTTCCCAAAAAAATGGCGTCGTGTGTTCGCGCTCATAGTCTTTGGTGGCTTCTCGCCAAGCGATTTCAACTTGCGCCATTGGCATTACTTCCACATCGTTGCCATCGGGATACGTGGCAGGGTGAAGGTTACTTACATAATCAAACTTCTCTGCATTGTCTTTGTAATAGTTCAGCACTTTATCAATCACGCTTGAATCAATCAGCGGACAGTCGGAAGGAATTTTGACAACGACATCGGCTTTTTCTTGCTGTGCGGCTTGGTAGTGCCTATCAAGCAAATCGGTTGGGTGTCCTGAAAAGCATTTGACATTTGCTTCTTTGCAGAGGGTGCGAATTGCGTCGTCTGACTTATCGGTTGTGGTTGCTACAATCAGTTCATTGAACGCAGTTGCATGTTGAATGCGCTCTAATTGTCGGAGCAGTATGGGTTTTCCTGCGGCGGGAAGCATGACTTTGTTCGGCAGGCGCGTTGAGCCTGTTCGCGCTTGAACCACAATCAGAATTTTCATAAAACGACTTAATGTTTTGAACGGTTGTGTTATTTTTGAAGCAAATTAACTTCTTCAAAGAAACTCGTGATGCGATTTCTTTTTGCACTTCTTTTAACTCATCTTTCAACATCAATGACTGCACAACAATCACTTGAAGTTGCCACACTTGGCGGCGGTTGCTTTTGGTGCATAGAAGCCGTATTTCAGCGCATTGACGGCGTTGAAACGGTCGTTTCTGGTTACAGCGGTGGTCATGTTCCAAACCCAACATATGAACACGTCTGCTCTGGCACAACCGGACACGCCGAAGTCGTTCAAATTACCTTTGACCCCAAAAAAATTTCGTATTCAGATATTCTTGACATCTTTTGGCACTCGCATGACCCTACTACTTTGAATCGACAAGGTAACGATGTTGGCACGCAATATCGCTCTGTGATTTTTTATCACGATGAACGGCAAAAGGAACTTGCCTTGAAGTCAAAAGCGGAATCGGAACAATCGGGCTTGTGGAAGGGAAAATATGTTACTGAAATTGTGCCTTTCAAAGCCTTTTACAAAGCCGAAGATTATCATCAGAACTACTACAACCGTGTCGGCAATCGCAATCCGTATTGCACAGTCGTTATCAGCCCGAAGGTTCAGAAGTTGCAGAAGGAGTATAAACACAAGCTGAAGAAGGAATACGCGCCGTAGGGTTTTCACTCTTTGAGAAACCAAGCTGTTTTTCTTCCTTGCCCACGATTCTCAATTTTTCCAGAAGCTTTGAGAAAGCGTTGTGCATTGCGAACTGAATGTTTCCAAAGTTTTCCAAAGCGTTGTCCGTTGATGACTCTATCGATTTTATCGTCGCAAATGTCGGGGTGAATTTCTTTGATGCGGTGGTGCAGTTCGCGTGTTGTTAGACTTCTATGCTTTCGCAGGAGATATAAAATCGTTTCCGAAAAAATCTAGTTGATTGATTGCCCATGTTGAACTCTGTTTGAAAGCAGTTTTTCGTTGAGTTGTTGCTCAATTCTTTTGAGTGCTTTTGTATGCTTGTGTTTTTCAATTTCTTTTTCGCGTTTCTTTTTCAAGTCTTGAATCTTGAAATCCTCTCTTGCAATTTCTTTGAGCAACTCTAATGAAATTTGATTTGCGAGTTGGCGATACTCCATCAAATCGTTTTTGATTTGCCGAACTGTCTCTGAATTTTCAATCACGACCCCATATTCATAATTCTCTCTCAAACCACCGTGCGTCAAATTTGCTGATGTAACAAGCGAAATCTGCTCATCTATCACATAAATCTTTGCATGCAAGCGATGCAAACTTGATACACTTGCTGTCTTGAACCCTTCGCATAGTTTCAAAATCGCATTTGGCTGTGTAACACTTGCGATGATATTCTGAACCGACAAATTTGTCAGGATTGAAATCTGCGTTTCACTTTTCTTTCCAAGCCACTTTTCCATCAGCCTGACACCTTCATGATTGATGAACGGACTTGAAATCAAAATTTCATGCGAAGCTCTTTGCAGTAACGCTTGTAAATGCTTTCCAAAGGGCTTTTAGCCAGTTCCATTCTTTCAAGTTGCGTTGACAATTACAACAAAACTCTAAAGCGAAAGTAAGTGAACACTAAGAGACTGCGGACAGCCAACACAACCTCACTCACTTTCGCTTTCTGGTGAAGACTTTTCTTTCAAGGTCTCTTCTGTGGAAGGAGTCGGTGGTGTGTAGCCTGTTCGGCGGTATTCTTCTTGGTCGAGTTCGATTTGAAGCGAGATGCGATGCGAGTTGCCGATTTGGTCAGCACCATCGAACTTCGCAAACGCATAATCGATGTTGAGTTTGGAGAGTTTGATGCCTGCGCCAAGCGTAATGCGTCCAATGTCATCGATTCCTGTTCGCAAGGCAACTACGTTTTTGTAGGAGTATTCTGCACCGCCGCGAAAATTAAAACTTACATTTCCAATGTTGACATTTGCCGTGCTTCTGCGCCCTTCAAATCGGACGTCGGTATCTGCACCGAGCGTAAAGCGACCGTAGAGCGCGTCCATGATATAGCCAGTGCCGAGTTTTGCCGTTGGCGCAATCAGTTCATTGCGCCCTGTCGACCATGAAACAAGCGTGGTTGTTACATCTTGAATCGATGCGCCGAGCAAAATACCATAAGACGTTCGGTAAATCAGCCCCACATCAAAACCAATGCCTTTGGCAGAAGCAAATGTGCCAATGTTGCGATAAATGACTTTCGCATTGACACCGTAGGAGAAGTTCTCTGTCGATGTTGCCGCATATGAGAGCATTACGGCGTAATCAGCGGCGTTGAAGCGAGAGATGAGCATATCAACACCCACACGTTTGGCATCGTCAGTAAAATCATTTCGGCTATTGTCCCAAACGGCGCGTGTATCAGGCACATCAGCAACGCCTAATCGCACTACTGAAACGCCAAATGATTTGTTCGTTTGAAACGGAATTGCGACTGCCGCATAGTCATAGCCCACAATGCCGCCGAAGTTTTCAGCGTGCATCACTGTTACTTGTGGATAATTGATTGCGGCAAGCCCTGCTGGATTCCAATATCCCGAAGTTACATCATTTGTCAGCGCAACGGCAGTGCCGCCCATTCCCAGCGGCCTAGCACCAACACCAAGCGCAAGAAACTCGCCCGCATACTTGCCAATAACAGTCTGTGCTACCGCAACTGATGAGAACATCAAAAAGAAAAAAATGATGAGAACAACTCGCATGATTCTACGGAAGTGAAAATAATTGGGCTACTTGCTTTATGTCTCGATTTAAGTGTTTTCATCTTGAAAACAAAGCCCGAAGATAAGGAACATGTTTTTTTGAAATCGCGATTAACTTCGCCTACATCCTTCTCAACACTTAGCAACCCTCTTCAAAGTATCATTCGCACGCAATTCAATCGCTTGACATAAATGTTTTGAGACGTTCGACAAAATTCACCTGCTTGACTGCGTGGGGCTTAACGCCAGCGTTACGCAACGTGCGCTTGTTTCCATGAGTTATGCTTTTGAATACCACCGATTCAACAGAAATTGGGACTCGTTCAGAGCGTCAATGTCGGGCGTGTTCACGCCTGACAACATTGTCTATTATCTCACTTCTACGGTATCTTTCTTGACAAATTCCACTTGCCGCTGTGCGTTTAATTGCACTTCGACCGTATCGCCTTCTGTGATGTCGCCTTTAAGGATTTTTTCAGCAAGGGCGTTGGTGATGTAGCGTTGCATGACGCGCTTTAATGGACGTGCGCCGAAGGTTGGGTCGTAGCCAAGTTGCGCAAGCCAATCTTTGGCTTCGGGTGAAAGCAGGAGCGTAATGTTCTGCTTTGCCGCCGTTTCAGCAATGCGCTGAAATTGAATATCCACAATCGCGGTGATTTCATCGCGCGTGAGCGGCATGAACATAATCACTTCGTCAATGCGGTTGAGAAATTCGGGTCGAACTTTTCGGCGCAAAAGTTCAAAGAGTTCCATGCGCAAGCGTGAAAGGATTTCTTGGCGATTTTCATCAGTCATTAGTGCGGTTTGGTTTTGAATGAGCTCTGAACCAATGTTGGAGGTCATGATGATGATGGTGTTTTTGAAGTTGACCGTATGTCCTTTGCTATCGGTCAGTCGTCCATCGTCCAAGACTTGCAGGAGAATGTTAAAGACGTCGGGGTGCGCTTTTTCGATTTCATCGAGCAGAACCACGCTGAACGGACGTCGGCGCACGGCTTCGGTCAGTTGTCCGCCTTCATCATAGCCGACATAGCCGGGTGGCGCGCCAATCAATCGTGACACGCTGAACGCTTCCATATACTCCGACATATCGATGCGCACTAATGCGTTTTCATCATCGAAAAGATACTCGGCTAAACTGCGCGCCAGTTCGGTTTTGCCAACGCCTGTTGTGCCAAGAAAAATGAACGAGCCAATCGGTCGCTTCGGGTCGGAAAGTCCTGATTTTGCTCGGCGCACGGCTTCGGAAACGGCTTTGACGGCTTCGGTTTGTCCGACTACGCGCCGTCCTAATTCGGCTTCCATTTGCAATAATTTCTGCTTTTCAGATTGAAGCATTTTCGCAACTGGAATGCCTGTCCACTTGGCAATCACTTCGGCGATTTCAGTGGCGGTGATTTCTTCTTTCATCATTGCGCCGTTTTTTTGGAGCTCTTCCATTTTGGCTTTGGCGGCTTCTAATTGCTTTTGGAGCGAGACCATTCGCCCATATCGGATTTCAGCGACCTTGCCAAAATCGCCTTGCCGCTCGGCTTCTTCAGCTTCGACTTTGGCTTGTTCAATATCGGATTTCAACTTTCGGATTTCTGTAATCACGGCTTTTTCATTTTGCCACTTGGCATAGATGCGCGCTTGCTCTTCACGCAAATCGGCAAGTTCTTTTTCTATTTCTGCTAATCGAAGTTCTGTGTTGTTCATTGTTTGAATTGCGTTTTGTTGAATACAACTGTTGATTTATTTCACGAGGCAAATTTAAGTCAAAAGTTTATTTCGGCACGCTTTCGGCTGAATCGGCGTGCGCTTTCAGCAGTAGCGTTTTTACGATGATACGGAATTGCTTACGTTTAGCGCAGTTCAACATCAATATCACACTGAAAGAAGTTTTATGGAGTTTTTCGGCATACCAACATCAAGCGTGGATACACAAAAGCCCTATCGTGAAGCCATCAAAGAAATCCGTGTTATTATTCTCAATGTTGACGGCGTTTTGACCGACGGTTACATTCAATACACGGAATCCGGCGATGAAATCAAGACCTTTTACGCACGCGATGGCTTTGCGATTCGCGAAGCGATGAAACAAGGTTTGAAAGTCTGTGTGATTTCAGAACGGCAGTCGCGCGCCGCCTTGCGACGATTGATTGAACTTGGCGTAACCGATATTTATCTTGGCATTCGCAATAAGTTCGAAACCTATCAAGAACTCAAAACGCTCTACAATGTTGAAGATAAACACTGCCTCTATATCGGTGACGATATTTCAGATGTGCCTGTTTTAGAGAAAGTTGGATTTCCATGCGCGCCCATTAACTCGATTGAATACTTGCGCAATCGCGTTGCGTATCTTTCGCCCTACGAAGGTGGCAAAGGCTGTGTGCGCGACGTGCTCGAAACTGTGCTGATTGAACAAGGCAAGTGGAAGTATTACTAATCCTTCCGATTAGACAAATTCTCTCTCATTTTCACTTTCTCGCCAAGCGATTCCACCGATGAATCGCTTTTGTTTTTTGATTGAACAAGCACCGCAGAATGCTTACATTCGCCTTGAAAAACATACAGCACAGAATTAAAACTTACTCTAACTATGACGACTGAACTTGAACAACGTCTCGTTGAAATTTTCGGCGCAAATACGCCTTTCGTGAAAGAATTGTTCGCCGAATACGAAGCCAATCCAACTGCTGTGAAAGAAAACTGGCGGACTTTTTTTGAAGAGTTGAAATCCAACAAACTCAACCTTCTTGCATTAGAAAGCGACCCACAACGAAGCCCAAATTTTTTGCAGAAATCACTTTTCGGAAATGGGCATGGAAATGGTCAGGCTGAACCTGGAAAACCCAACGGCTCAACAAGCGAACAAGCGAAAGCCGTTTCAGCACAAGTGGCACAACGCCTCACATCGAGTTTTTTATCGCTTGAAGCCGCTGGATTAACGAAAGAGGACACTGCGATTCTGCTTACAGGCGCGCCGCTCCGCATTGTTGAAAACATGGAGCAAAGCCTTTCCGTGCCAACCGCAACCTCGTTTCGCACGATTCCTGTCAAAGTGTTAGAAGAAAATCGCGTTATCATCAATCAACATCTTTCTGCTATCTCAAAAGGCAAACTTGCCTTTACGCACATCATTGCTTGGGCGATTGTTCAAGCCATTAAGAAACACCCATCGCTCAACTGCACCTATGCAACGGTTGATGGAAAATCATACAAGATTGCTCACAAGCACATCAACATCGGACTTGCGGTTGATGTAACGAAGAAAGACGGCACGCGCTCACTTGTTGTTCCGAATATCAAGGCGGCAGACACGATGAACTTTTCGCAGTTCTTTGATGCCTACAACGCCCTTGTGAAAAAGGCTCGTGAAAACAAACTTGCGCCTGATGATTTCATTGGCACAACCGTCTCGCTCACCAATCCCGGAACGATTGGCACAGTTGCCTCTGTGCCTCGCTTGATGATGGGACAAGGCATTATTATTGCCACTGGCGCGATTGATTACCCTGCCGAGTATCAAGCCATGTCGCAAACGCTTCTCACGCAACTTGGGATTAGCAAAGTCATGCAAATCACTTCGACCTACGACCACCGCATTATTCAAGGCGCAGAATCAGGCGAATTGCTTGCCGAAATTCACAAAATGCTGACAGCAGAAGACGAGACTTTTTATGATACGATTTTCAGCGACCTCAAAGCCCCATATCGCCCTTGGCGCAAGCAGATTGATAAAAATCCGCTTTCACTTGGCGGCGCGCCGCGAACCGAAGAACTCGTCGAAAAACAAGCCCGCGTCATGCAGATGATTAACGCTTATCGCGTGCGCGGACATCTCATCGCAAACATCAATCCACTTGGATACGAACCAAAATATCACCCCGAACTCGACCCCGAATTTTACGGCTTTACGATGTGGGACTATGACCGCGAATTTCTCTCGATGAGTTTCGGAAAAAAAGATGCTATGACTTTGAGAGAAATTGTTCGACTGCTCCGCTCTGCTTATTGCGAAAAAATCGGCGTAGAGTTTATGCACATTCAATCGATTGAGCAAAAACGTTGGATTCAACAGCATATTGAGGATAAAGAACGACAAGTTCAATTCAGCCCTGCTGATAAAATTGAAATCCTTAAAGACATCACTCGCGCCGAAGGCTTTGAGCGATACTTACAGACAAAATTTCTCGGACACAAACGCTTTTCTGTTGAAGGCGGCGAAACAGCGATTGCCATCATGGACTATCTCGTGTTGGAATCAGCAAAATACGGCACGAAGGAAGTCGTCATGGGCATGGCGCATCGTGGCAGAATCAATGTGCTAACGAATGTCATTGGCAAGCCATATGAAGCACTCTTTGCAGAGTTTGAAGGCAAGCAGCTACCAATGGCGGAAGGCGACCTTGCACAAGGTTCTGGCGATGTGAAGTATCACTTGGGTGCTACTGGTATCCGCACCACTAAAGATGGTCAAACCGTGCGTGTCTCAATGTCGCCTAATCCAAGTCACTTGGAAGCCGTGAATCCTGTTGTCGAAGGCATTGTGCGTGCTAAACAAGACCGTGCCGGCGATGTTGAGAAAAAAGAAATTCTGCCGATTCTTATTCACGGCGATGCGGCATTTGCAGGACAAGGCGTTGTGGCAGAAACGCTCAATATGTCGCAACTGCGCGGCTATGGCACCGGCGGCACGATTCACCTTATCATCAACAATCAAATCGGATTTACGACCACGCCCGAAGATGCGCGTTCAACACTTTACGCAAGCGATGTTGCTAAAATGATTCAAGCCCCGATTTTTCACGTCAACGGCGATGACCCCGAAGCGTGCATTCGCGTTGCGAAACTTGCACTTGATTACCGAATGACCTTCAAAAATGATGTTGTGATTGATATGCTTTGCTTCCGCAAATACGGACACAACGAAGGCGATGACCCCAGTTACACACAACCACTTCTTTACGATAAAATCAAAACGCACCCTGGCGTGCGAGAAGTGTACGTGAGACAACTTGTTCGAGAAGAAGTCATTACGCAAGAAGAAGCCGATACGCTCAATGAGGCGTTCAAGAAAGAACTTGACCTTGCGCATGAACGCGCTAAAAAACTTGTCGGCAAAGAACAAACCCAATCGCTCAGCAAAGTCGACCTGATGCTCGCCGTTGAAAATGACCAAATCGCCGAAAAGTATCGGCAACGCAATCCGATTACGAAAGTTGACTTACAGACACTTCAAACCGTTGCGAAGGCTTCAATAACCTTTCCTGATGGTTTCAATGTTCACCCGAAATTGCTTCAACAATTTTTCAGCAAGCGCGAAGGTGCTTTGCGTGCAGATGCCCTGAACTTCCAAGTTGATTGGGCGTTTGCGGAAACCTTAGCGTTTGGCTCACTCTTGCTCGAAGGCTATCCTGTGCGGCTTTCAGGGCAAGACTCGACACGCGGCACATTCTCGCAACGGCATTTGGGCGTGGTTGATGTTAAAACCGGTTCGGAATACATTATGCTTCAACACATTGCGCCAAAGTTTGCACCCTCGCAAGCACCGTTTTATGTGTATGATAGTTTCCTTTCAGAATATGCCGTGATGGGCTTCGAGTTCGGTTACAGTGTGGCTGACCCGCTCGCACTCGTGATGTGGGAAGCGCAGTTCGGCGACTTTGCAAACGGCGCGCAAATCATCATTGACCAATTTCTCACCGCCAGTGAATCTAAATGGGGACAGCCCTCGGGCTTGGTGCTTCTTCTGCCACACGGCTACGAAGGGCAAGGACCTGAACACTCCTCTGCTCGCATTGAACGCTTCTTGCAACTCTGTGCTGAAACGAATATGCAAGTCTGCAACTGCACCACGCCCGCACAGTATTTTCATCTTTTGCGTCGACAAGTGCTTGCAGGTAACATCAAACCACTTGTGATTTTTACGCCGAAAAGTTTGCTCCGCCACCCGCTTGCCGTTTCGCCTATGTCGGAACTGGTTGAAGGCAAATTTCACAATGTTTTAGATGATGTAGAAGACATTAAAAATCCGCGCCGTGTGATTTTATGTAGCGGAAAAATTTTCTACGACTTGCTCAAACAGCGTTCAGAAATGGGCATTAAAGATGTCGTGATTTTGCGCGTCGAGCAACTCTATCCGTATCCGCAACGTCGCATTCAGCATTTGCTTGAAAAGTATCAATCCGCAAATGAAATTTGTTGGGTTCAAGAAGAGCCGAAGAACATGGGCGCGTGGAGTTTCATTGCGCCGCGATTGTTTGAAGAACTCAAACAGCCACGGCAAGTCTTGCGCTACATTGGTAGAGCCGCCGCCGCAAGTCCTGCAACCGGCTTCCTCAAAAAGCACGAAGCCGAACAACAAGCCATCTGCCTTGAAGCAATGATGTAAGTTCAACCTAAACTGAACGCACTATGACCACGACACTTGTTCAAGATGAGCCGAAATCGCACGCCACGCTTCATCAAGCATTCCCATCAGAAATTGAAGACATGCAAAGCGATACGCACACTTGGATTTGCACAGAGTTTATCTCTGCTCTTCGCGCCCTTTTTTCAGATGACCCTGATGTGGCGGTTGGCGGCGACACAGGATTTTATTGGAACAGCCAAGATGATAGAGAACGACTTGTTCCCGATGCCTACCTCATTCGCAACGCCACAAAAGCCCCTCGCAAAAGCTGGAAACTCTGGGAAGAAAAAGCAAAATACCCTAACCTCTCTATTGACTTCGTCTTGGAAGTGTGGAGCGAAGGCAACTTGCTCCCTGAACAGTTGGAAAAGTTCGCACAATATCAACGCTTGGGCGCAAAAGAGTATGTTCAACTTGATGTCTCTTCAAATCTGCTCTTCGGACACCGTTTGAACGCTGATGGATTCTATGTCGCTGTGTCGCTCAATGAACACGGTCGTTTGCCTGTGCAATCGCTCAATGCGGAGCTGGCTTACGAGAACGGTTTGATTCGCCTGTATCGCAACGGCAAGAAAATCCTGACGCTCTCCGAAGCCCAAGCCGAACTTGATGCCTTGCGTTCAGAACTCGCTCAACTGAAATCATCTTCACAACCTTGACCAATGAACCTTACACACAACTCCTTCTGCCAATCGGCGAAGAACATTTCGAAGTTGCCGTTGCCTTGCTTTATCAACTTGGGTTTGAGAGTTTTCTCGAAGAAGGTGACACGCTTTTCGCCTACCTTCCTGAACGTGAGTGGTCAAACGAGAAGAAATCGGAATTAGATGTGCTTGTGAAATCTCTTGTTGGAAAAGACGTTGCCTATCAATTCAAAACGATTGCGCCTGAAAATTGGAATGCACAGTGGGAATCCTCGCTTGCGCCGATTGAAATCGATGAGTGGCTGGTGATTGTTCAGCAAGGCAAATCGTTTTCGCCGAAGCAGAATCAACTTGTGATTGAAATCAATCCGAAGATGTCGTTTGGCACAGGCTATCACGAAACCACACGCCTGATGATTCGGCAACTGCGCGACCTTGTTCAGCATGATGATTTCATTCTTGACATTGGCACAGGCACAGGCATTTTATCGATTGTGGCGCGCAAACTCGGCAACCGAAATCCAATTCTTGCCTGCGACAACGACGAGTGGTCGGTGCTGAACGCACAAGAAAACTGCCTCGTTAATCGCGCCGAAAAGATTGAGATTTTCCAACTTGATGCCACACGCGAATTAGAATCGTTGCTTCTATCGAATCAGTTCACGCTTATTCTTGCCAACATCAATCGCCCTGTTCATGAAAAATTACTTCCTACGCTTGCGCAACATTCGCCTAACGCCAAAGTGCTTCTTTCAGGCTTGCTCAAATACGATTTAGATTGGCTGAAAAAATTGCTAACCGATATTGACTATCACCTGCTCCGCCTTTCCGAAGAAGGCGAATGGATTTCAGCACTTGTTCAATCAAACAACTTAACTCACTCGCACCTTGACTCGCATCGCTACGATTGACATTGGCACGAATACGGCTCTGTTGCTGATTGCCGATTTAGATTTTGCTTCGCAAACCATTCACACGATTTACAATCATCAAGAGATTATCCGTCTTGGCAAAGGTGTGGATAAAGACCGCCGCATCAATGCCGATGCGATTGAACGATTGCTTCGGTGCTTGAACTTGTATCGTGGATTCATTCAGCAGTATGGCGTTCAACAGGTGCGTGCCGTTGCTACCAGTGCCGTGCGCGACGCGCTCAACCGCGATGAAGTTCTGCATCTTGTAAAAGCACAAACAGGCATTGAGATTGAACTGCTTTCAGGCGAAGTCGAAGCCGAACTCACTTTTCAGGGTGCAATCACGGGTTGGCAAAATCTTCAAGAGCCTTTTTTGGTGATTGATATTGGCGGTGGCTCAACTGAACTTATCTTGGGCGATAGCAACGGGATTCGCGATAAAGTCAGCCTTGACATTGGCTCTGTGCGTTTAACCGAACGCTTTTTCACAGCACAACCGCCTGATGCGGAAGGTCTGG
>Ga0308406_1000861_pt1 | contig 12830 bp, 9 predicted proteins | sample HotsprSampleMSe1_FD_203474 | JGI IMG/M metagenome (GOLD analysis project Ga0308406, IMG submission 203474) | Hot spring phototrophic mat microbial communities from Mushroom Spring, Yellowstone National Park, Wyoming, United States - 20060911_MSe1 ...
CGCGCCAGGCATGATTGTCAATAGCGGGGTGCTTCAAACGATTCAAGATGGTTATGGATTCTTGCGGTCTGCCAACTACAACTACCTCTCCTCGCCTGACGATATTTATGTGTCGCCTTCACAAATCAAGCGGTTCAATATGAAGACAGGCGACACGGTTTCAGGACAAGTGCGTGCGCCGAAAGAAGGCGAGCGTTTTTTTGCACTGCTGAAAATCGAAACCATCAACGGTGTTCCGCCCGAAGAGATCAAGGACCGTGTTCCATTTGATAACCTCACGCCGCTCTATCCGCAACAACGCTTGAAATTAGAGACCACGCCCAATGAATACTCTACGCGCGTTTTAGACATTTTCGCGCCGATTGGCAAAGGACAACGCGGCTTAATCGTCGCACAACCGAAAACCGGCAAAACCATTCTACTTCAAAAAATCGCCAACGCGATTGCCAAGAATCACCCCGAAGTGTATCTCATTGTCTTGCTCATTGATGAACGTCCCGAAGAAGTTACCGATATGGAACGCAATGTTCAGGCGGAAGTCATTTCTTCAACCTTTGATGAAGAACCTGAACGCCATGTGCAAGTCGCCGATATGGTGCTGGAAAAAGCCAAGCGATTGGTCGAAGTCAAACGCGATGTGGTGATTCTTTTAGATTCGATTACGCGCCTTGCTCGCGCCCATAATACCGTCATTCCACATTCAGGGAAAATTCTTTCAGGCGGCATTGACTCCAACGCCCTTCACAAACCGAAGCGGTTTTTCGGTGCGGCACGCAACGTCGAAGAAGGCGGCTCACTGACTATTATTGCAACTGCACTTGTCGACACTGGCTCACGTATGGACGATGTGATTTTTGAAGAGTTCAAAGGCACAGGCAATATGGAACTTGTGCTCGACCGCCGACTTGCCGAGCGGCGCATCTTTCCCGCAATTGATATTCTTCGTTCAGGCACACGCAAAGAAGAATTACTTGTCTCCCAAGAAGAACTTTCAAGAATGTGGCTGTTGAGAAAATATCTGGCTGATAAAACCCCTATTGAAGGCATGGAATTTATCTTGGAAAAAATGAACGGCACAAAGTCCAATAAAGAATTCTTCAAAATGATGAACGCTTAACCCTAAACTTTTGAAACCGATGTTGAAACGCATTGACCATGTTGCCATCGCCGTCAAAAACCTTGACGAATCACTCGCACTTTTCAAAAACTTGATTGCCGATGGCGTTGTCAAAGTAACAGTTGAAGAAGTGCCTGCACAAAAAGTGCGCGTCGCATTTATTCATGTTGGCGACACAAAACTCGAATTTCTTGAAGCCACTTCGCCCGATAGCACCGTCGCCAAATTCATCGAGAAACGTGGCGAAGGTCTACATCACCTTGCCTTCGAAACCACTGACATTCACGAAGAAGTTAAAGCTGTTGCTTCACGCGGATTCGGCATTCTCAATGAACCAAGAATAGGCGCAGAAGAAAAACTCGTCAGCTTCATTGACCCCAAAACTGCTAACCGCGTGTTAGTCGAACTTGTTGGAGAAAAGAAATAAGCACGCTTCCCCCATTTTTTCCTCTTGAACACCTCTGCTCCCACAGGTTTTCATACCCCATAAAAACCCTATATCAACTTGCTTGCCTTACCCTGTGACCTCATCTACCTTTGTTTGTGCATCACCCAACAAACCTTTTGCAACCCTTTGCATTGTAAAGTTGCCTTGATAACAAGGCGACACTGCAAGCAATGAAACAATTTGCATTTCAAAGAATTCTCTTTTTGTTCTTTCTTAGTTGGTCGCTTGGTAGAGCGGACGCTGACGCTAAAAGCCGATGCGTCCGTTTATTTTTTCGCCCTTCGCTTTTGTAACTTCGCACGCCTTTTTCAACACTTAACACTCAACCATGTCCATACTCGAAGCCATTGTGCTTGGCATTGTTCAAGGTCTTACCGAGTTTCTTCCGATTAGTAGCACGGCGCATTTGCGCATTGTGCCTGCGCTCTTTGGTTGGAACGATCCCGGCGCGGCATTCACCGCCGTTATTCAAATCGGAACGCTCGTTGCCGTTCTCTACTACTTTTACGCCGACATTCTCCGCATCGCAACGGCAACCGTTCAAAACACGCTCCAAGGCAAGCCGTTTGAAAATTTTGATTCACGCATGGGATATATGATGATACTCGCAACCGTTCCGATTGTCATTTCAGGATTGCTTCTGAAAACCTACATCGAGACTTCCTTCCGCTCGCTTTATGTGATTGCTTTCACGCTGATTGCGCTTGCGCTCTTGCTGATGCTCGCAGAATTTTTTGTGAAGGTGAGAGTCGAGAAAGGCGAAAAGCAAAAGGAACTCACTGACCTTTCTTGGCTCGAAGCGATTGTCGTCGGGCTTGCGCAATGCGTTGCCTTGATACCGGGCGCGTCGCGCTCTGGCGTTACCATTACAGGCGGATTGTTTTTGGGAATGACACGCGAAACGGCGGCACGATTTTCGTTCTTGCTCTCGCTTCCGTCTATTTTTGCGGCGGGTGTTTATCAACTCATCAAAGCACGAGACGCACTTTTTGCGACCACCGATAGTATTCTCACGCTTGCGATTGCGACCGTTGTTTCAGGCGTTGTTGGCTATTACTCGATTGCGTTTCTTCTTAATTACCTCAAAAAAAATTCTACCTACCTTTTCATTGCCTATCGCATCGCGCTTGGATTACTTCTCTTGGTGCTTCTCTTCAACGGCACGCTGAACGCAACGGAATGACACACGACAGATTGACCTATGACGGCTGTTTTATTTTCTTCGGCGACCTTCGTTACGACGCTCGCTTGCAGAATTTGATTCACACGCTTTCGGCGCGTTATGCTCGCTTGGCACTTGTGCAAGTGTGCGCCCACGATGACCACTTCCAATTTGAACGGTGCGATGTTTTTTCTGCAAAAGTCAACCCGCAACTTCGTGGCGTGCGAAAATTTCTTGCTTCTTATCTCGCGCTTATTCCAAAAGCCGTTTCCATTCAAGCCGAGTTTTATTGTGCCGAAGATGTCTTCTCATTGCCGATTGCCGCGATGCTCTCTCGTTTGAATCGCGCAAAGTTATTTTATGATTCACGCGAACTTTATTTCGCCATTGGCGCGCTCTCCAACAAGAAAGCTAAACAGCAACTTTGGTCGCTTCTCGAAGAGTTCTTCATTTCTGATTGCACCGTCTTCACCACTGGCGACCTTGATTCAGCCATTCTGAAATCACGCTACAACATTTCTCTACCGAAGACGATTTACAATTTTCCACGACGCTTCACGGTTGAACGCACGCGCTTCATTCACGACTTGCTTCACCTTTCGCCTGATACGATTGTGTTGATTTATCAAGGCATGATGGGCGAAGGGCGCGGTATCTTCAAAATGCTTGATGCACTCGCCGAACTGCCTGAACGCTTTGCATTGGTGATGCTTGGCGATGGAATTTTGCTTGAAAAGACACGCAGGGAAATTCAGCGGCGCAATCTTTCCAAACGCGCCTTTGCCTTGGGTGCAGTTCCTTACGACTCGCTTTTGAAATACACAGCTTCGGCGGATATTGGGCTTGCGCTTATTGAGCCGATTTCAAAAAGTTACGAACTTGCACTGCCGAATAAACTCTTTGAATATGTGCTTTGCGAAACGCCACCAATTACAAGCAACTTGCCCGCCATGCAGGCAATCATTGAACGTTATGACGTTGGAATCGCAACAGCATTAGACACGGCAAGCATTGTGGAAAGCATTTTGAAACTTTCAAACGCATTGGCACTGTATCGCCAAAAGTGCCGCTCTGCACGAGAGGTTTTGACTTGGGAATCACAGTCAGAAAAAGTGCTATCACTATTCCACTCATAACAAACGATGAACACGATTTCGCTCAAAGTCAAAGAAGGATTAGCCAAAGATGTCGGTCGCGCCATTGTGCGATTAGACCCCGAAGATATGCGCCGAATTGAGGCACAAGGCGGCGATGTGTTGCTCTTGGAAGGCAAACGCAAAACCGTCGCCAAAGCCATGCCGTGTTACGCCGAAGAGCGCGGCAAATCCATCGTTCAGTTGGACGGAATCATTCGCGAAAATGCTGGTGTCGGACTTGATGAAAAAATTTCGGTAAGCAAAGTTTCTGCGCCAATCGCAACGCGCGTGGTCTTACAGCCGCTTTCAGGCACACTCAAAACCGAGCGCGATTCCAAATACCTTGCCACTCTGCTCGACGGCACGCCTGTCATGCAAGGCGATAGGATTCGCACAGTTTTCTTTGGAATGAAACCATCGGAGTTCAAAGTGATTGCAAGCGTTCCTGATGGTGCAGTGGTGATTTCAACTTCAACGCAACTCAAACTCGAACAAGAATTTTCAAAAGAACGTCCGCTTGGCGTGGCGTATGAAGACATTGGCGGACTTGGCAATCAGATTCAGCGCATTCGCGAGATGATTGAACTGCCGCTGAAATACCCTGAACTCTTTGAGCGTTTGGGGATTCGTGCGCCGAAAGGCGTTCTGCTTTACGGTCCGCCCGGCACTGGCAAAACCTTAATTGCGCGCGCCGTTGCTAACGAAACCGATGCGTATTTCACGAGCATTTCCGCGCCTGAAATTATGGGCAAACTTTACGGCGAATCCGAAAGCCGCTTGCGTGCGCTCTTTGAAGAAGCCTCGCGCAAATCGCCTGCAATTATCTTCATTGATGAAATCGATGCCATTGCCGCCAAGCGCGAAGATATGGGCAGTGAAAAGCAAGTCGAAAAGCGCGTCGTAGCGCAACTCTTAACCTTAATGGACGGCTTGGCATCACGCGGACAAATTATCGTTATCGGTGCAACGAACATTCCGAATGCGCTCGACCCTGCGCTTCGCCGTCCCGGTCGCTTTGACCGTGAAATCACGCTTCCGATTCCTGACCAACGCGGACGCTTAGAAATCCTGAACATTCACACACGCGGTATGCCGCTTGCCGATGATGTTTCGCTTGAAAAACTCTCTGAAATCACGCACGGCTTTGTCGGTGCTGATTTAGAAGCCTTATGCCGTGAAGCCGCCATGAGCGCGATTCGACAACTTCTTCCAAGCATTGATTTTGAACAGTCTGAAATTCCCTTTGAGAAATTGCTCTCGCTGGAAGTTACAATGGAAAATTTCCGTGAAGCCTTGCGCGAAGTGGAGCCTTCTGCGATTCGTGAAGTCTTCGTTGAAGTGCCGAATGTTCAGTGGCAAGATGTCGGCGGATTAGATGCAATTAAACAAGAATTGATTGAAGCGATTGAGTTTCCAATTCGTTACAAGGAAGCCTTTGCAAAACTGGGCGCAAAGCCAATCAAAGGCATTTTGCTGTATGGTGCGCCAGGCACAGGCAAAACCTTGCTTGCAAAAGCGGCGGCATCGCAAACAGGCGTGAATTTTATTTCCGTCAAAGGTGCGGAATTGCTTTCGCGTTACATCGGCGAATCGGAAAAAGCCATTCGGCAAATTTTCAAAGTGGCGAAACAAGCCGCGCCTTCGCTCATCTTCTTTGATGAAATTGATGCGATTGCACCGAAACGCAAATCTGGTGAATCGGGCGTGAGTGAGCGTGTGGTGGCACAGTTCCTTGCTGAAATGGACGGCATTGAAGAACTCAACGGCGTGGTGGTGCTTGCCGCAACGAACCGATTGGATATGATTGATGATGCCTTGCTTCGTAGCGGACGCTTCGACCTTCGGCTTGAAATTCCACTTCCCAATGAATCTGCTCGCGAAGAAATTTTCAAGATTCATCTCAAACATAAATCTGTCCAACAAGTCAACTTACAGAAACTTGCACGAGAAACCGACGGCTGTTCAGGCGCAGATATTGAGTTCATCTGCCGACGCGCCGCAATGCTTGCGCTCAAACACCATATCGCTGATTCTTCAACGCCGCCTGCGATTCAGCAATGCCATTTGGAAGAGGCTCTTCAAGACTTTCGCGCCAATCAACCGCTCTTAAACGAAGATTTAACCCATGATTAAAAAAACTGATGCGATTGTGCTTCGCTCGATTGATTATCGCGACCAATCCAAAATTCTCACGCTCTACACCAAAGACTTTGGGAGAATCTCGGCGATTGCCAAAGGGGCGCGCAGTCTGCAAAGCAAGTTCGCTTCTGCCTTCGAGGTCGGCTCGCATATTTCGATTGTGCTTTACAAAAAATCCACTCGCGAGATTCAAAACATTTCCGATGCCACGCTGAAAACCTCGTTCTTCACGCTGACAAGTTCCTTAGAAAAACTTAACGCCATGCACCAAATCCTTGAACTGACGCGGCTCTGCACCGAAGACGATGAACCCAATTTCAAAATTTTTAACCTGCTTTTAGAGACACTTCAACACCTTGACCGCTTTGAGAAAAACGCGCTCAACCTCGTGTTCTACTTCCAACTTAAACTGATTTCGCATTTGGGCTTTACGCCCAGTTTCAAAGCGTGCGTGGTTTCAGGCAAACCGATTTGGGCAACGATTGAGAGCCGCACCGATAAAGACTTATTGCTCGTTTCGGATTTAGGCGGCATTGCCATTCGCACAGAAGCCCTTGCCGAAGGCGTTTCAGGACGACCCATTTCAGCAGAAGCCTATCGCTTGATGGAACGCATCGCCTCATCAAAGCCGGGCGACCTTGACTCGCTTTCCATTCCCGAAAAATTTGTTGGCGAACTGGCGCACATTCTCGATGTGTATTTCCGCCACCATATTGAAGACCTGCCCCAACTGCGTAGCCGCGAAGTCTTTAATCAAATCGCACGAGAGAGAACTCATGAGGAGTGAGAAGCGAGAAGTGAGAAGCGAGAAGTGAGTAGAACGCACAATCCGCAATCCGAAATCCGAAATCCGAAATCCGCAATCCGAAATCCGAAATCCCAAATCCACAATCCCAAATCCCAAATCCACAATCCCAAATCCACAATCCTACATAACTCGAAATAAAAAGGGCGAGATTGCTCCCGCCCCTCACGATTAACTCTTAACTCTTAACTATCCACTACTTGACAAGCATCATCTTCTTCGTTTGCACGAAGCTGCCTGATTGCAAGCGGTAGAAATACACGCCGCTGGAAAGGTTCGCAGCGTTGAAGTTAACCGTATGCACGCCGGCTTCCATTCGGCGATTGACAAGCGAAGCGACTTTTTGCCCCAAGATGTTGAAGACTTCCAACTTCACGTCGCTGACCGAAGGCACGGCGAATTGAATCGTCGTGGTCGGGTTGAACGGGTTGGGATAGTTTTGCTCCAACTTAAATGCTTTGGGACGTTCGGTAAGGTTCGCCGTATTGGAAAAGCCAGGCGCACCTGGAATTAAGCGATACTTCAACCCGCGTGCAGGGAATTGAGCAATGTTGTTATTCGCAACGGTTGTAGAACCTGTTGTTGCATCGATGAAGTTTCCAGGTCCCCCGACTGCCCCTTTCAAGCCAATTGACGCAGTGAAGGTTTCTGTGCCAGGCGTTGTGCCTCCATAACTGAACTCAATGATGTTGGTGGTTTCATAGAGCCGAATTTGGAAGTTTAATCGCCACGCTGATGTTGATGGGAAACGTCCTGCATTGTTATACTGAATCACAAAGACGCGATTTGGCGCGGTGCCTAATACGTCGGTCGTTACCGAACTTGTTGGGTGGAAGAAGAGGTCGTCCCAGAACGGCGCAATCACATTGAAAGGCGGAGTGGTAGCGGATAGGTTATTTGCGAATGCCGTGCTTCCCGTTCCAAAGTTTGCAAAGCCGTTGGTGCAGATGTTAATGCTCGTTTGTGGCACTTCTGCAAATTGGAAAGGAATCGGCAGAGGAACGTTTGTAAAGTTATCGTCCCCGGTTAAGCTTACGGTTGTGCCTGTGGTGAGCGAGTCATAGCCAGCTTGTGTGATGACTTCAACGCGATAACTAAATCCAAGCCCTCTTCGGAGGCGAAGGTTGAAGGTTTGAGTTGAAGCCAGTGAATCCGTCGCGGAGCGATACGCGAAGACACGCCATTCGCCATCCACAGAATCGCCAACGGCAACGCCCGCACTTGCCAGAATTGAATCAATTTGCGAGACACGCAGGGTGAGGACTGTATCTAATCCACCATTGTTGGAACTACGAACAATCGTTGGAACGCTTCCCGTTAGTGATGGCGCAGTAAAGAACCACTTGTAAGTTACCGCCCCCGTTCCAGAACGTGTCCAGGTGACATTCACCGTGTCTGGATTTGTTGGCAACGTTACTAAGGTAGTGTTGTCAGGCGGCGAGACAAGGTTAAATGGAGATAGTGTAATCGCTTGTCTGCCAAACGTGATGTCGCGCCAAGTGGTTGCACGAAGCGAGTCTGGTCCGGGTGCGCCTTGTGCCTTGTATGCCCACACCGTCCAGAACCCTGGTTGCGATTGCCCTGGCTCTAAGCCTAATGAGGCTAAAATAGCATCAATTTGTCCAAGTGTGCGTGTGATAGAGTTTGTGTTTGATGAAATTGTTACAATGCGCGGCGATGTGTCTGTTGAATCGATTGCAAAAATCCAGTTGTAGCGTGCGCCTGTGGCGGATGTATCCCAAGAGATGGTTACAGGCGTGCTGTTTCCTGCACTGGTTAAAACCGTAACACCTGCGGGCGGCGCAACCAAGTTGAACGGGTTGAGTGGATTTAAGGCTGTAGTTGCCAGTTCAAGACCGAAGAACCTATCAGGGGTGCCTTGTAACACGCCACCAATCGTGGCTTTGCCAGGAACAATTCCATCAGCAATAAAGAGACCGCCTGCAAGCGGGTTTGCACCCGCGTTGGTGATAACAGAGCCAACGTAAAATGGTGTTCCGACTGGTTGAAGTGTGTTCAGATCGTATTGGTAAAGCGTGGCATTCGCGCCTGGGCCCGATTGGTCAAACGCCCACAGAAAAGGACCGCCCGGCGTGAAATTATCATATGCGAGACCGTATTTGCCTGTGAGTGTGTTTGGAATTTGAGCTCCCTGAATTTGCACGCCGTTTGTGTCGACGCAGACAATCGGTCCGCTAAATGCACAAACCCAAAATCCATTGCGAACAGGGTCGTAAGCAATTCCGCGAACATTAACCCCCGTAGGAACGCCCGAAAGCGTAATGGTTCTGACAACCGCAAGTGAGCCTGTATCGATACGCACAATCGCGTTGCCTGCTGCACCGCCATACATAAACCGACCGTCCCAAGCAAAGTCGCGGATGCCGCTTGCCAAAGTATAACCCGACACGGCAAACGAGTCTCGCACGGTTCCATCAGTTCTCATGCGAAATACTTTGTTAGACGCACCGCCGGGCGACCATTTGCCAAACCAAAAGAAATTGCCGTCGAACTCGGCAGAGGCATTTCCTAATGTAGTCAATGTAGACAAATCAAAATTGAATTGAACATCACCAAATGCTTCTGTCGAGCTTTGGATAACCGGTGCTTTTGCCGGTTGGCTTGCCGATGGGGCTGCTTCAAAAACCGACAATTCGGCTTTTTCTTGCGCTCTCAAAAAGCCAGCAGTTGCCAATGCGAGCGCAACGAGTAAAAGTTTTCTCATTTGTTTTCCTCCTGTGTGAAGTTTTGTTAAAAGTTAGTTGAGATGAAAAGAACAAAATCGTTCAGGTGCGCACCGATTCAGGTGCAGGGCTTGTTTCTTCGGCTCTGCCGGTAACGATGTCGAACATCTCCTTGAAAATTGCCACAAACCAAATGATGATGCCCGAAGCCAGTAACGTCAAAACGACAGTTACAATGATAAGAAACACGAAGGCGATGAAAATCTGCATGGTTGTTACTCCTTTTTGTTTAGTTCATTTTTGAGAACAGAAGATACGAAAGCGGTTTCAAAGTTTTGCAATTTTTTTATTCAATTACGGTCAGATTGGCAAATTTGATAACAAGCGTTTTTTCCCCTGCGCGGCTGAAAAAGACTTTCACACGCGCTTCATCGCCCGTGCCTTGAACTGCAATGACTTTGCCTGTGCCAAAGATTTTATGAGACACTTTCATGCCTGCTCTGTAAGTTGGTGTGTTTGAAGGGCTTGGCGAGGAAGGCTTCGGCGCAACTGATTTTTTTGCTGGTTTTGCGTTCCAATGTCTTTCGCTTATGTCTTCAGGCACATAGTCGCTATCGCGCACAATTCGCTTACGCTCTTTTTCATCTTCGCGAATTTCTAAAAGCGATTTTCCGCCTTCGGTTACAACCAGCGCGCCGTCAAGTTCATCAATAAAGCGTGATTTGAGCGTGGCTTGAAGATTGCCGAAACGATAACGGTTTTTCGCATAACTGATGTAGAGTTTCTTTTCCGCCCGCGTGAGTGCGACGTAGAAAAGCCGCCGTTCTTCTTCTAATTCTTTTCGGTCTTCGGGATTAAGTGGAAAGAGTTTTTCTTCTAATCCTGTGATGAACACAACGGGAAACTCCAAGCCTTTCGCGGCGTGAATTGTCATCATGGAAACTTTGTTTGTGTCGCCGTTTTTGTCTTCGGTTTCGCTCACAAGAGCGATGTTTTGCACAAAGGCGTTGAGCGAATTGTCATCAGGATTTTCATCGCTGAATCGGCGTGCAAACGAGAGAAACTCTTGCAAGTTGTCGTAGCGCGTTTTGGCATCGGCGGTGTTTTCTTCTTTAAGCAAGTCTAAGAGTTTAGTTTGTCGGTAAAGTTCAGCGACCACATCGTAAGCCGTTTCGTTTCGCGATTTTTCCTCCAACAATTCAACTAACAGTCTAAACTCGTTGAGCGGTGAGACAAGACGCGGCGGCAAATCGTATCGGACTGCATTGCAAATCACTTCATAAAGACTGACCTGTTCCTCGTTAGCAAGATTTCGGAGTTTTTCAAGGCTTGTCTCACCAATTCCGCGAGTAGGAAAATTGATGATACGTCGGAGCGATTCTTCATCGCGCGTGTTCAGCGTAAATCGCAAATACGCAACGACATCTTTGATTTCCTTGCGCTTATAGAACGAGACGGCACCGAAAATTTGATACGGGATTCCATTCGTGCGGAGCGCATCTTCAATGACACGCGATTGCGCATTGGTGCGATAGAAAATGGCGAAGTCGGAGTTTTGACATCCTTTCATCAGTTTCAGGTTGCGAATGGTCTGGGCGATTTTGTCGGCTTCGCGTCGCTCATCTTCGCACACGAGCAAGGTTGCACAGTCGCCTTCTTCATTTTGCGTAAAGAGGTTCTTTTTGAGTTGCTCTTTGTTGTGTTTGATAACGGCGTTAGCAAGGTTCAAGATGGTTTTCGTGCTTCGGTAATTTTCTTCGAGGCGAATTGTTTTGGCTTCGGGGTAATCGCCTTGAAAGTTCAAGATGTTGGAAATATCTGCGCCGCGCCATGAGTAAATGCTTTGCGCATCATCGCCGACCACACAGATATTCCGATGTTTTGCGGCAAGCATTTTTGAGACAAGGTATTGCGCATGGTTGGTATCCTGATATTCATCAATCATCAAGTATTGGAAACGGTTCTGATAATGCTCTAAAATGTTGGGGTGTTGCAAGAAAAGTTCAATAGGTTTGATGAGCAAATCGTCGAAGTCGAGCGCGTTATTTTTTTTGAGGCGGTCTGCGTAGCGCAAATACACTCTTGCGGCTTGTTCTCCGACATAGTCGCGTGCGGTTGAGGCGAATTGGTCGGCAAGAATAAATTTATTTTTTGCGTTTGAAATCACGCTTTGAACGGTCTCGGGCGAAAGCGTTTGCGTGTTAATGCCCAGTTCGTTCATGATTTCCTTGATAAGCCGAGTTGAATCGTCTTGGTCATAAATGGAGTAGTTTTTTGTAAAGCCAAGCAGTTCAGCATGTTGGCGCAAGAGCCGTGCAAAGTTTGAGTGAAATGTGCCAATCCACAAACCTTTGGTTGAGCCTCCGCCGAGCAGATGCTCGACACGTTCTTTCATTTCGTTTGCGGCTTTGTTGGTAAAAGTCAGCGCGAGAATTTCGGACGGTTGCACATTTTGGTGCCCAATCAAGTATGCGGTTCTGTAAGTAATGACGCGGGTTTTGCCGCTTCCTGCGCCTGCGATAATCATGAGTGCGCCTCTTGTGGTTGTAACGGCTTCGCGCTGCGCCGCATTCAAGTCGTCAAGATTGATGTTCAAGGTGTGTGGTCGGTTTAAGTTATATGCTATGCGTTAAAATCAACATTGAGGTAAATTTCTGACAGCGGAATTTGAAGTTCATATCTTGGAATCTTCAACACGGCTTCCAATCCAACATACTGGTTCAAATGCCACTCCCCTGTTTCTACTTTTTGCCAATGCTCTACTTTCGCTTCCCGTTGCTCAATAAGCAAGTAATCTTGAAACGACGGTGCGCCTTTGTAGAGCGTGAACTTCTTGCCTCGGTCATACTCCGCCGTTGATGGTGAAAGCACTTCGGCAATCAGCATCGGATTGATAAGAATATCACGATAGTCATCATAAAATTCAGGCTTTCCGCACACCACGACAGCATCAGCATAAGAAAAAAGTCCCGTTGTCTTTGTGTAAATGCGCATATCGCTTCCATACACACGACAACCGCGCGGACGAAAGCATCTTACAAGTTCAACGACTGTGTTTGTCGCAATCAAGTTGTGTGGCTCGCTTGCGCCTGCCATCAAGAACATTTCGCCGTTGTAGTATTCGCTCTTCTCCAATGCGACGCGCTCAATCGCAAGGTATTGCTCTACGGTTGCGTAGGGTTTTCGCTTTGCGCTCATCAAAGTTTGAGTTCAAAATTCAACATTGAGATAAATTTCTGACAGCGGAATTTGAAGTTCATATCTTGGAATCTTCAACACGGCTTCCAATCCAACATACTGGTTCAAATGCCACTCCCCTGTTTCTACTTTTTGCCAATG